>OHUE01000831.1_pt1 | contig 15147 bp, 8 predicted proteins | sample 1579111 | NCBI WGS metagenome assembly OHUE01 (sample SAMEA3879524, study PRJEB24766) | human gut metagenome | biome: human-associated habitat; feature: feces | place: USA | collected 1985/1987 | reverse complement strand
CGGCGGGGTCGTTGAACTGTGTGGGGTTGAGGAATACGGAGACCACCGTCACGTCGTTTTCCTTGGCGCTACGCTTGATGAGCGAGGCGTGGCCCTCGTGGAGGGCACCCATCGTGGGGACGAATCCCACCGACTGTCCTTGCTTGCGCGCAGCGAAGAGCGCGTTCTGCAAGTCTGCGTTTTTTTCAAATACTTTCATTATCTGCAAAATATTTCGGGTGCAAAGTAACAACATTTTTACGAAATAGGCAAAAAGTAATCTGAAAAATATAATAAAATGCCGATGCCATTAGACAAAATATCTGAAAAGCCGCTGCGAATTCGGGAATAAAATCGTAACTTTGCACCTGGGAAATCGTGTTTATCGCGACTTTTGTCAAGAAATAATCACGATAAAACAAGTTAGAATGGCAAAGAAAGTATTGTTTATCAACCAGGAAACCACCCCTTACGTCACCCAATCGCAGATGGCAGAGATGGGAGGTTTGATGTCGGCCAAAATGCAAGAAGCCGGATTCGAGATAAGAACCTTCATGCCGAAGTGGAGCACGATCAACGAAAGGCGTGGCCAGTTGCATGAGGTGATCCGACTCTCGGGTATGAATCTGATCATCGACGACACGGATCACCCGCTCATCATCAAGGTGGCTTCCATACCGCAGTCGCGCATCCAGGTCTATTTTATTGATAATGAGGATTACTACCAGAATCGTCCGGCCATGACCAAGGACGAGCTGGGCAACGACTATCCCGACAATGGCGAGCGGGCCATCTTCTTCGCGCGCGGCGTGCTGGAGACGGTCAAAAAGCTCCGCTGGGCGCCGGATATCATCCACTGCCAAGGCTGGATGAGCTCGGTGATACCGTTCTATGTGAAGACGGCCTACCACGACGAACCGCAGTTTATCAACGCCAAGGTGGTGACGTCGCTCTTCGGCGAACAGCCCGCGGGCGACCTGGGGGAGAAGTTCAGGCGCTCCCTGCCGTTCAGGGAGGCCAAGGCCGAACTGATCGAGAAGTATGGCGACACGTTCGACGCCGTGGAACTGGGCAAACTGGCCATCGACTATAGCGATGGTGTCGTACAGGTGGACGACCAGGTCAACGCCGACCTCGTCCGTTATGCGCAGAGCGAGAACAAGCCGCTGATCGTCCATCCGCAGGCAGAGGCAGAGGTCAAGGGACTCTATGCTGACTTCTATGGCAAATTGTTGGGGGAATAGGCGGAGACAGCGTCTCTGACGTACCCTCGGGCAGGGGGACCGTGCGCCTTGTCGATAAGCAATGGGCGTGGCCTCCTGTTGTAAAAGATTTTATGACCATTACAAGCAAATGATAAAATTCCATCAGTTGGTCTGGGGCCTCGCCCTCGCTGCCACGGCGCTCTCGCTGGCGGCCTGCGACGACACGACCGACAACATCGGCGGTTCGCTGATAGACAATCCCGACAAGTTGACTGTCAAGGCTGACACCTTCCAGCTCAGCACGCGCACCATCATGGCCGACTCGGTCATCGCACGCAACATCACGGGCTATCTCGGCCGCGTGAAGGATCCAGAGACGGGCAACTACGTGACGGGCGACTTCATGGCGCAGCTGCATCCGCTGAGCAACTATCAGATCGCGGCTGCCGACAGCATCCTCAGCCGCAACGACCAGGGGGAGATCATCGCCGACTCGTGCGAGATCCTGCTGGTTTATAACGACTTCTATGGCGACTCGCTGGCACAGATGAAACTCTCGGCCTACGAGATGGGGCGGCCGCTGGAGGAGGGATCGGTGATCTACTCCAACTTCAATCCGGCGCTCCACGGCTACCTGCGCCAAGGGGGCATCAAGCAGGAGCGTACCTATACGCTGGCGGACCAGACGCGCGGCGCCAAGTCCACCAACAAGGCGATCGCCATCCGACTGGACGACGCCTATACGGACAAGGACGGCGTCAGCTACAACAACTATGGCACGTACCTGATGCGGAAGTACTATGCCTCGCCCGAGGCGTTCCGCAACAGCTACCGCTTCCTCCACGAGATCAGCCCGGGCTTCTTCTTCAAAGTGACCAACGGCATCGGCTCGATGGCGTATGTGACCAACGCCCAGCTCAATATCTATTTCCGTTCGCAGATCAATGGCAAGGACTCCGTCACCTCGACCTCATTGGCCAGTACGGAGGAGGTGCTGCAGACGACGACGTTCAGCAACGACAATAACCTGCTGGCAAGTCTCGCGGCACAGACGGGATGCAGTTATCTGAAAAGCCCGGCGGGCCTCTTCACCGAGGTCACGTTGCCGGTGGATGAGATCATGAGGGGACACGAAAACGACACGCTCAACACGGCGAAGGTGACCTTCCCGCGCATCAACAACACTATCAGTTCCGACTTCCTCCTCAGTGCGCCGACGACGGTGCTGATCCTTCCGCTCGACGAGCTCCATACGTTCTTCGCCGAGAACCGCATACCCGACTACAAGACGAGTTTCACCGCAGCCTATAGCGCGACGGTGAACGGCTATACGTTCAACAACATCTCGGGCTTGGTCAACTATATGATCAAGAAGCGCCGGGCCGGTCAGGTGGATGCCAACTGGAACAAGGCGGTGCTCGTGCCGATCAGTCTGGCGACTACGACCATCACGGGTAGCTCTGGCACGAAGATAACACGCGTGACGAAGTGCTCCCACGACATGTCGCTCTCCAGCACACGACTCGTGGGTGGCCCCAACAACGCCAACCAGCCCATCCTCCTCTCTGTCATACATAGTACTTTCAATGGCAGATAACTTCTTGGAGCGCCACCGTGCCGACTACGAGCAGCGTAAGGCACGGTGGCTGAAAAAGAAAAGCCGCTGCCAAATCAAGGTCAAAAGACCCGGAACTGACGCACATGCTGACAAAAACCTGAGTGAAGGTCAAACTTAGAAGGGTTTGGCATGTCTTTTGCTCTATACTTTTGCAATTGAACAAGTTGTATTGAACAAGTAAAGAAATTGTATTCTAAAAGAAAATCACGAAAGTCAAGATGATAAGTCAATTCTCTAAAGAACTCTCGGAGGTGCTCGCCTTCAGCCGCGAGGAAGCCGACAGACTGTCCTGTCCCTCGGTGGCTCCGGAGCATCTGTTGCTGGCTGTTTTCAGGCTCTCTGATCCGAAGATACAAAGGGTCATCTCGACGCTCAGCCTCGACGTGCCCACGGTCAAGAAGGAGCTGGAGCAGTATGCCTCTTCGAACAAGGAGGAGAGCAAGCGGATCTACGAGGAGATCAACGTCACGGACCGTGCTGCCAACGTGCTGCATCTCGCAGTACTGGAGGCGCGCATCCAGCATCGCAAGATCGTCGATGTGGAGGACTTGATCCTGGCCATTCTCCACGACCAGACAGACACGGGCGCGAAGATGACGCTGCAGGCTCACCACCTCGACTACATTGAGGCCAACGCGCTGCTGCGCCAGTTGGCCAACGACGTACAGGGAGGGCTCGACTTGTCCGACGATGACGACGACGATATGCTCTTCAACGACGACGAGGAGGATCGCGAGGAGGCGCGCAGCCAGGGTGGTGGCGCGCAGCAGACGCGCACCAAGGAGACCAAGAGTGCGACGCCGGCCCTCGACAACTTCGGTACGGATCTCACGGCAGCAGCCCAGGAGGGAAAACTCGACCCTGTGGTGGGCCGCGAGCGCGAGATCATCCGCGTCAGCGAGATCCTGGGACGCCGCAAGAAGAACAATCCTGTGCTCATCGGCGAACCTGGTGTGGGCAAGAGTGCCATCGTAGAAGGACTGGCGCAGATGATCGTCCAGCACCGCACGTCGCCCACGCTTTTCAACAAGCGGATTGTGTCGCTCGACATGACGAGTATCGTGGCGGGAACGAAATACAGAGGTCAGTTTGAGGAGCGTATCCGCACGATCCTCAAGGAGATAGAGCGCCACCCGGAGGTGATTGTCTTCATCGACGAGATCCATACCATCATCGGTGCGGGATCGGCGGCGGGCACGATGGATGCTGCCAACATCCTCAAGCCGGCGCTGGCGCGAGGTATGATGCAATGTATCGGTGCCACGACGCTCGACGAATATCGCAAGTCGATCGAGAAGGACGGTGCCCTGGAGCGTAGATTCCAGAAGGTGATCGTCGAACCGACCACGACGGAGGAGACGCTGCAGATCCTGAAGAACATCAAGGACCGCTACGAGCACCATCATCAGGTGACGTATTCTGACGAGGTGCTCCAGTTGATCGTGAAACTCACGGACCGCTACGTCTCGGACCGCTTCTTCCCCGACAAGGCCATCGACGTGCTCGACGAGGTGGGATCGCATATCCACCTGCAGCATGCGGAGGTGCCGAAGGAGATTGTGGATCTGCAAAATGAGATCGAGGAGATCAAGCAGAAGAAGCAGAATGCGGTCAAGAACCAAAACTTTGAGATGGCGGCGGGCTTCCGCGACCAGCAGGTGGAGCGCGAGAAGCAGCTCGAAGAGGCCCAGCACCGCTGGGAGGAAGGCGAGGTCGGCGAGCAGGTGGCCATCACGGAGGACCAGGTGGCCGATGTGGTGTCGATGATGACGGGTGTGCCCGTGCAGCGCATGCAGCAGTCGGAGGGCCTTCGTCTGCGCAATATGGCGACGGAATTGAAGCAGGTGGTGGTGGCCCAGGACAAGGCCATCGAGAAAATGGTGAAGGCCATCCAGCGCAACCGCGTGGGTCTGAAGGAGCAGAACCATCCCATCGGCGCATTCATGTTCCTGGGTCCGACGGGTGTGGGCAAGACCTACCTGGCCAAGAAACTGGCGGAGTATATGTTTGGTTCGGCCGATGCGCTGATTCGCGTCGATATGAGTGAATATACGGAGAGCTTCAACACGTCGCGCCTGGTGGGTGCGCCTCCGGGCTACGTCGGCTACGACGAGGGAGGCCAGCTCACGGAGCGGGTGCGCCGCCATCCTTACTCCATCGTCTTGCTCGACGAGATCGAGAAGGCGCATGGCAATGTCTTCAACCTCCTCTTGCAGGTGCTCGACGAGGGACGACTCACGGACGGCAACGGACGACTGATCGACTTCCGCAATACGGTCATTATCATGACGTCGAATGCGGGTACGCGCCAGCTCAAGGAGTTTGGCCGTGGCATCGGATTCACGGCGGGTGGTGCCGAGGGCTTCGCGCGCAACGAGAAGGACAAGGAGTATGCTCGGTCCATCATACAGAAGAGTCTGAGCAAGCAGTTCTCGCCGGAGTTCCTCAACCGTTTGGACGAGATCATCACCTTCGACCAGCTGGACCTCAACGCCATCAAGCAGATTGTCGATATCGAACTCAAGGGCTTGTACAAGCGAGTCGGCGAACTGGGCTACGCGCTCCAGCTCTCTGACGCTGCCAAGGAGTTTGTGGCCAAGAAGGGCTACGACGTCCAGTTTGGTGCGCGTCCGCTGAAGCGTGCCATCCAAAACTACGTCGAGGATGGACTCAGCGAGCGCATCCTGAGTGGCGAAATGAAGGAGGGCGACTCCATCCTGGTCAACCTGACGGAGGACGGTTCCAACTTGTCGTTTGACACGCAGGTGCCCGACCACGAGTTGTTCTGACGCGCGGGCACGCCAAGCAAGAAAGACTAAGTCTGCAAGGGCAGACAGAAATTATAAGGGGGAAGAAAGCAATCAAACTTTCTTCCCCCTTATCGAATTTGGGTCAAATCAAAAGCGGAAACTTAGTACTTCAATCCCATGTTGTAGAGGATGAAACTATAGATGTCGGCCTGCTCCTCCAGCTGCTTGCTGACGGGCTTGCCGCCACCGTGGCCCGCCTTGCTGTCGATGCGGATGAGGGTGGGCTTGTCGCTGGCATTGTCGGCTTGGAGCGTGGCAGCAAACTTAAAGCTGTGGGCGGGAACAACGCGGTCGTCGTGGTCTGCCGTCGTGATGAGGGTGGCAGGATACTTCACGCCCTTCTTGATGTTGTGGAGGGGAGAATAGCCGCGCAGATACTCAAACATCTCCTTGGAGTCGGCACTCGTACCATAGTCGTGAGCCCAGTTCCAGCCGATGGTGAACTTATGGTAGCGGAGCATGTCCATCACGCCCACAGAGGGAATGCAGACGCCAAAGAGGTCGGGACGCTGCGTCATGCAAGCGCCGACGAGCAGTCCGCCATTGCTGCCGCCGACGATGGCGAGGTAGGGCGAACTGGTGTATTTCTCCTTGATCAGATACTCAGCAGCAGCGATGAAGTCGTCGAAGACATTCTGCTTCTGCATCTTCGTACCCGCCTCGTGCCAAGCCTCGCCATATTCGCCTCCGCCACGGAGAGAAGCCTGGGCATAGATGCCGCCGCGCTCCAGGAACGGGATGCGGGAAGCGGAGAACGAGGGATTCATCGAGATATTGAAACCGCCGTAGGCATAGAGATAGACCGGGTTCTTGCCGTTGAGTTTCAGGCCCTTCTTGTAGGTGATGAAGAGCGGCACGCGCGTACCGTCCTTGCTGGTGTAGAACACCTGCTTGGTCTCGTAGTCGCTGAGCTTGAAGTTGACCTTGGGCACGGCATAGGGCTGCAGCGAGTTGGCGGCGCGGTCATACTGATATACCGTCCAGGGCTGCGTGAAGGAGGCAAAGCTGACGAAGCACTCCTTACTGTCCTTGTTGCCGCTGACGCTGGCGCTGCCAATGCCCGGAAGGCTTACCTCCTGCTGCATCTTGCCGTTGAGGTCATAGACATAGATGTGGCTGCAGGCGTCCTGCTGGTAGCTCACATAGAGTTCGCCGCCGATGATGTTGGCGCCATCGATCACGTTTTTGCCCTCGGGGATGACGGTCTGCCAGTTTTCCATCGCGGGCTTGTGAATATCCATCACCATGATCTTATACATCGGCGCACCGTCGTTGGTCAGCAGATAGACCTTGTCGTCGATGGTGGCGATGGGAGAGTAGGCGTAGTCCATGTTGGGGACCACCTTCGTAAACTGCGAGTTGCTGTTTTTCAAGTCGCGGATATAGAAGATGTTGCCCGTGCCGCCGCCCGACTCATAGAGGAACTGCACCGTCTCCTCGTGGTTGACCGACGTACTGAAGAAGTGCATCGGCTCGGTGGGATTCTGGAAGAAGAGCTGGTCCTGCTCCTGCTTCGTGCCGAGGCGGTGGAAGTAGATCTTGTGGGTGGAGTTCTTGCTCGTATAGGCGTTGCCCTCGGGTTTGTCATAGGCGCTATAGAAGAAGCCGTCGCCGAGCCAGGAGGCACCCGAGAACTTGGCCCACTCGATGTGGTCGGGCAATACCTCGAGCGTCTTCGTGTCCATCACATAAAACTCCGACCAGTCGCTGCCCGAACGCGAGATGGCGTAGGCCAAGTATTTGCCGTCATGGGAGAAACTGATGTTGCCCAGGGCCACCGTGCCGTCAGTAGAGAGCTGGTTGGGGTCGAGGAAGACGCGAGCGTTCTTCTCCTGCCCCAGGCCGTCCATCTCGTAGAGCACACTTTGGTTCTGAAGACCGTTGTTCTTGTAGAAATACCACTTGCCCGTGGCCTTGACATAGAAGGGTGCGCCCACCTTGCCGTAGTCGGAGACTTCGCGCAGGCGCTTCAGGAGTTTGCCGCGGAAGGGAATCTTGGCCAGGTAGTCCTGTGTCACTTGGTTCTCGGCCTCCACCCATTGCATGGTGGCCTCCGAGTGGTCGTCCTCCAAGGGGCGGTAGGGGTCGGCTACTTTCACACCGAAATACTCATCCACGGTGTTGTCCGTCGGAGGGGTGGGGTAGGTCAGGCCCTGTCCGGCAGCTTGGTTGGCAGCCATGGCAAGCATGGCCAACGCTAATGCTTTTTTCATAATCAGTAGTTTACTTTTATAATTTTCGTCTTTAGGTTTTTTACTTTTACTTTGTCTCATTCCTTTGACAAGGGGAATGGGGTGATGCTTCTCCTTGCCACGAAAGAGGTTTTGCCTTCTCACGAAAGGTTTTTTCCTTCTCGCGAAAAGTGCTTCTCCTTGCCACGAAAGAGGCTTTGCCTTGTCACGAAAGTGCGGTTCACCTTGTCTTGATTAGGTCCTGCAAAGGTATGAAATAAAGTCGAACGGCCCAAACATTCCTCCCTTCTTTTCTGTATGACAGAATGGTTATAATCAGGAAAAGATTCTTCGGAGCAAAAAATGTCGGAATAGCAGCCTTTTCGACTTACTATTCCGACACGATATCAAGCGGCAGGGCGGAGGATCGCTCCCTTCCTCAAGGGATGATCCTGCGCCTCCGGATGCGGCTTAGCTTACCTTGTTGAGCTTCTTGATGATAGAGAAGATGAACAGGGCAGACACCAGGCAGATGCCAGCGAGGACACCCCAAATGGTGACGAGGTTGAAGTTGAGACCCCACATGATACCAGGCACCATCACCAGCTGGTTGCCGATGGCGGTAGCACCAAACCACAGACCCATCATCAGACCGGCATACTTGGGAGGAGCCACCTTCGACACGAAGGAGATGCCGATCGGAGAGAGCAGCAGCTCAGCGAAGGTGAGGATGAGGTAGGTGGAGATCAAGAGGTTGGCGCTGACACGCGGACCCTCCGTAGCGGCATTGCCCTGGACGAGCGGCAACTCAAGCCCCATAGAGCCAACGGCCATCCAAACGAAGCCAAGGGCAGCGACGAGCATACCGAGACCGATCTTCTCAGGTGAGGTCGGCTCCTTGCCGATCTTGTTGAGCCAAGAGAAGAGCGCCACGCTCACCGGAGTGAGGGCCACGACATAGCACGGGTTGAACTGCTGGAAGATCGGAGCCTTCACGTCGATGGCACCATCCAGGCTGTTGTACTTGTAGAACAAGAAAGCGATGGCAGCAGCGATCACGGCCAGGGCGATCAACTTGCCCTTGGCGGTCTTGCTCTGGGCAAGAGAGAAGCAGGCATAGACGACGAAGATGCAGGCCACGAGGTTGGTCACGTCGAAGAGCATAGACTGAACGCCCTCGGCGCTGGTCTGTGTGAAGTCGCGTGCAAACAGCGTGAGCGTATTACCGTTCTGGTGGAAGGCCATCCAGAAGAAGATCACGACGGCGAACACCAGGCAGAGGCAGACGATGCGCTCCTTGGTCTCGGCCTTGGAAAGCTCGGGCGCATTGGAGGCGGCAGCGTTGGCAGCCTTCTGGTTGCCCTCGCTGGCGAGGACGTGCTTGTAGGTGGAGCTGAAGGCGTAGTAGATAGCGATACTGACGATCAGCGATACGCAAGCCACGGCAAAGGCGAAGTGGTAGGAATCGGCCTCGCTGACGCCGAGAGAGGCCTGAGCCCACTCCATGATCTTGATGGCAGCGGTCGGTGCGAACATGGCACCGATGTTGATGGCCATATAGAACAACGAGAAACCGGAGTCGCGCTGAGAGGAATAGTCAGGACCGTCATAGAGACGACCCACCATCACCTGGAGGTTACCCTTGAAGAGACCCGTACCCAAGGCAATGAGGATGAGCGACAGCCCCATTGCGGCAATGGCAACCGTGTCCTTACCCAGCGGCAGAGAGAGCACCAGGTAGCCGAGGAACATGATAAAGATACCCGTGGTGACCATACGGCCAAAGCCAAACTTGTCGGCAGCGATACCACCAATGATGGGCAGGAAATAGACCATCATGAGGAAGGTGGAGTAGATCGTACTTGCCGTACCAGTGGCGAAACCGAAGTTTGCCTGCAAATAGAGCAAGAACACAGCCAGCATCGTGTAGTAGCCGAAGCGCTCGCCTGTGTTTGCCAAAGCTAAGGCCCAGAGTCCTTTAGGTTGATTTGAAAACATAGATGATTTTGAAATTTTAGTTCCTTCCTTGCGGTCGGAAGAGTTAGTAATTGAGTTATTATTTCTTTCTGTTTTATTCTGTTATTTTGTGATGATGTTATTTCTTGAGGATGTTATTTTTTGATGATGTCAAACAAGTAGGAAGCCTTGACGACGATGTTGCCGAAGTTGGACTTGCCAAAGAAGTCGCTCTTCGAACTCCCGTAGATGTTGCCGAGACCGTAGTAGTAGCGCGCCTCCAACTGGAAGTGGCCCAGGCGTGGATGGCTCCATTCCGTACCCAGTCCGGCAGCGATGCCGTAGTCGAACTTCGTCTCTACGGACATGTCCTCCTGCTTCACGATGGTGTTGGCGCGTCCTGTGCCGTCGGTGGCGAGGTTGGGCGCCGTATAGTTGCGCTGGGTCGATTCGCTCAAGTAGAGTCCGATCTGTGGACCCGCCTTGAAGAAGAAGCTCCAGCCCTTGTTCTCCTGTCCCCATGCCAGGTGGGCGAAGACCGGGATCTGCACGTAGTTGATCGTGCGCTCGTAAGCCTCCGCGTTGCCATTGGCGTTGACGACGGGCTGGTCGGCGGGGGTGAGGATGTCCTGCTTCCATCCGAGCGAGGCATAGTTGACCTCCGCGGCAATGGAGCAGATCGTGGAAAAATATTTCTCGCTGGTATAGCGGACTGAGAATCCTCCGGTGAATCCCGCGTGCATCTTCTGCGGCACACTCGGGTCGAACCCGACGTTGGACAATACGCAACCCGCATTGACTCCGAGCGACAACACGTTGCGGTGTTCTCCCACCTGCGCCTGGAGCGCCTGCGAGCACACCACCGCCATCAGAAGGAGAATCGGTCTGAGAAACCGCTTCTGCCCGGCGTGTCGCTTGGAAGACCAAGGTTGCGCGTACCGAAAGATTGACATTTCTGCTTTGACTATCATCTGTGGTAGCATATACTAATAGGTAAGGCTCTCCATGGTTTGGTCGGGCTTGAAGTGGATCAGCTGAAACTGCCTGTTCTGCTGTCCTCCGCCCTGTATGGGCAGGAAGCGGAGCCGCGTCTGCAGCGCCTTATATTTCGTCGGCTGCTTCTCCAGTCCCTTGAATGCGGCGCCATACTGCCGGAGTCCCCGCACGAAATACTCGCCGTGGTCGTAGCCCGTCAAGGCCAGGCGCGGGATGTAGTTTTTGTCCATCGCTGCGCCATACGTTTCCTGGTAGAGTTTCTCCAGGGCAGAAGTCTTGTCCGACTGCTTGTTATAAAAGAACGTAGAGGGGATATACGTATTGTACTTGAAGAACCAGTTGAGGTCATAGTCCTGGTAGATGAACCAGTCGTTGTAGCCATACATCGAGATGGCGAGCCCCGGGCGCGTCGCCGTGAGTGAGTCCAATTTATGGAAGACATGCGTCAGCTGCGGACTCTTCTCGGTGTTGAGGACCACGGCGTTGGGCTGCTTGGAAGAAAAATGCTTGGCAAAGTCGGCCATCGACGAGTTGATGCTGGTCAGTTCGTAGGGAATCTTGGCCGCGTCGAGCTGCTGTCTCAGCATGCGGGTGAATTTTCCCACGCGCGACGTCGGGTCGTTGCAATCGATGAAGATCGGACGGTGGCTGTTCTGATAGCGCTCCAGGAAGCAGCTCACCGCCATCGCGTTGAGCAACGAGTCGGTCTGATAGACCTGGAAGACCTGGGGATTGCTCTCCACCTCCCGGCTCTCGATGGAGAAGGGAATGACGAGCGCTATCTGGTTGCGCCGGCAGAAGTCTGCCAGCGGCTTCACCTGCGGGGTGTAGAGCGGGCCAAAGATGATGTCAAGGGAAGCGGCGTTGGCGTCGAGGAGCGTCGTGCGGATATCGGCGTCCTTGGCTACGTTCCAGGCGTGGACGTCGGTGTTGATGCCTTCGGCCTTCATCTGATTGAAGGCGAGGAGCAAACCACGGTAGTACTCCACCATCCTACGGCCATCGCCATCGTCGTTGTGCAACGGCAGCATCACGCCCACGCGGATCGTGCCATCCTTCTTCTTCGTGGCGGGAGCCGCTGGACGCTGGGCCGATACCGGTCCCTGGGCGGCGACAGACCCCTTGGCAGCTTGCGGAGCAGTCTGCGAGGAGGGCGTGCTGCGGCGCTTGTCTCCTTTCTTACCGAATGGGACGGCTATCCACGCACCTTTCTGCAGCTCATAGCCCTCCTTTTTCATTTCCGGATTGGCGTCTATGATCTGCTGAATCGTCACATTATATTCTTTGGCGATGCCGAAAAGGGTTTCTCCCCGCTTCACCTTGTGCAGGTCCTGCCACTGTGGGGCCTGACCGCTCGCATGAAGGCAAAGCAGCGAGGCGAAGACCGCGATCCACATCCTCAAGCAATGTCTCATTTTTCCAATTTTATTTTAACCACTTGCAAAGATAGCAAAAAATAGTTGGTTTTGGCATGGGAGTGGAAAGAATTTCGTAAATTTGCACAAAATATCAACGATGAGGCATATTTTCAAGCATATCTTGGCCGCTTTTGTGCTCTTTTGGGGCACACAGGCGACATTTGGACAAGCGCTCTCGCCACTGGCCACGTACATGGACGACAACGGCGAGGAGCAGACGATGGAACCTGGCGGAAGCTACACGGGAAGCGCACCGATAGAGGTCAGTTTCGACGCGGGCGTCACCGAGGTGGGCGACTATACGCCCCATTTCGAATGGCGCTTTTACGAAGGATCCGACGTGCAGAACCCCTACCTGATCCGCTACGACGAAACCACCAGCTACACCTTCACCAAGGCCGGTATGCAGCACGTCGCGCTCACGGTCTCGTTTGTCAACGGTTCGGACACGATCCGCTTCACCACCGACGATTTTCCGCCCTTTGAGTTTTCCATCAGCGAAAGCAAACTCGAGTTTCCCAATGCCTTCTCGCCCAATGGCGATGGCGTCAACGATGTGTTCAAGGCCAAGAGCACCTATCAGAGTATCGTGGAGTTTCAGGCCACGATCTTCAACCGCTGGGGACAGAAGCTCTTCTCTTGGGACAACCCTGCGGAGGGATGGGACGGCACGTTCCATGGCAAACCCGTCAAGGATGGTGCCTATTTCCTCAACGTGGATGCCAAGGGAGCGGACGGACGCCATTTCCGTATTCGCAAGGCAGTCAACCTGTTGCGCACCTACAACGAGGCTGCGGGATCAGGAACTGTGACGGAATAGACCTTCCGCCCCCACGCAAACCAATAGATTGTATTTCCACCGATGGACAAGGATAAAATAGAAGTGCTGGGCGCGCGCGTCCACAATCTGAAGAATATTGATGTCGTCATTCCCCGCAACTCGCTCACGGTCTTCACTGGCCTGAGCGGGTCGGGCAAATCGTCGCTGGCTTTCGACACCATCTATGCCGAGGGCCAGCGCCGCTATATCGAGACTTTCTCGGCCTATGCCCGCAATTTCCTGGGCAATATGGAGCGCCCCGACGTGGACAAGATCACGGGTCTCTCCCCCGTCATCGCCATTGAGCAAAAGACGACCAACAAGAATCCGCGATCCACGGTGGGAACGACCACGGAGATCTACGACTACCTCCGTCTGCTCTTCGCCCGCGCCGCCACGGCCTACTCCTATCAGAGCGGGGAGAAAATGGTGAAATATACCGAGGAAAAGGTGGTCTCGATGATTCTCAAGGACTATCTCGGCAAGAAGATTTTCATCCTCGCTCCGCTCGTCCGCAACCGCAAGGGCCACTACCGCGAACTCTTCGAGAGCATGCGCCGCAAGGGCTACCTTTATATAAGGATAGACGGGGAAATCCAGGAGCTGACCCAGGGCATGAAAACCGACCGCTACAAGAACCACAATATCGAGGTGGTGGTCGATAAGATGAAACTCGCCGCGCGCCTTGGCGAGACGGAGGACAACCTCTCGCAGCGACTGCAAAAGACCGTGGCTACGGCCATGCGCCAGGGCGACGGACTGGCGATGATCATCGATGCCGACACGGGCGAGGCGAAGTTTTTCTCCAAGCGCCTCATGGATCCCGTGACGGGACTGTCGTATAAGGATCCTGCGCCCAATATCTTTTCCTTCAACTCGCCCGAGGGGGCTTGTCCTCATTGCAAGGGACTTGGCATGGTCAGCGAGATCGACCTGAAGAAGGTGATTCCCGACGACAGGAAGTCTATACGCGAGGGGGCGATCGCGCCGCTGGGAAAATACAAGAGTCAGATGATATTTTGGCAGATAGAAGCGATTCTGTCCAAATATGACCTGGACTTGAAGTCTCCGGTGAAGGACATTCCCCAGGAGGCTATGGACGAGATCCTCTATGGGGCGCTCGAAAAGGTTCGCATCGCCAAGGAACTGGTCCACACGACGACGGACTATTTCGTGGCTTTCGACGGCGTAGTGAAGTATCTGCGGGCCGTCATGGAGGGCGACGAAAGTGCCGCGGGGAAGAAATGGAGCGGACAGTTTATCGCCGACGTGACCTGCGGCGAGTGCCATGGCCAGCGACTGAACCGCGAGGCTTTGTCCTACAAGATTTGGGGCAAGAATATCTCCGAACTCTCCGAGATGGACCTGGGCGAACTCTATGAGTGGATGGGGGAAGTGGAAAACCACCTCGGCGAGACCCAGCGGCAGATCGCCACGGAGATCATCAAGGAGATTCGCAAGCGCATCCGCTTTCTGCTGGATGTCGGACTCGACTATCTGTCGCTCAACCGCCAGTCGGCCTCGCTCTCGGGTGGTGAGAGCCAGCGCATCCGACTGGCCACGCAGATCGGTTCGCAACTGGTCAATGTGCTCTACATCCTCGACGAGCCGAGCATCGGACTCCACCAGCGCGACAACGTCCGACTGATCAACTCGCTCAAGGCGCTGCGCGACTTGGGCAATACGGTCATCGTGGTGGAGCACGACGAGGACATGATGCGGGCCGCCGACTGGATCGTCGATATCGGACCGCGGGCGGGCCGAAAGGGTGGAGAAGTGGTCTTCCAGGGCACGCCGCAGCAGATGCTCCACACCCATACGCTCACGGCGCAGTATCTGAACCATGAGCGGGCGATCGAGGTGCCGGCCCATCGGCGCAAGGGCAACGGCCAGCGTATCGCTTTGTGTGGGTGCACGGGCAACAATTTGAAGCACGTGGACGTGGAACTGCCGCTGGGAGAACTGATCGTCGTTACGGGTGTGTCGGGATCGGGCAAGTCCACGCTGATCAACGAGACGCTGCAGCCGATACTCTCTCAACACTTCTATCGCTCGCTGAAGAAGCCGATGGCCTACGAGAAGATAGAGGGTATGGAGCTGATAGACAAGGTGGTGACGGTGGATCAAAGTCCTATCGGACGCACGCCGCGATCCAATCCTGCCACCTATACGGG
>OHUE01000818.1_pt1 | contig 15359 bp, 10 predicted proteins | sample 1579111 | NCBI WGS metagenome assembly OHUE01 (sample SAMEA3879524, study PRJEB24766) | human gut metagenome | biome: human-associated habitat; feature: feces | place: USA | collected 1985/1987 | reverse complement strand
TGACTTTTTTTGTATAGAATAATTTGATATAATATAATAGTTACTTTAGATTACTATAAAGAAAGAGGTACAATATGGCAGAAAAAGCAACACCTGTTACACCTGATGAGGCAGACGATATCCGCGTAACACTCGATCTGGACAACGGAAGTGTCGAATGCAAGATTATCACCATTTTTGATGCAGATCACAAGGATTACATAGCTCTTCTACCGTTAGACAAAAATGGCAACGAGAATGAGAGTGGCGAAGTGTATCTGTATCGCTATTTCGAGGACGAGGAAGGTCTTCCGAGAATAGAAAACATCGAATCCGACAACGAGTACGAGGCTGCTGCCGACAGATTCGATGAGCTTTTGGATGACGAAATGTTTGATGATATTTAATCATCTCTACTATTATTTTGTCTAGGCTCTTTACTTTCACGGACAAATCTGGAGGCTTGGGCTGATTTATCATTTACCGACTTGACCGAATAAACAGACAAGCTTGTCTTTGCACGGGTCATGCCGACATAAAACAGCCTTCGCTCCTCCTCTATGTCCTTTTCAAGCACAGCCTTTTTATACGGCATTATCCCTTCATTTGCATCAATTATATACACGTTTTCAAATTCAAGCCCCTTTGAGCTGTGAAGGGTTGCAAGTGTCACGGCATTAGGGTCACTTTCTTTCGATAAAGCCATAAGCTTCATCTGCTTTGTATATTCCCTTATATGCTCATACCACTCTTCATATGTAGCAAAGCCCTTGGCTCCTGACTGGATTTCATCCAGTATATCAAACAAATCCTCTTTATTTATATTCCTATACTCGGCATATTCAGCTAAAAAGTCGTCATAGCCAATCCCTCTTCTGATATAGTTTATGCTGGCATATGGATTCATCCGGCTTATAAGCTTCATGTCATACTCAAGCTTTTCTATCCGCTCAGCTATCCACGGCTTCTCATCAAACAGCTTAATCCACTCATCAAATGCCACAGTTGCATCACACAGGCTGTCTCTTGACAGATACCGCTTAGGTCTGTTCATAATCTGCAAAAAATCAGCTCTGTCTCTGCTGCCTCCTGCAATTCTTTGGTATGTAAACAAGTCTCTGGCAATCCAGTGCTCATATATATTAGGTATATTATCCTTGGTTTTGAATGGGATATTATAGCTCATAAGCTGCTCTATAAGCTGTCTTGGCTGGGTATTTGTCCTGAAAAGCACCGCAAAGTCGCTGAATACAGCTCCCGCCTTTATCTTTTTATCTATATCGCGTATAAGAAAGATATTTTCGTCTCTTCTGTTTTCAAAATCAGCAAACGTAACAGGCGCCTTTGACTTGCTTGCCGCAATGATTTTCTTATCAAATCGCTCCCTGTTGTGCGAGATGAGATTCAACGAGGCCTCCACTATATATCTGCCACATCTGTAATTAGTATCTAAAAGGATTCTTTTTGCATTCGGATAGTCCTTCTCAAACCCAAGCATTATCTCAGGCTTTGACCCTCTGAAGCGGTATATTGACTGGTCATCATCTCCTACAATAAACAGATTATTCTGTGGAGCGGCAAGCATTTTTATAATCTCATACTGCAGACGGTTAATATCCTGAAACTCATCAATCAGTATGTATTTATACTTGTTCTGCCATAATGCCAGTATATCAGATCTTTCCTTAAACAGCTCATAAGTATACGAGAGCATATCATCAAAATCAATAAGCCTGTTTTCCTTAAGCCTTGTCTCATATTTTTTATATATATCCCTGAATATTTCCTCACCACACACTCCCGAGTAGAAATTTTCTATATCAATGCGGCTGTTTTTAATCAGACTGATTTCAGCAAGTAAATTGCCTATAAACTCATTCTCATCTTTGTATTCAAGGCGGTAGTAGGATAAAATTTCCCTGATAAAGCCGTATCTCACAGACTCATCAGCAATATTGGCACTTGTAAAGCGATATGCATATTTGAGTATCGTAAAAAAGACAGCATGAAAAGTACCAAAAGATACGTTCACCCTCTCGTCTTTCATCAGTGAATTAAAACGCTCCTTCATCTCATTTGCAGCAGCCTTGGTAAAGGTGATAACTAAAATCTCAGAAGGCTTCACATGATGCTTTGTTATTAAGTTTTTAGTCCTGTGTGTGATAACTGCGGTCTTACCGGAACCCGGTCCCGCTAAAACAAGCATAGCGCCATCCTTATGTTCGATGGCGCCAAGCTGGGCTTTGTTAAAATTCATAAAATACCCTTTGTTAATAGATTAGTTATTAGAAAGCTTTTCTATGCCTTTCTTAATTCTGGCTATAGACTCCTCTTTGCCAAACACCTCCATAAGCTCTGTAGCTCCGCCCGGTGTCATCTGCTTGCCTGAAACAGCGGTACGGATTGGCCACATAACATAGCCTATCTTATAGCCCTTTTCTGTAGCATATGCCTTAAGAGTCTCAAAAAGTGCATCATTTGAGAAATCATCACAGCTTTCAAGAATAGGAACCACATCGTTTAATACCTCAAGTGATGTCTCTGGGTTTGTCTTCATCTTCTTGTGAGTATACATTGCAATATCATAATCCGGAAGCTCTTCAAAGAAATCAATATGTTCCTTGATATCAGGGAATATCTCAATACGTGTCTGAACCATTCTTGCTATCTTCTTAAGGTCATAATCCTTTGTGACAACCTCCTTAATGTATGGCAGTGCCATCTCATAGAATTTGTCAAAATCAAGCTTCTTTATATACTCTCCGTTCATCCATTTAAGCTTTGTGAAGTCGAATACAGCAGGTGATTTGCTCATATGATGATAATCAAACTTCTCAACAAGCTCAGGAAGTGACATAATCTCCTGATTGTCTGAAGGGCTCCAGCCAAGAAGCGCTACAAAGTTTACAATAGCCTCTGTAAGGAATCCCTGATCCAGTAAATCTTCAAAGGATGAGTGACCGCATCTCTTTGAAAGCTTATGATGCTCCTCATCTGTGATAAGCGGACAGTGTACATATACAGGTACATCCCATCCAAATGCCTCATAAAGTCTGTTATACTTAGGGGATGATGAAAGATACTCGTTTCCTCTGACTACATGTGTGATACCCATCAGGTGATCATCTACTACGTTTGCGAAATTGTATGTAGGATATCCGTCAGATTTGATAAGAATCATATCATCAAGCTCTGCATTATCTACTGTGATATCTCCGTAAATCTCATCCTCAAATGTGGTTGTGCCCTCTGTAGGGTTGTTCTGTCTGATGACATATGGCTTGCCGGCCGCGAGATTTGCCTCAATCTCCTCCTTTGACAGGTGTAAGCAGTGCTTGTCATATATAGAGATTTCCTTTCCTGCAACAGTTGTTTTAAGACTGTCAAGACGCTCCTTGTCACAGAAGCAGTAATATGCCTCTCCCTTGTCAATAAGTTCCTTGGCGTACTTCATGTAGATACCCTGTGCCACACGCTCACTCTGCACATATGGACCGCATCCGCCATCCTTGTCAGGTCCCTCATCATGGGCAAGTCCTGTCTCTTCGAGTGTCCTGTTTATAATATCAACAGCACCCTCCACCTGGCGTACCTGATCTGTATCCTCTATACGGAGAATGAAATCACCGCCCTCATGCTTTGCAATCAGATAAGCATACAGTGCTGTTCTTAAATTTCCTACATGCATTCTTCCTGTCGGGCTTGGTGCAAATCTTGTTCTAATCTTACTCATTTTAAAATGTGCTCCTCTATATTAATATTTTTTAGTCATTTTTCAATTTGAAATTATATAACAATATGGAAATTTTATCAATCCTCAGATTGAACTTCCATATCAAGCTCTGCGATTTTATTTAAAATTCTGTTTACCTCGTGGATTCTGTCACCAAGCTCGCTCCTGTGTGATAAAATCTCGCGCCTTAGCCTGGTTATAGTCTCCACATTGCAGGACATCCTGCCCCTTAATTTTTGTCTCCTGACTATAAGTTCATGCTTCTGCTCAACCATCTCCTTATGATCCACAATAGCGTTTGTGTAGTTGAGCCATACTCTGGCATCGTAGAAGTCATTTTTACTAAGCACCGAAACCAGCTTTTTGCTGTTGTATTCCAGATCCTCGTTTGTCCTTCTGAAGCGCTCCTTGTCTTTTACAGCGAGAAGATACTGCTCATAGTTGTATACAAATTCCTTTGAATTCTTCACATGATACTTCTCGTATGTGTAGTCAACAGCATTTTTTATACTTACATACTTGATCTTTACTCTGTTTTCAAGAGCTACTGCTTTATTTTTGGATGCTGCAACGCTTTTTACTTCATCTGAATAGCTTTGATATGTCAAAAGCACAAACGAGCCTGCAACCGCTGAAAGAAGTGCCCCGATAAGCATAAAGATAGTGGTATCGGCTCCATATACAATCTGCATCAGCGTGCATACAGCTACCACTACAGCAAAAAATACCACTAAAAGCACTGCGTACACCCTAAATACCCGCTGTCTGCTTTTGGCATATTCACCATCTATATCGAACTGCACTTTTTCTCCCTCGAGATACCTCAGGTCTTTATTTATTACATCCAGACTGCTTTCGTTTTTTTCAAGACGCTTTATTGCCCGCGGAATCTCATCCTCCAGCTGCTGCATCTGCGCATACTGGCTGTCTGATATGCGGTTTTTGGTCTTTAAAAAATCACTTCTGGTCTTTTCGAGTGTCAATATGTTTGCAGCCGCATCATTCATGGTCTTTTTATCTGTTTCTGACATATTTTCCATCCTTTCTATGTCAGTCAGATAATTTGTGACAAGCGCATACTCTGTTCTGTTATCCTCGAGCTCTCTGGCGGCCTCAACCATCTGTTCACATATTTCAACTACATTGAACCCTTTAGTACTCTCATCCGGTATACTCTCAATATGTAATTGTGTATCATCGGTCTTTTTTTTGCGTTTAAATAACATGTGCCCTGTAATCCTCTTTGTATTTCAAAATTGTTTCTTTTGGTCTGCCCTCATCGCAACCATCTGAAGCTTCTGCATATACGCCCTTTAATACGCTGTCCAGATTATTTATTTCCTGCTCTGTAACACTATATTCCCTGACAATACGCGCATATCCTATATCGTTATTATCAAGCTTATAGGCATATAGACAAGACCACAGCGATTTTCTGTCCCCATTTTGCCTGAAAGCCTCAAGATATAAATCCGCTGCTATATCAAATAAAAACAGCTGCACATAGGCTGTAGCCAGATTGTGATATATGTTTCCGTACAATACACGCTCAGTATGCTTTGCATCCTCACATGACAGCAGCTTTTTGTATTCAAAAATTGCTGCAGTGTACTTTTTCTTCTCCATCAGTCTGTCTGCCCTGATTTTCAAGCACTCAAACTCGCTCTTTTCCTCGAGCTCCTTAAGTGCATCATGTGTGTTCTTAAGCTCCTCCTTAGTGCAGTAGCCGCTGTACTCAAGCAGCTCAGTCACAAAAGCAGACAGTCTGCCGTTTGTGGATATAATGGTTCTAAGATGCATGGCAAGCTTTGGCAGATGTGCATGGTTTTCAATCCAGGTGCACAGCTCAAGACTCATGAAGTCATCATCCAAAAGATATGTATTGTTGATTATATAATAATTAAGCTCCTCTATCGAGTAAACATTTATAGACACACCCTCTATGTAATAGGGCATGGCTGCTATAGCTTCATTACACAGTAATAATTCTCCCATATGCCCTCCTACATAGTCATCTCATAGTGCCAGACTTTGCCCGAGCTCATAAATATTTCGCCAAAGCCTAAATCCTTAATCTCTATATCTATCCTGTCATCAGATACAGGTGTCGCCGTAATTCTGATGCGTGTAGCCCTATCCGGCCTGGGCGGCATATCCGTAAGTCTTAGTGTCTCAATCTTTGCCTCCCTGCTTTTAGGAAGCTGCTTCCAGAAATCCACCTCATAAGATCCTGAAATTATAACCTCACACTGCCCCTTTGATTCAAACCAGTTGCTTCCGGCACTGATAAGATTATAAAACGACAGTTCCCCCTTATCATGTACCTTAAGGCTCAGATTGAACTTCATCTCATTCTCGCCCATATATACAAAAGGCCATTCTGCTTCCTTATCCCTAGTGGCTGCCGCATAGCATGCTCCCTTAGTAAAGAGGTTATTGCCCATGAACACTCGTCTGCCCTTGCACAAAAGTGCAACAGACTGTTTCATCCAGCCCTCAGCAAACGTATCTCCCACGAGAAAGACCGTTGAGATAATCTGATTCTTAAAGCTCTCATTTATTATATCCAAAAAGCTTTTGTCCTTATCATTTTTATCCAGAGTATAGCTTATGCTTTCATCTATAGATACTACCTGTGGCGTTGTGCGAAGATCCCTCTTTAGGGAATAAAAAAATATACTCTCCTTTTCCTGCATAAACATCACCACATCATGAAGCCACAGTGACTTGTCCTGGTTCAGTGCAAAATAATAAAAGCTCTCCTTCCGGTCTATGACCGTAAGCTGTCTGGAATTTATGCCAAGCCTGACCGCCATGCCATAAAACATGCTCACGTTCTCCTTTGTCAGCCTGTCAACACATATAACAAGCCTGTCAAAGGATGAAGGATTACCAAGCTTGGATGGCAGTTCCATAACCTTTTTAAGAAACAAGGCCAAAAGCTCCTCTGCCATAAATGAATCATCATCAATGACTATTTTTTCACTATTCAGTGCTCTCTTAAGCAGCTGGTCAATACACACCATCTCACCGCTTTTAGAGAGTCTTCTTGCCTCATCTCCATAATACCATTTGCCAATGCTCTTACGGCGTGCAAGTACAAGAGGAATCTGAAACTCCTCACTGCCTGCAACAGTGCTGACAGTCTCCGGCTCTTTCATATTCTGTTGAAAAAAACTAACCATAGCATAGCTGTCATTTAAGTCTATGCCTATATAGTATGAATTGCCATTATGTCCCATTATAAATCCTCTTAAATCAGCTTAAACAGCTGCTTAGTCGCAGCATCCAGCCTTTTATATTCGTCTATATTGCTCTTTAAGGTTGTCTCATCAGACAGTGTATCTGAAATTATCATCTCATTAATCAGATTATAGCGGCTGTGATCATTGTCACCCGGTATATTGTTGCACGTAAGACGATTGCTCTCTTTCACCTCTATGCTGTTGTCATGCTCCTCAGTAATATAATACCTGATCAGCTCACCGAAAAATATGACGAAGGTCTTTACGTATATGCCGTCGTACATCTCAACCATATCCTCTGAATTAAACTCTTCGCCATCCTCGTCTCGGCTGTAATGCAGCACAACATGAGTCCCCGGAGTACTCTCATACTGTAAAAATGCCTTGTCATAGAGGAAATATTTCTCCAGCAGTCTGTAATCAAGCCTCGCAAAAAAATCAAAATACATATTGTTATATATATAATATTTAAGCAATGTATCTTCAATCTCAAGCTCAGCCTGAGTGATATCCGTTATTTCAGCAAAATGCTTCAATAGGGCTAACTGGCAGGCATCATTTAATGTTCTGTTTCCAATAAATCGCTTTTCGATAATATCAAAAATAAAATCAGCCTTGCACCCGCCACTATGCAGATATCCATGTGCCACAAGAGATATATAAGCTAAAATCAGCTTTTCATTTCCGGCTCTTTTATAGTATTCCATAAAGATATCCGATATCTTTTCAGGCTCAATCTGTGTATAAATACCCTGTTCGAGAATACGCTCATCAAGCTTCATGGAAGATATTGAAAACTTATCAGCGGCATGCCACAGATTAATCAGCTCGTCTGTAGGCCCGGTATAGTTTTCACACAGGTATTTAAGCACCAGGTCACTGTATTTGCCTGTTTTAAAGGCAGATATGGCAAGCTGCACCATAAAATCATCATCTACATGCTGCACCTTAAGCGCATTCTCACACAAAACCACCTTTGATGCGGCAGCAAGCATGTCTATTCCATACTCCATGGCCATATCATATGCCTTTTCATAGAGGCGGTTTGATACAAGCATGTCAATAAGATATTTTCTTGCATCCTTTTGCAGGGTATCAAAATTAATGCTTTGCAAAAACGGCCTGACGTAATCCTCATAATCGTGAAGCTGACAATATTTTAAAATTCTGTATCCCATAACAGCTTTGTAGGAATCAGAAAAGGATTCACTATAAAATACAGGTTTAAACAGCTTCAAATCATCCTTTGTAAAATCAGAATAATCCCTTACATTCTTAAAATGTGACACTATATACTGTGGTCTGTCAGGCGAGAGGCTTATACACCTGTCAAGGTATTTCTCGGCATCCATCAGCCTCTGCAGTCTGTATGAGATGCTTTTAACATATCTATAGCCCCTTGAGTCCTCAAAAAGTATAACATAGTCGTTTGAAAACAGTTCAAAATAAGCACACTGGTCTGTAACCGGAACTATCTGCGGCTCCTTCATTTCATTCTGATATATGATAGCTCTCACTATGCGCTTATCAAATACAATAAGCTTATGGGTATATATAATATCTGAAAAAGCTGCCGACAGCTCTTCATTGATAAATCCCAACTCAAGCATATCCTCGTATAAAACAGCCAGATTGTCATCAATATGCCTAAGCTGTACCTGGTCCATGGCAAACCTACCCATAGCTTTCCTGTACTTGTGGTAGACCTCAGGCTCTGTTTCCTTGGCAGCAATTATATTGTTGTAAAGCACTGCAAGCTTTCGGTATGGCAGCTTATTATCAAAGCTGAAATACATCTGGATGACCTTTGGCACAGGGGAAATCTGCCTGTCATCCATCGTAATGAGATACGCCTCATACAAGCCTGTCAGACGCAGCTTATTCTCGATACCCAGCTCAAACCATTTATGAAAACAGGTATCATTTTTGTGTCCCTTAATCAGGTAGCTGCATATGATGCCGACATACTCTGCCTCTGGACATATCTCATAGGCTGCTGTAAGAAGCTCATATACTCTGTTATCGAACCCGCCTGCCAGATCAACCGCCTCAAAGATTGCTCCGGCAAGCTCCTTTGTCAGAGCCTTTTCCTTTACGGCCCAGCTTAGGATGCGAAGCTCAAATACCGACAGCTCCTTTATCAGATAAGGATCCTGTGATATAAGATAATAAGCTTCAATATACAAATACGGAGACGAACAGCCTCGCAGTACCCAGTATTTTATATCTTTAAGCTTACCGGCACTGTCATCAAAATACTGATCCCTCAAAAATAAAAGTACCCAGAACAAAAGCACAGAGTCAGGATTTTCATAAAAAATCAGCTCCACTTCGTGTGTCATATTGTCAACGTATGAAGGCTCTCTCTCTAACAGCGTCATCAGATACAGATAATAGCCCCAGATTGGAGCTTTCTTATCAGGATTACTGTGCTTGAAATCATCAAGAATCCACTTAGCTTCCTGCCTTTGCCTGTTGATAATAAATGCCTGAGCCTTCATCAGCTCATACATATGCTCATCCGGCATGAGTGCATGCAGGTGGTTTAATATGCTTATAGTCTCGTTTGCCCATACCCCGGTCACTATCCGCTTCAGCCTGAAACTGGTATAAAGCTCCATGATTCCGACCATGCATTCCTTTATGTCCTTTGTCACAGCTATATCACTTATACTGCCATCATCATCTCTTACACCGGCCGTGATATCTATTGTAAAGCTCTGATATACACCATCAATATATATGCGGCCAAAATTACGTCCGGCATGCATCGCAGATGCATCGATGATATACTCATACAGATATGTTTTACCTATAAAATCATCAAGCGTTAAAACAGGCTTAGACAGCTTTATGAATTCACAATCCGTGCGCAGGCGTATCTCGGTATATCCCCAGTTATCCTTTGTTATAGTAAAGCATCCACTCTGTGGCTCTTTAGAAGCCATAAAAATCTCCTCTGACTTGTCTACACTAATGGAAACAGGCTGTTTTTTGTTTACGCCAATCAGAAACTCCTCCATATTCTGACCGGATGGTCTGGCGCAGGCAAAGCCCTCATAGGTCAGTCTCTCATATACATTGTCATAAGGAATTGTGTTTAAAAAATTGCGATTATAAAACAGATGATAAGCCTCATCCCAATTGGATGCCGCAAGCCTTGTAAAATCATCAAGGCTCTTTACAGCTCCGGTGGATGCTTCCGCATAGAGCCTTGTGATTCTTGCACAAAAAGAAAGACTGTACTCTATCTGATTGCATACAATCACAAATTTGCCCTCGCAGGTATCGCCCTCCGTAAGGCCCTTACTGTTAAATTGATAACGAATCCTGACTTTCTCGCCCTCGAAGTGCGGATTCAGACACTCCATCCTTGGATTAGTCGAATAAACTATGCCACAGATTTTTATCTGATTCGTACTTTCTATTACAAAGCTTCCCGCTTCGCTTCTTCCCTCAATGACCGAAAGGTCTATTGTCTCCTCTGAAAACGCCAAAATCGGTTTCGTGCCATTAAATCTGCCGGCAGCTATCTGCCCTATACGTGCTCGCACAATTGTTACCCCGTTTACGTTAAATGTTGATTTTTTATATACATATTATATAATGTAAATTATATACGATTTGCAATGCTGTTGCAATGCAAATAGAAAGGAAATTACAGCTAATGATAGAACAAAAGGAGCATTTTCACGGCAGTGACCTTGAAAAAATAGAAAAAATATACGGTATAAAGAAAGAAAATATTGTGAGCTTTGCGGCAAATGTCAACCCACTCGGTGAATCTGGTAAACTAAAGACTGCACTGTCTGAGCGCATTGATGCAATCACAAAATACCCTGACAGGGAGTATACTTCTCTCAGAAAGGCTATCGGCAGCTACTGCAAGTGCGATTACAATCACATAACAGTCGGAAACGGATGCACGGAGCTCATCTCACTTTTCATTCAGATTACAGCTCCTAAAAAAACACTTCTGCTTGGTCCGACTTACTCTGAGTACGAGCGTGATTTAAGGATAAACGGCAGTGATATCTCCTACTATTTTCTTAAGGAAAAGGATGATTTTAAGATTAATTCAGATGAATTCATCTCTGCAATCACAGCTGATACCGACCTTGTCATCATCTGTAATCCCAACAATCCGACCGGCAGTCTTATCGCACCGGATAAGCTCAAAACAATTTTAACCCACTGTAAAGAGACAAATACTTATGTGATGATAGACGAGACATATATAGAGTTTGTGCCGGATGTTAATGAGCTTTCAGCAATACCTCTGACTGAATTGTTTGACAATGTGATTATTTTACGCGGCACATCCAAGTTTTTTGCCACTCCGGGACTTCGTCTGGGCTATGCCATCACATCAAATTCACAAATTCTTACAGACATAAACACAAACAAAAATCCGTGGATGATTAACTCTCTCGCCGTTGTTGCAGGCGAAACCATGTTTTTGGATGAAGAATATATAGATAAAACAAGAAGCTTGATACTTTCGGAGAAAACCAGATGCAGGCAATTGATTGAAGAATCACACAAATTCAAGCTTTATCCATCCTACAGCAACTTCTATCTGCTTAAGATACTTGATGAAGGCGTGGATGCACATATGCTATTTGAGCGCGCCATAAGGCAGGGCATGATGATAAGGGACTGCTCTACCTTCCCCGGGCTTGAGGAGCGGTTCATACGATTTTGTATAATGAAGCCAGAGGACAACACAAGGCTTATTAATTGCCTTACACAATGATGCTAAATGCCTTTATATAAACATAACATATAACCCAAAAGCCTCCGGAAGGATTTAATCCAGCCGGAGGCTTTTTTATAAAGTGAAACATAGAATATGCTTTAAGGTCTATATTATTTTGCAGATAAGAACTCGTCAATACCTTTTGCTGCTGCTTTTCCTGCACCCATGGCAAGAATAACCGTTGCAGCACCTGTTACGGCATCTCCACCTGCGAATACACCCTCTTTTGAGGTTGCACCTGTATCCTCAGTAGCTACGATACATTTTCTCTTGTTTGTATCAAGACCTATTGTTGTAGAAGAAATAAGTGGATTTGGAGATGTACCAAGTGACATGATCACTGTATCGCACTCCATCTCATACTCAGAGCCGGGAATCTCAACAGGGCTTCTACGTCCTGATGCATCAGGTTCTCCAAGCTCCATCTTGATAAGCTTAACACCCTTAACCCAGCCATTCTCATCAACAAGAATCTCTGTAGGGTTCTCAAGGAGATCAAAGATAACTCCCTCTTCCTTGGCATGATGTACTTCCTCTTTACGTGCAGGAAGCTCTGCCTCACTACGTCTGTATACAATGTGTGTCTCAGCACCGAGACGAAGAGCTGTTCTGGCTGCGTCCATGGCTACGTTTCCACCACCGACAACTACAACCTTTTTACCTTTTGAGATAGGAGTCTCATAACCCTCTTTAAAAGCTTTCATGAGGTTATTTCTTGTAAGGAACTCATTAGCAGAAAATACACCGTTGGCCTGCTCTCCAGGGATTCCCATAAATCTTGGAAGTCCTGCTCCCGAACCAATAAATACAGCCTCGAAGCCTTCCTCTTCCATCAGCTCTTTGATGGTGAAGGTGCGGCCGATAACAGCGTCAACTACGATTTTTACGCCCAGCTTTTTCAGTGCGGAGATTTCATGTTGTACGATTTCCTTGGGCAGACGGAACTGCGGAATACCATACATCAGAACACCGCCGGCAGCGTGCAGCGCTTCGTACATGGTTACATCATAGCCCATTTTTGCCAAATCGCCTGCGCAGGTCAGACCGCTGGGGCCGCTGCCTACTACGGCAACCTTCTTGCCCTTGCGTTCTGCCGGAGCTTCTACATCGTTATCCAGGCCATGCTCACGTGCATAGTCGGCAACAAAGCGCTCCAGGCGGCCGATGCCCACGGGCTCGTTCTTGATGCCGCGGGTGCACTTGCCCTCGCACTGGCTCTCCTGCGGGCAGACACGGCCGCAGACGGCAGGCAGGGAAGAGGAGCGGTTGATTACCTGATAGGCGGCCTCAAAGTCGCCCTCTGCAACGTGAGCGATAAACTCCGGGATGTCGATGCCCACCGGGCAGCCGGACTGGCAGGGCTTATTTTTGCAGCCGATGCAGCGCTTGGCCTCGTTCACAGCCATCTCGGCGGTGTAGCCCAGAGCCACTTCCTTAAAGTTTTTGTTGCGGACGTTGGGGTCTTGCGTGGGCATGGGGCACTTTTTGGGATCCATATTGAAAGCCATTTTACATTCCCTCCTGAGTCTTGAACAGGTTGCAGGCTGCCTCACGGGCGTGTGCCTCAAACGGACGGTACATGGTGCCGCGCGCCATTGCCTCGTCAAAATCCACCAGATCGCCGTCAAAGTCGGGGCCGTCCACGCAGGCAAACTTGGTCTGACCGCCCACGGTCAGGCGGCAGCCGCCGCACATACCGGTACCGTCGATCATAATGGGGTTCATGGAAACGATGCTCTTCAGGCCGTGCTTCTGGCAGGTCTTGACCACAAACTTCATCATGATCAGCGGGCCGATGGTGATGACCAGATCGTACTGGTTGCCGGCAGCCACCAGCTCGTCCAGTGCAGCGGTGACCACGCCCTTGGTGCCGTAGCTGCCGTCATCGGTCATGATGCGCAGCTCGTCGCTGCAGGCGTTGAACTCGTCCTCAAGGATCAGCAGATCCTTATTGCGGAAGCCGACTACGCTGTGCACCACACAGCCCTGATCGTGCAGCTCCTTGGCAATGGGCAGTGCAATGGCGCAGCCCACGCCGCCGCCCACAACGCACACCTTCTTCAGACCCTCGGTCTCGGTGGCGCGGCCCAGCGGGCCGACAAAATCGTGGACACAATCGCCTGCATTCAGGCTGTTCAGTTCCATGGTGGTACCGCCCACGATCTGGAAAATGATATCCACAGTGCCCTTTTCGCGGTCGTAACCGGCCACGGTCAGGGGGATACGCTCACTGTCCTCAAACGGACGTACAATGATGAACTGACCCGGCTTTGCCTTTTTGGCGATCAGCGGGGCTTCGATGACCATCTTTGTCACGGTGGGGTTCAGCGCGACCTTTTCAGTGATCTTATACATTGCGTTAGCTCCTTTTTGCTGGCAATTCCTTTTTCTTTTCTATATATGGAAGCTGCACCCGTACGGATGCATTTTCCGTTTGACAAAGCGTCCTCTTTATTATAATAGTTTGTGAAATAGAAAGCAACTGTATTTTGCTCGTGCACACAGCCGTGCGAAACGAGGTGAAAAGGGGGGATGTGGTGCTGCACACAAAATAAAAAGAACGTACCAGAGTTAAAAGACATTCTTTTTCAAAAAAATGTAATTTTGTGGTTGACAACTGCCGGAGTGTGCGGTATAATAACCAACGTCGCCGGACAACAGACCGGCAAAAACAAATGGAATGTGCGGCCGTAGCTCATCTGGTAGAGCGCCACCTTGCCAAGGTGGAGGTAGCGAGTTCGAGCCTCGTCGGCCGCTCCATTGGAGTGGTATTCATCACTCCCTTATATGGTGACGTGGCCAAGTGGTAAGGCAAGGGTCTGCAAAACCCTCATCCACCAGTTCAAATCTGGTCGTCACCTCCAAAAGACTCCCGGGTGCTGAGGCATCCGGGATTTTTTGTTTTCCGCTCTCGTTAAATAATCTACTTACGCAAAAAGTCTTGTCTCCCCTCTTCGCTCTGTGCTATGCTAGGCGTGTCCGCAAAAAAACGGCTAAGAACTGCATCATCAGAGGAGGATACAGACTCATGCCAGAGTTCCCGCGCAAGGATTTCCAGCTCCATGTGGGCTGGCGCACCATCAAAACTGCCGTCAGTGCCATGCTGGTGGCCATCGTCTACTGTCTCATCGGCCGCAACCCGGCCTTTGCCTGCATCGGCGTCATCTTCGGCATGGGTGTCGATATGCGGGATTCCATCCAGAACGGCGGCAACCGACTGTTCGGCACCCTCATCGGAGGCCTGTTGTCCATCGGTGTGTTCTGGGTGTATCTGCTGTTCTATCCGCAGGGCGGCCACACCGTTTTTCTGGCGGTGCTGCTGGGCGCTGCCACCGTCATCCTCGCCATGGGCGACGGACGGAAGGCAGCCAGCAGCATGCATGAGTATTTGCAGAAATAACCTGCATCACATCACATACATCAGCCCGTATGAACCGCACGGTTCATACGGGCTGATTCGTTAGCGCACCGTGCACAACGCCCTCCTTCCCCAGTTTGGCATTACAAACCCAGCTCTCGCCTCAACCATTCCTCCATCACCGGATCCGGAATGACGACCTGACGTTTTTCCATCTCGATAAGTTCTTTCTTCAACAATGCCCGTTTTACGATACTCACATTGGCCGACGAGCCCAATTTGTAC
>OHUE01000812.1_pt1 | contig 15428 bp, 10 predicted proteins | sample 1579111 | NCBI WGS metagenome assembly OHUE01 (sample SAMEA3879524, study PRJEB24766) | human gut metagenome | biome: human-associated habitat; feature: feces | place: USA | collected 1985/1987 | reverse complement strand
GTGCAAGAAGCGTATTTCCTCCGTAAAGGATATGGGCAACTGCATTTTTCTGATGTTCCCTGAGTTCAATTTCAGGGTTCATACCATTGAAGATGATATGACTTCCATCATACTCACGAGGTCTGACGCTATTGAATTTCTCATTGTAAGATTTGCAAAGCCTTTCCCTGCGTTCAGGGTCAGACCATATCCAGTCCTGAAATTCCTGCTTAATCATTTCCTGCTTCGACTGAGCAATCGCTGTTTCCTTTTTATTCAGGACAGCTTTTTTCTTTCCCTCATCATCTTCGATATAATCAAAGATACGCACATCTTTTAAATTCAGTGTTTCCTCGATAATCTTATAGGCATTGATGCGGGAAGTTCCGTAAGTGTTATATGCCCTTACATTTCCTTTGTCGTAAGATTTGCCCTCAATATTCCACTCACTCGTAAATGGAGAGAAGTGAACTTTGATATTCCACTGTGCATAGCGTGGTGTTTCAAGCAAATGAAAGATAAACTCCTGCACATCGTCCGGTGGCAGCCAAGTTGCACCAAGTCGCACGGAAATTTCACTTGCAGTCAGGTCTTTCGGCTGCACCTTTTGAAGTGCTTCTACATTGACCTTATAATCTTCCGGATAGAGTTCTGCCGAGTTCTTTGCAATCCTCAGCTTCTCCCTGACATTACCCGAAAGATATTCATCAGCCATCAGATACTTCGGTTCGTAAGAATTTCCATACTCATAAAGCGGATTTAAAAAGATAACACCCTTTAAGTCCTCAAAGATTTCATTCTCCGATTTACCGGAAAGCTCCATCATATAGTCCATATCAATCGTGGCTTTTTCTCCAAGAGATACCGCCAATGCTTCGCTTGCCGTATCAACAGAAGTAACCGGAGTATGTGGCTTGATTGTTCTCTTAGAAAACATATCTGCCTTACGCTCCAGTTCTCCGTCCTCTCCGATTATCTCCAGTGCGGAAAGCAAAGAGAACGAACTGTCCTGCGAAAAAGCAGAAGTATTTGCACGGCTGTTAATGAGTCCGTACTTACCTGAAAAGGTATCATAAAGTCTGTTTAATCTCTCCTGCTCTGCTTTTATTTCGCTGTCAGGGTAATCTTCTGTCTGCAATTCAATCAGCGTTCTGACGGAATTTCTAATAGCAATCATACCCTTAATTCGGTTCTCTGCGGTTGCCGATACTTCCACCGGAGTCATACGGGAATTTTCACGATAGTAGATTTTATCGTCCACCACCGTATAGGAAAAGTTTCTCACTGTCGGGTCTGCCGGAATAGAATTATCTTCTTCCTCCAGTTCTTCCTCGGCTTCATATTCCGTGATTTCCCCGTGAATGTTTGCTACCGCTTCATCAAGCTGTGCTGCAAGGTCTGCATTTTCATACGGCACACAAGTTGCTTCCATACCGAAACGCCCCGATACCATTTTCATTTCTCCGAGTATCATTTCGGGGTGCTGCACAAAATAAGAGTTCATCTTAATTCCGTTCTCATCGGTATCAAGATGAACCCAATCCGGCTCAATATCTATCAGTCTGTCACGCTTTTGCAGGATAAGAATATCCGAAACGACTTCCGTTCCTGCATTACCCTTAAAGGTATTATTCGGCAATCGGATTGCTCCAAGAAGCTCTGCTCTCTGTGCAATATACTTTCGTACTGCTAAAGTTTCCTTATCCATTGTGCCTTTGCTCGTTACAAGAGCCATCACACCGCCGGGTCTTAACTTATCAAGGGACTTTGCAAAAAAGTAATCGTGTATCAGGAACTTATGCTTGTCATACCTTTTATCCGATACCTTAAAATCTCCAAAAGGCACATTTCCGACAACGCCATCAAAGAAGCTGTCCGGTAAATTGGTTTCTTCAAATCCCTGTGCCGCAATGGTTGTTTTCTGGTAAAGCTGCTGTGCAATCCCTGCGGAAATCGTATCAAGTTCCACACCGTAAATCTTACTGTCCTGCATTGTGTCCGGCAGCATACCGATGAAATTACCGATACCGCAGGACGGCTCTAACAAGTTGCCTTCCTTAAAGCCCATCTGCTCCATTGCCTTATAAATGGCTGTTATTACTTCGGGCGGCGTGTAGAACGCAGTCAATGTGCTTTCTCTTGCCGAAGCATATTCCTCCGGTGTTAATACCGAAGAAAGTTCCAGATATTCAGTTGCCCACGCTGAATTATTTTCATCAAAGGCTTCTGAAAGCCCACCCCAACCGACATACTTTGATAAGATAATCTGTTCTTCAGGAGTGGCAAATCTGTTTTCTTCCTGACATTTTTTAAGAAGCTGTATCGCCATAATATTTCTGCGGAAGCGTTCCTTTTTACCAACCGTTTCAACCTCATTTTCTCTGAGATTAAAGGTGTGGCGTTCTGCCATAGGCACATCAGGGTGCAAGTCAAAGCCTTTGACTTTTTTCTTCTGCTCCCAAGCGGGGACTACCGGCTCAGGCTCTTTATCATAACCGTTTCCTATGCGATACCCCTGATGATACATCTCATCATAGCTGTCAAAACCTGACTGTGAAGCTACTATCTCTCGATAATCCTCAATCGGCATACTGCCCATATTGGTCTGAACTTCTGTGACTGAAGATTTTTCTGCTTCCGAAATAAGGCTCTGCATTGTATCCTGCGTGCAATCTGTAAAATCCGGCTTTTCTAAAAAACGGATTTCTGCTTCCGAAAACCATTTAGTTCCGACATCAGCAAGTGTCTGATTGGCGATGCTTCCAAGCCTATCAAAAAACTCATTAGATGTCTGACTGTCTTTTGCTATCTCTGTGATTTCATCAAAATTCAGTATATTTGTGACATACTGTCCTCCGGCTGCACTGTCCGGATTATAATAAATCCAAGTAACAGTTGCATTATCCTGATTGATAAAAAAAGCATCGTTATAATCGACAGTTACATTTCTTGCTTCGGTTGGTACTTCTTTTACAATCAAATGCTCATTCATTGGATTTTCACGCACTTTTTCATCAAACTCTATGTGTGAAAATTCCTTATTAAACAACGGCATATCATAGTCATAGAGCATTACTCTCTCGTCATCAATAGATAAAATTTCATACTCAGAAGCACCGATATACACCTTATCGCCAAGATGATATTCATACTCCACATCTTGCGGCATTTCCTGTTCTTCAGGCTCTTTTTCGGCTGGTACGGTGGACATCACTTCACGATTTTTAACCTGTTCTGCTACTCTTGCACGCTTCACTTCCTGTTCAGCGAGCCATTCAGGATAGTTCCACCATTCTTTTTTATTCAGGTATCTGTCATCGCTGATAAGGCGACCAATTTCCTTTGCAACCTCCGTCCAATTCATACGAATCTCTGGTGCATTTTCCTCATAACCTTTTCGGATACGGACACCTTTTGCATCGCAATCATAATTATAGTCCGAAACACCACCTGCATATGTCCCACCACCAGTGCCATACTCTTTCTTTAGAAAATCGGCATTTTCTTTAAGCGATAAACTCTTTTGAAGTTGCTCATAAATACGGTACTTTCCATTCGCAAAGCCGCTTCCACTCGCAAGATAATTATCTATAATTTCTTTTGGAATAGAAAAAGCAGAGGCTGTTTGTTCCTCTGCTCGTTCTTGTATAAAGGATAATTGCCCGCCCATATCCGGCAACGGTTTTATATCTTCTAAGCGAATATCACTTCCACTTTCACGATTTCCTGTGCCGAGCTGCGAAGGGAGTTCATCAGACGAACCCATTTCATCATATCCTCTGCTTTCATCTGTTCGGTCACTCCCTCTTTCTGTGCCATCTGGCTCAGGATTGTTTCCTCCATCTTGCTGGCTCTCTGTTCCACTTCCGCCAAGTGCTGTGTCAGTTCGCCCCTCGTCAGGAGATTGTAGTAAAGGACTCTGTGATGTTCCTTCAGAAACTCTCTCCTCATCTGAGCGTATCTGCCCAACGTCACTTCCGGCTGCTGTGGAAGTTTTAGGTTCGGAAGGCTGTAATCGCCCACCATCGTGTAGGTCAGTTCGTTCATTGTCCAAACTCCTTTCGTCGTTATTTTCAACCTTATTGTATTCATTTCTGTCCTGACCGACAATTATGCGATTTTGACGGTTGAGTGCAGTAATTGTTTTAGATATTTCCGTCAATCCCATTTCTGCAATATCACTGGTAGCAAATCCAAGTGCATTGAGTGTTTCCTGCGTATTGAAGTTAGTAACATCTCTGAAATCATCAAGTTCAAAATAACCGTCCGTATCAACGCCAAGCCTTGACATCATCATATATGCCACACTATTTGTCACGACATTTTTATAAATGAAAGCCACAATATCCTCTTCCACTTCCTCAAAGGAACTGCCCTCGGTTGCATAGTAAAGGTCTTGCAGATAATCCGGGATATTATCCTCTGCCGCATTTCTTGCTGCTCCCATAATTGCTTCGGCAAGACTGCTCTTGTTCTCAATCTCTCCGAAAGTGCTTTCCAATGTTTCAATCACATCAGCTTCGTATTCCTGACGCATATCCCAAATCGGGACTGTTCTTGAATATCTGCTTTCGTGAGTATCTGAAATATCAAAGTAATGTGTCAGTCTTTGCCGTGAACGGTTCTCATCAGCAAAAACAGCAATACCTCTAGCACCTCGGTTGACCCATCTGCCAAAAATTTTGTTCCACTGCTCTATCTCAAGAACCGCTGTTGCATCGGGTCGCTGTGCATATACAAGAAGCTGTTCGTCATAGCGTAACTTATAATTTCGGCAAGCCGAAGCTAAGAATGCCTGCCAGTTCTGAGGATTTGACACAACCGTTTTGCAGGTGCGGTTGTAAAGCTCAGAAATAAGGTCATATTTTCGTGCCATTACTCTTGCACCTCCTTATCGCTGTTTTTCTCTGTTTCTGGTCTTGTTTTTTGACGGTTCGGATTGATTGACAGGTTCAACTTTGCTTCCACTAAGCTCCATTTTTTCAGCAAACTCGCATATATGATAGCAGCAATTTCCGACATACAAATGGTAGTCATCAATATACTTGCACACTCTGTCTGCTGTGTGTCCATCACGAAAAGTAATCCTGATTTTCCCTCCATCGGGAATATAGAATTTCAAATTGTAATGACTGTCTATAAATCGAATTTGCTTTTCCTGCGGCTCTGCTCTATTCTCCTGTTGCTTCATTTTCCTTACCTCTCATTTTTGTTGCTTCATCAGAACCGCCGCCCAAATACGAAAAGAGTTTACCGGACTTTGTATTCTTCTGAAGCTCCATAATCACACCCATATCAGGAATCGTGATATTCGGGATTTTCAGGATTGCTTCCATATCAAGCTGCTGCAACTTTTTCTCCGTATCACAACCGGAGTCAAAGAGTTTATTCAGCACCTTGACCTTATTCTGAAAAGTTGCTTTGTCTTTCACGAAAATACCTCCTTAGTTAATGTTGATTACAATAGAAATACTGCCGCTCTGTTCTTCTTTCTGCGGATTACGTGAATACTCAGGAAAAAGGGACTGTACTCTCTGCCTTGCCCTGCGTATGGTTTCAAAACAAGGAAGTCCGTATGCTCGGTAATTAAATACAATATCCTCAAGCGGAAGATTTCCGGCAGGTATATATCCGTACCGATTGTAATAATGCAGAATAAGAAGCATATCATCATACCTCGACATCGGGCATTCCTTTAAGATTTCAAGCACTCGGCTCTCCACCGTTTTCTGTTGTTTCATAATGTTCCTCCAAAAATTAAAGGGACAGAGTTTTTACGCTCTGCCCCGACTGGTTAATGTTCGCTTGTTACTTACTTCTTACGGTTTTTAACCTGAAGAAAGATAAAGCCGCCGACAATAACGGCGACTAATGCGATAGCGATAATTGTCTTTGCTTCCATTACTCGTTACTCTCCTTTTTCTTCTTTTTGTGTGCAACAACAGAAGTTACAGCGATACCGACAGCAGAAAGTCCGGCAAGGACATACCAAAGTTTCATATTGGTATCATCTCCTGTCTTTGGAGTATCCCTCAACTCATTGTGCATTTTTACAACGGCTGTTTCATCAAGTTTGATAGTAACATTCTGGTCGGCAGGTGTGATATATGCGGCAGACGCATTGTTTGCCACTTCTGATACGGTATATTCGCCAATACGAAGTCCCTCAATCACGATTTCGCCATTCTTATCTGTTTCAAATGTCATATCATACCCGTTTGCTCCGGTTACTTTGAACGCAAAACCTTTAACCTTACCGTCTGAAGATGTCTTGACGATTTTCAGTGTTCCACGCATAGCTTCATTGATAAATCCAACTCCAGCCTTATTCTCAACGGAATAAGTTGTTTCGTCTTTCTCAATGAAAACAGAGTATTCTCCCTTATCAAGCAGGAATCCCTCCGGTGCTTTTGTTTCACGGACAATATATTTTCCGTAAAGCAGCTCTTTCATCTCATAAATTCCGGTTTCAGTTTCTTCAAGATTTCCGATAAGTTCATCGCTATCATCAATCTTTCCGTTCTCATTGGTGTCCTTATATACCTCAAAGGTTGCACCCGTAAGCTTGTTATCCGGATATTCAGCGTCCACCTTCGTGAGTCTGATATTGCCGTGAACATACTCATTGACAATCTCAATTTCAACTACCTGCTCGGCTTTGCTGATATTGACCTCATACGCTTTTTCATCAAGAACAAATCCCTTTGGCTGCTCGATTTCTCTTACAATCCATTTGCCATAAGGAACTTTTGCAAAAGAAAAACTACCGTCTTTTGCAGAGGTAGTCGTCATAAGTGCAGTATCCTTTGTAAATTCTGTTTCTTCGGCGTTGAAGATACCGATAACAGCACCCTCAAGTGCTTCTCCGTTCTCGTCAATCTTCTTACCTGATACAGAACCATAGATAAGTTCGTTCTTGATTTCTTTTCCGTCATTCACTTTGATTTCAACGGTTGCGGTATCCTGACCTGCGTATTCAAATACAACCGGATACTTCGTATCAGAGAGAACATAATGCTCATCGGTTGCAATCTCTTTGACATAGTATTTGCCAAACGGAAGGTCTGACTTCATAACAGCAGTTCCATTTTCATTTACGCTGACAATCTCAATCAGTCCATCAGCCGGAATAACTGTACCGCTTGCAGATACAATATCTTCTGCGGCATAAAGACCAAAGCTGATGTTTTTGATTTCTCCGTTGTCGCCAATATCAAATGTCTTATCCTTTTCAATAGCTTTTGCAAGGCTTACCTGCACTTTCTGTCTTTCGTTATAGAACGATGTGGAAGTTTCGGTAACAGAGATATTCTGACCTGCATAAGTAAGCTCAACCGTATGTGTTTCGCCACTAATTACCATTCCATCAGGTGCAGTAATTTCCTTGACCTCGTATTTTCCGAGATAAAGTTCTTTGCTCTTAACAAATCCATCGGAGCTTGTTGTGATAGTATCTACCACTTCGCCCTTTGAATAGCGGAGTGTACCGTCCGGTGTACTAATATCTTCCGCAGCACGGACTTCATAAACTGCTCCCTCAAGTCCTGCCACTTCATAAACAGGCTGATAAATAACATCACTGTCCTCAGAACCACTTACATTGACACCACTAAATACTTCTCCGGTCTTTTCAACCATGATAGTACCTTTCTGTGCCATATTCGGCTTATTGACTTTCACAACAGTTACGCCGCCTTCCTCTGTGGAATTTTCTTCAGTAATATCAAAATATACCGGAGTATCATCAAGCACATATCCGTATGGAGCTTGTACCTCTACGATAGAATATCCCTTGCCGTAATCCAGTTTCTCAGGTGTGACAAGAGAACCCTTTGCGTCGGTATAGAACACATCAATCGTGGTCGGTGTCGGATAAGTAAAGGTCATTTTGACCTGATTGCCCTGCGGGTCGTAAATCTTAAATCCTGCTCCTGCATACGGAATACTCTTTCCGCTTTCTGCGTCCACCTTGACTACATTGACAAAGCTCTCGAAGTTACGGTTATTGATGAGATAACGATAAGTCTGTGCGTTCTGTGAAATGAACACATCAAAATCGTCCATCATCTCTCTGCCTTCCCAACCGGAAGTCTGGTGTACGGTATAAATACCATACGGCATATCTTTTGTCTGACCGAAGCCATTTTCATCGCAAATAATGGTATCTCTCTCGTCTTTATTGGCTGCGTCATAGCTTCCGGCAGATTTCAAATAAATCTCAAAGGAAGCACCCTTTTCAGGAGTTTCAATCTTTGTTTCTCCATCATCAGTATGTTTAATGATAGCCACGTTACCTTTGATTACCTGCTCGGTTACATCATTGGAAGTAAGGTTGTGTTCCACCTCATAAAGTTTCGGGTCTGCACCTACTTCATGGATAGTCTTATCAAGCAAATATCCCTCTGACGGTGTAATTTCTCGGATTGTCCAGTCGGTATCACAAACATATTCTTTAGTAGTGAACTGACCGTTTTCATCAGTAACATACTTATCTACAAGCGTTTCGCCCTTATAGATACCGTAAACTGCTCCTGAAAGTTTGGCATCGCCCTGTGCTTCTCCCTTCTCAGCGTCGCTCTTTGTTACCGTTACAGTAAACTTCTTCAAAATGTTATTGAAGTTTCTTGTGGTTACTTCTTTCCACTTCACCGGTGCAGTCTGATTTTTCGGCACAACATAACGGATAGCTGTGTCCACTTCTTCAAGGGTATATGGTTCAGAACCACTGATAAGCACATCTTTGAAAGTTGCTACACCGTCTTTGTCCGTAACTGCATACTGGTCAACAGCATCACCGGAAAGAGAAGTACCGAAAAGATGGAACTTTACACCTTCAACAAGGTTATCTTCTGAGGACTTCACTACCTGAAGGTCGCCACGCTTCAATTTGTTATTGAAATTGACCTTTGCAACCTGTCCTGCTACAACAGTAACTCTATGTGTTTCCTGCGGCTCGTACTTAGCGTATGCCTGCTCGGTTACGGTATAGATACCCGGCATAAGGTTATCAATCTGGAACTTACCGCCATTGGCTGTTGTAACCGTCTGATTGATACCGTTTCCGGTAATCGTGAAGTTGATACCGTCAACTTTGCCGTCCTCACTGGTCTTTACAATCTGACAAGAACCATAGCTGACTTTCATCTTCACATAACCATTGATACTGTCGCTTACTTCCTGAGCATAGCTGACAACATCCTGCACACTGGAGTTCTGACCGTGTTTGCCCTCTGACCATACAACCACACCTCTGCGGACTGCATTTTTCTTTGTTGCGGTAATGGTAAATTCCTTACTCGGTGCGGTGTCCATAGAAACCGTAAGTTTGTTACCATTCACTGAAAAACTTACTCCACTGATGCTTGCCTTGAAATTATATTTGGACAGCACATTATTGGAGTCTGTCAGAGTAGTTGTGTACTTACTTCCGTTCCACTCAAGCTCTATTGTCTTTGCCGAACCGGATGATTTATTACAAAAGCTCGGTATGGTCGCATGGTTCTGTACACTCTGTACCATACTGTTGTAATAACTGAAAATCTTATTGCGGAGCGGATGCTTTGCATTGATGACATCTTTCACATTGCTGCAACCACTGGCTGCTACATGATTGAAGTTTGCATCACGCTCTCCGATAACAGTTTCCCAGATAAGAAGCTGTGTGGCATAAGCCTGTGCAATACTGTTTGCTGCTGCTTCATTCTGTGACCTCCAAGATGTCGAAATAGTCCCACGATAGCCATACTGTAAAATACGACCAACGAAAAGACGGATTTCATCTCCGGAAATAACCCCGTTGGCTGCAAGGTTATTAAAATAATTTTCGTCATACTTATTCATTGTCTGACCGACCTTGAGCGAAATTCCCGGCTCAATACAATAAGCAACATTGCCTGAGTATGAGCCAATAGCCTTAAGATTGGTAAAATTGGAACGTCCGGTATGCCAACCATTTTTCAAGGTCAAATTGCTATGTCCCCATACCCCATCGTAATTAGCATCGCCATCACGAGGGAAATCGACCATATAAACATCGGCTTTTTCTCCCGAAGCAGCATATGCTGTTGTCGAGCCAATGCCTGCAAAAGTGGTCACACACATAAGGGTCGCCAAGAAAAGCGACGTGACTCTTTTGAATTTTGACTTTATCATTGCGTTTCCTCCTGTAAAAATTGAAAACACACCGTATCGCTACGATGTGCCTTTATGGATTTTCTCTTACGACAAGATTTACCTGCCGAAAAACAAATGCGGATTTTTCGTTAATTTTTCATTTTACCATACACCTCCAGTCCGTTCATACTGTGCGATTCCCCCTTAGAGATAGACATATACTTTGAGATAGTTATATTCAAGTGAGATAGTATATATCATTTTCGGTAGGTAAAAGTATAACTAAGGGGTTAGAGTGTGAGAAAGGGGAACTGTAAAACAGGCTATCTGCTGTCACGCTCTGCACGGTTACGCAAGAACTTGTTGTAATGCTCCAATGCTTTGCAGACAAAATCCTCCGTCTGACTGACGGGAATATTTTTCGGGATAAGCTGTCTTACTCTGTCGCCCCTCAACACGATTTTTTCCTTTTGATTCGGCTTTTCCTCAGACATAACAGCGTGGATTGCTTCGGTTGTAAGGTTGCCCTCGTTGAATAACTTTCGCATACGAATTGTCTGGTCGTGTGACGGGGTTGCGTCATTCAGGTCGATTTCATCAACCACATCACGCTGGCAATCTTCATCAAGATAGGAAAGTTCTACGGCAGGACGCATTTTAATACGCCCCTCGTCAACAAATTCAAGCAGTTCAGGAACAAGGTTTGTCAGACGAATATAACGCTGTATTTGTGTTTGACTTTCTCCACTTTGTGCAGCAAGTTCTTCCCTTGAATAATTTTGTCCCACTGGGACTAAATTATTTTTTGTAGGTCTGCCTGCTTGTCTTTTCATTGCTTCCAAACGCATTTTATAGGCAAAGGCTTTTTCAGAGGGAAGTATCTGCGACCTTTGGAAATTACTTTCCACCATTAGAATTGTGGCTTCATCTCGATTAAGGTCAACAACCTCACATCTTAGCGTTTCAAAACCGGCAAGTTCACTTGCTCGTTTTCGTCTGTGACCGGATACGAGTTCATATCTTCCGTCCTCTTTCTGCCTTACCGTAGCCGGAGTAATTACTCCACGTTCCTTGATACTCTCGACAAGCTGCTGCATATCTTCATCGTCCCTGACCTTGAACGGGTGGTCTGGGAAATCATCAATCAGCTCTAATGGAATATCTCGGATTTTAGAAAGTCTTTCTTCCTCTCTCTGTGCCTGCGTTGTAAAAAGGTCATCGAGCCTCGTGAGAGTGAAGTCGCTCTTTCTTCCTGCCATCGGCTAACACCTCCTTTGTAAATTCAGCGTATGCCTTAGACACTGTGCTGTTTGGCTCATAAGCATAAATGCTTTTGCCTTTGGAAGAAGTTTCAGCAGCTTTTACGGCAATCGGGATTTGTGTTCGATACATTCTTATCTGATTACCAAAGTTTGCCCTGAGTGCTTCCACCGTACTCTTTGCAAGGTTTGTTCGGCTATCCACCAAAGTAAGCAGCATACCGTCTATCTTAATATCCGGATTGATATACTTCTTTACTTTTGAAATGGTCTGCACAAGCTGTGTCATACCCTTTGCAGGCAAATACTGAGCCTGAACCGGAATGATAACACTGTCTGCCGCCGATAAAGCATTGAGAGTAACCATACCAAGTGAAGGCATACAGTCTATAATTACATAATCATATCTGTTCTTCACTTGACTCAGATAATTCTTGAGTGTAGTTTCTCTGCTCATTGCGTTCACAAGGTTAAATTCCATTGCTGAAAGCTCAAGGTTTGCCGGAACAAGGTCAACACCTTCTTCGTGGTGCAGGATACCAACCATAGGGTCTGTCATCGTTTCATTGATTACATCTGTGAGTTTCGTTGCAAGCGTGATACCCAAGCCGTCTGTATCCTGCCAACCAAGACAAGTCGTTAAATCGCCCTGCGGGTCTGCGTCTATGAGCAATACTTTCTTGCCCTGCATTGCAAGCCCGACTCCGAGATTAACTGTTGTAGTGGTTTTACCGACTCCGCCTTTCTGATTGCATACGGCAATCGTTTTGCAGTTCGACACTTCTTTTTGCCCTCCTTTCTGAAAATTCATAGCCACCGCATTATGGCTATGTACCTAACCGACTCATTTCCTAATCGGTCATAGCAATATTTGTTCTCAACACCCCTTACCAAGCAAAATGCTTATGGGAAGTCACTAAGGAACAGACTGCTTATCTGTATCATAGGGTTCTAACCTCTGCCGGGTACTCCGCCAGCTCCGTAGAGAAGTATCATTATCATTCTGACTGTCATCGCCATATCAGGGGCAACCTGATACTCATAACCGGAGTTCTCGCTATTCTGAAATACAGAAATCACGGCGTACCTGCTAAAGTGGCTATCATCAGAAATAAAGTCTTAGTGAATGACTTATTCAATTTTTAAGCGAAAAGGCTTCCGTTTTTGCTATCCGGAATGAACCCCTTCACTCATTTGGACAAAGGGGTATGAAATGCACACCCAAAATCGCCACTTTTCCGAAAATTTTTCAAAAAAATTTTTTTGAAATAAAAAAAGCCGCCTGCTCCGGTTAAGAAACAGACGGCAAATCACGGTCTAAATATATTCAATTTTCAATTTCTTTTTCTTTGCACCAAGCACTTTACAGAGAACATCATCTACTGCGTCGGTGTATCGTCCCTGAGCTGCTAAATTGTTCTTCAGTTCAATGAGCAATTGTATCACTCGGCTTCGTTCTTCTTCATTTAAGTATAGATGATAGGTTTTCTCTCTCATTGGCTGTCCCTCCATCTTTCAAATGTATTTTTGATTATCTCCACATCTTCCTCGGTATCAGAAGAAATAAATATATGTACGTTCTGAAAAGCTTTCTTTAAATTATTGGCATAATCCAGTTCTGTGCCTTTCATCGGCAACTTAATCAGCCTTATTCCTCTTTGCTTGCACATATATGCTTTCATTATTTCTATATTCTCGTCAACACTTTCTGACTCAATAGCCAACTTCTCTGAAGCTATGTATGTTTCAAGCGGAACTCCAAGCAATCGGTCAGAACCAAGTTCTGCTTTCAAGCCTTTCTTATTAGAATAATAGCTGACAGCCAAAGCAGGAAACAATGACAAATACTCCTGCTCACAAATTCGGCAGCCTTTATTCAATATCGTTCTTTCATTTATCTTCATACTCCACGAATGACCGTGCCTGCATTTCCACCACGCTCTCTTTGCCGAAGTTCGTGATACCTCTGTAGGTTTCAGTTTATTCTGTTCATAATCCCATTCGCTAAGAAGCTGACTGTCTGTTGTCGCCAAATCATTATATCCGGCAAGGACTTCTCTCTCCGCACAAACGGGGCATACCGTACCTTTCACACGGGCATTGATAACTGATTTCCACTCGTTACCGCATTTTCTGCACTTCCACCAGACATTTTTCCTCGATTTTGCATTTACCTCATCAGGCTTCAATGGTAAGTTCTTCTCCGACCACTCCGAAGCAATTTCAGGGTGTGTTGTCTGCAAATCATTAAACCCTTTCAGGAATATGTACCCACTGCAATACGGGCATTTGCTCCCACCGGAACGAGTAGAAATAAGGGTGTTCCACTCTCTGCCGCAATCCTTACACTTCCACCAAGCCTTACGATTGGCAAAGACCGTAACCTGAGTTGGAAGTAACGGATAATTTCTATCCGACCACTCGGCAGCTATATCCGGCAGAAGTGTTGCAAGGTCATTAAATCCTGCCAACACTTTATTATGAGAGCAGTACGGACAACCTGTTTTATTTATTGTCCTGCTCTTAACGGCAGCTTCCCACTCGTGACCTTTTTTACATCTCCATATCACTTTCTTATGAGAACCAATAGAAACCTCTATCGGTTTTATCTTATTCTTTTTCGACCACTGCTTTACCAATAGTGGCTCTAATGTCGCCAAATCGTTAATACCTGCAATCACTCTCGCACCGGAACATATCGGGCATTTTTCTCCATTAGAACGAGCCTTAACGCTTGTCTTCCATTCGTGACCGCAAGCACCTTTCCACCATATTTTTTTATTTGAACCGAAAGTAATGTCATCAGGTGTAAGCGGTAAGTTCTTCTCCGACCACTCCGAAACAAGCTCCGGGTGTACTTCTGCTAAACTGTTATTCATAGCCAAACCTCAACCTCCTTGTGCTTAGAGTATATGAAGTTTTGGCTTTATCTTGTAGTTTGCGAATATCCGTATAAATAGAAAAAGCCCTTTGAGAAAAGGATTTCTCCTCTCCCAAAGGGTAGTTTAACTTTTACTTAGAATTATCTTTTTTAATAACTAAGTTATAATTGCTATCATAATACAGTCCAAGCTCTCTACACATTCTATCGTTCACATTATCTAACGCTTTCTTATATTCTGCATACGTTGGAGACAGAACCATTAAATTAGGAATGAATATATCGTTATATCCTTTATTTTGTAACTCTTTCTGCATTTTTCTCTGTGCAATAAATGCTGGATGGTATTTCATTATACCGTTTTTCATTTTAGCACCTTTCCATACTTTTTCTTTTAGTCTTTCATATTCACTTTCACTCATATCACGATAATAGGCTATCATCTCATCTGCGGTTCTGGTTTCTTGTGCAATCCCACCTATCATCTTCGCACCTATTCCCATAATAAAAGGAACTTTCAATGTCGTTTCATCGCAATATTCTAATATATTCTGTAGTGCCTGCTTCTGTTCCAGAGTCTTCAACCTTACATTAAGAAATGGTTTGAAATGACTTTTAAAATAATCTCCCCATTCTTTTCCCGGTAGCAAAGACTCAATTGCATTTTCAACGGTTTGATAATCAAGTGCCTCATTTGCTTTGTCTGCGTCACCATCATCTATAAATTGCTTCAAAGCTTCGAGTTCTGAGTCTTTTAAAACTTTTTCCTGCACTTTTTCTTGATAAATACGAAGAAGAATACTTTTGTCGCCAGTTTCCAAAAGGCTCTGTATGTCTTTAATACTAATACCGAGTTTTCTATATACTGAAATCTTTTTTAAAGTTTCAACATCTTGTGCAGTATAGTTACGATAACCATTGTTATCTTTATCCACTGACAGCAATCCTTTTTCTTCATAATACTTAACTGCACGCTTTGTCATTCCAACCTCATTTATAATTTCATTTAATAACATCCGATGCACCTCCTTATGATTTATGTTGATAGTATAAGCGTATACGCTGCGTGCAGGTCAAGAGTTTTTCGTCTTTCTTCTAAAAATGGGCAATCCTGATTTCAGGACTGCCCATTCATTCTGCCAATTATGCGATTTTTTCTTGCTTGCACCGATTTCTGCATCAATTGATGTAAGTTT
>OHUE01000811.1_pt1 | contig 15437 bp, 10 predicted proteins | sample 1579111 | NCBI WGS metagenome assembly OHUE01 (sample SAMEA3879524, study PRJEB24766) | human gut metagenome | biome: human-associated habitat; feature: feces | place: USA | collected 1985/1987 | reverse complement strand
GAGAACTCCTTTTTTGTTTTTTTGTTGTGGTGACTAAAATATAACACAAAAGAAGTATCTCTGCTTTTTTTATATTCAGTTGTAACACATGTATTGTAATCCTACAGTCAGTTTTTTGGCCTTTATTTTCTTCATCTTGCTATCCCCTGTGAACTACGTTACAATGAAATCTGGAGAGATTGTACTAAATATGCATAAGAAAGGCTATTCTTTGGATCAGATTGTCGAGATAACAAATCTGGATGTTAGTACAGTAAAGGCTATAATAGGCTAAACAGAGAAAACGGATCTGACATATTTCTATTAAAAGTATACAAAAATGAAAAAACAGGCGTGTGGGAGGCTACAAATGATTTGCAAAACATGTGGGAATGATCTGCAGGGAAATGAATATAACTGTCCGTTCTGTGGGGCAGCAGTTGATTATATAGAGGCGGTGGAGCAGGCAAAAGCAGGAAAGGAAGAAGGCTTTTCCTATCTGTATGAGATGACATATCGGAATAAACTGTATATTGCGATGAAATATATGAAGAATGAGGATGAAGCAATGGATGTTCTCCATGATTCCTATGTGAAAGCATTTGAGCGGCTTTCCGGTCTTCAGGATGCAAATTCATTTCCGGGATGGCTCAGTACCATTGTTGCAAATACCGCAAGGAATACATTGAGAGATCGCCATACAGTGAATTTTTCGGATATGCAGAGAGAAGATCAGGATGGGGAGGCATTTGAATATTCGATTGCAGATGAGAACATGACAGCCCAGCCTGAGATGGCATGTACAACGAAAGAAACGCAGGAAATGGTACAGGAGCTGATCGGATCATTGTCTGATGAACAGAGAATGTGTGTGCTGATGTTTCATATTGAAGGATACAGCATAAAAGATATTGCGACAGTTCTTGGATGTTCAGAGAATACAGTAAAGTCCAGATTGAATTATGGACGTAAGAATATCAAGGCAAAGGCCGAGGAGCTTCAGAAGAAGGGCTACAAGCTGTACAGCTACACACCTATGGCACTTCTTACCTATCTGCTCATGGCAGAACGAGGAACTATGCTGGTAGCAGGAACCTTCGACAAGCTGGCGGGTGTTGGAAGTGTAGTCGGTGCCGGACTGATCCATGGTGGAGCAGCAGGTGCGTTATCTGCTGCCGGAAGTGCCGGAGCGACCGGGGCTGCCGGATCGGCAGTTGGAACAGGTGCAGCGGCGGGAGGAAAGACTGCGGCAGTCACAGCCGCAAAACAGACCTTTTTAAAGACAGTAGCCGGTAAGATCACGATGGCGGTAGCCGGAGTGGCAGTAGCAGGCGGAGCAGCCGGAGTAGCAATCTACAATCATAATAAGAATACCTGGCAGGATGCGTATACAGAAATAATAAAAGAATACAGACAGGAAATTGAGAATTATAGCTGGCAGACTTCACAAGTGAGGGAGAATGAACCGACGTTGGTAGGAGAATCCAGAGCGATTACTGTTGCTGATATTATGGGAGATGATACTCCTGAACTGATCTTTGCGGCACAGGATGAATCAGATCCGAATAAAGCTGATCTTCATATATATACATATATAGATAATGAAGCAATACAGGTCTATAGTGGAGAACTTGATACAAGGTCAGATGAGAATCGGGACAAATGGGGATCAGAAGGAACACCATATGTATTAGTTTGCACTAGAGAAGTTTCAGAAAATGGATGCCGGTTGTACATACTTTGCAGCGATGGACAGAGTGATGATACAGAGATTGGTGTCATAGATAAGATGATAGAATTCGATGTGGCTACTTCTCGTGGAGATAGCTTACAACCGATTGTCTGGACCTGTCATGCAGAACAGGTGGGGGATGAAGAAACAGCATTGCTTGCAGAACGGGACGGTATATCTGTGGCCTGGGAGGAATATCAAGAAAAACGAGAGGAAATACATCAGGGAAAGAAGTTCGTGATTTTACAGAATATGGCATCACAGGTTCCAAATGGTTTATATGATCAGGTGACTGATATTCAGCGTGATTCATCAGGAAATGTGATAGCAGGCTGGAATGCCGGATCAATCTATTGTGAAATGTCCTATGCAAATGCACTGGAATGTTTAAAAAAGAATAAATAAAAAAATTATTAGAGTGCCTTTGGCTGTTTTTTAAGAATCAGTCGAAGGCATTTTATTTTATAAGAGAAAGTTCATTCTATAAAAAATTTCTCCGATTGAAAGTTCTGAATTTCTCCGATTGTATTTTACGAATCTCTCCGATTATACTTAAAAAATGGTGCCTGAAAAATTTTTAAAAAATTTCAAAAAATATAAAACTTTTTTGCAACCTCTGTGTCATATAGGTGAAACGATACAGAGGTTGCATTTTTTATGGATGAATTTCCGGATAAAAAATGCTCCTCAGATAAAGAAAAGGAGAATAAAAAAATGAAGAAAATGAGAAGAATCGAAATCGCACAGTACATCGCATTGGGAGCAACCTGTTTAACCGTTTTAGGATTTGTCCTTTCCGGTATTTTTGGTGGCAGGATCCCGATATCCATGATGGGGTATGGAGTTATGGCAGGTATTGTTTCCTACTTCTTCGGAGGGTTTGGAACTGCGGTGAGAATGGCAGGCAAGATAGCAAAATGGGGCTGGCTCATCGTACCATTTCCATATGACATCGTTACAGGTATGGTATCCTTCTTCGTCTCGATCATGGTCTTTATCGGATTGCCGATCATTCCGATCCGTAAGGCATACAAAGAGCAGATGATGGATGCTGAAACAGTTGAATAAAAAGAAGGTAGAAAGAGAGGATAGATTATTATGAGTAGAAAAATGAAACAGATCATGTTAGCAGTAATTTTAATGGTGATGATGTGTGCAGTAAGTCCTGCACGAAAGGTATCCGCAGAGGTGGTAAACAGTCCACAGCAGATCGTATGGGGTCAGAGTTACAGTGGTGAGTTGGAAGATGCACAGAATACATATGAGTATACATTTACGATGAAGAAATCCGGTACATTTTCTCTTGCGATTGTGACGGAGGGAATTGGAAAGACACATACCGGGCTTAATTATATAAAAGTCAGTGATATGTATGATAATGAGATCTATACAGCATCAGTCAAAGAAGGAAAAGGCAGCTATAAGGCAGAATTATTAGCAGGTGATTACAAATTATCTCTGTGTGCAGGATTCTATACAGGCTGCAAATTCACATTTACGGCATCTTATAAGGCATCCGGCGAGACACGTTCCGAGGCATGGCTGTCACAGAACGATGAGAAAACGATGGCATTTACCTATAAGGCAGGTACGACCTATAAAGGACAGTTTGCATTTAACGAGACAACAGATATCTATAAGATGAAGATGACAAAGAACCGGTACATGAACATTCAGATCAACAGCAAGATCAAGGAAATGAATGTTGTGATCGAGAATACAAATGGTGACATTCACTATATTCAGACGGGTGTTACACCGGGAACCAGAAAATACACATTTTTCCTGCCAAAGGGAACCTACTACATCACGATGACCAAAGGCTGGCCATATAGTGTTGATCCAAATTATGCCGGAATGTATACATTTAAGACGACATTTACAGATGTTCCGAAGACCACTGTAAACAAGGTAAAGAATCTTTCATCCGGAAAGTTAAAGGTAACATGGAAGTGCAAGAGCAAGGCGACCGGATATCAGATCCAGATCGCAACGGATAAGAAATTCAAAAAGAATAAGAAAGTATATGATGCGCCATTTAAGAATTACAATAACTGTACATTCTGGGATCTGAAAAAGGGCAAGACTTATTATGTCCGTGTCCGTTCTTATGTAAAGGCAGGTTCCCGCGAGAAGAAATGTTACTCTGCATGGAGCAAATATAAGACTGTAAAGATAAAGAAATAGAATATAATGTTATCCTGATTTTGTGGTATGCTATAATAAAGCAAAAAATATCCAAAAACTTAAAACTTTTAACCCACCTGATCTGTCCAATAAACAGGAGGTGAGATATATGGATGTGTGGAAGGCAGTGTGCGCGTTTGTTGCATTGTTAAGAAAAGAACGAAAGGAGCTGCCGGATGATCCGGAACGCAAGAAAGAATTATTTGACCGGATCGAGCATGACAGGCAGTCCAGATAAATAAAGGTATAAAGAAAATATATAAATTACAGAAATAAGATAAAAAGCAGGAGGAGCAGGATAACATGAAGTGCAGAACATGTGGAAATGATTTACAGGGGAATGAATACAACTGTCCGTTTTGCGGAAGCTGTGTGGATTATACACAGGCAGTGGAACAGGCAAAGGCAGGGCGTGAAGAAGGATTTACGTTCTTATATGAGAATACATATCGGAATAAACTCTACATTGCAATGAAGTATATGAAGAATGAGCAGGATGCAATGGATGTCCTTCAGGATGCCTATATAAAGGCATTTGCCAGATTAGATAGTTTGCAGGATGCAAATGCATTTCCGGGATGGATGAGTACCATCGTGGCAAATACTGCGATCAATGCACTTCAGAAGAAAAAGGCAGTCTTGTTTTCTGATCTGCAGAATGAAAATGATGAAGGGGATGTCTTTGAGTATACTCTGGAAGATGAAAACATGAGCACACAGCCGGAGATGGCATGTACTGTGCTGGAGACACAGGATATGGTGCGGGAGCTGATCGATTCCCTGTCGGATGAACAGAGAATCTGTGTGCTTATGTTCCATCTGGAGGGTTACAGTATCAAGGATATTGCCACAGTACTGAACTGTTCCGAGAACACTGTAAAGTCCAGACTGAATTATGGACGTAAGAATATCAAGGCAAAGGCAGAGGAGCTTCAGAAGAAAGGCTACAAGCTTTACAGCTACACACCGATGTGTCTTCTTGTATATCTGCTTATGGCAGAACGTGGAAATATGATCGTTACGCATGTATTTGAGCAGATGGCAGGCATTGGTGGAAATGTTGCAGCCGGCATCATTCATGGTGGTGCTATGCAGATGGCAGGCAATGTTACAGGTGGTGCTGCACAGGCAGCAGGAGGAGCTGCACAGGCAGGAGCCACAGGACAGGCAGCAGGAGGAGTCACTCAGGCAGGAGCCACAGGATCAGCAGCAGGAGGAGTCACTCAGGCAGGAGCTGCAGGATCGACTGCTGGTGCAGTAGAAGGCGGAAAGGCTATCGCAGCTACAGTTGGAAAGCAGGCATTTATAAAAACGGTAACAGGCAAGATCGTGATCGCAGCCGCTTCCGTTGCCCTGGTAGGAGGTGCGGTCGGAGCAGGATTTGCATATAAGCACTCACAGGATAAGAAGAAAGATCAGAATGCAACAACAGAAGCCGCTTCGGAAGCAAGTGATGATACTGTTACAACAGAGGTGACAACAAAGGCAGAGGAAACCACTGAAGTTACAACGGAAGAACCAACAGAGGTAACGACAGAGGCAGCCATTGATGAAAGTCTTTATAAAGCAGCATACAAAGAGGTACTTGAATCCTATAAGACACAGATCGACAATTATTACTGGCAGTATGAATATGATTATTCCACAAAGACTGCAAAAGAGGAACAGACACCGATCGTATTTGCCGATGTTACAGGTGATGGTGTGCCGGAGATGATCCTGGTAAGATCGGAACAGAACGAAGCTTCAATTGCGCAGATGGATATATATAGCTTTGACGGAACAAATGCAAAAAGAATCTTTGGAACGGATATGGAAGAATATGGTGGCTGGGATATAAATGCCGCTTCCGGAACCAGTTATTACCTGTTTACGACTAAGAAGGGAACCTTATATGCATATAGTGGAATCGGAGATGAGGGATATACGGATCAGTATATCAAATTTGCATTAGATGATTCCGGTATGCTTCAGAAAGCAACAACCTGGGCAAGAAAAGAAGGACCAAATGAGGATTATTCTGCGACGATTGTTTCATGTACAAAGAATGAATCTGAGATATCAGAGGATAAGTATGATACGCAGGTAAAGAAATTACAGAAGAATTTTGATACCTTGTTAATGTATAATGGCCAGGGCAAGGATAAAGCCAAGGAGGTTCTTGGTACGCTGGATGATACCGCCATGACCTATGATGAAGCTATGGAATATCTGGGAAAGATCACACAGAAAAAAACGGACAAAACGGCATCTGACAAAAAGCAGGAGAAATCTGCCGATAAGAAAGAAGTCTCTGCCGGAAATGCAGGAGAGGTAGCAATGACATTGCCGGAGGATCTGCCGGAAAAATTTATTCTGACGAGTGGAGTAGGCGCATGGGGAGCCAGTATGGATATCAAGCCGGACGGAACCTTTACGGCATCTTATTATGATAGCAATTATGAGGGCAGATCAACGTCCAGCGGTTCCGGATCATTTAAGAATATTAAACAGGTTGATAAATATACTTACACAATGGAGCTGGACACTTTAAAGTATGATGATGAGATCGGTAAAGTGGTTGCAAATGATAACGGATACAAAACCACATTTACAGAACTTTACGGAATTGCGGGTGGAACGACATTTACAGTGTATCTTCCGGGTGCACCGACAGCAGATATGCCGGAAGGGATGCAGCGTTGGTTAGGTTTCCATTATTACAGTGTGCCTATACCGGAGGCACTTGACTGCTATGCAATCTATAATGTGGACACAGAATACGGATATTTTAATACAGGGTTACAGTAAATAGTAAGATGTTTTGGATACGATGAAACGCACTTTACGTTTTCTTATCCTCAAAAATGTCGTATTAGGTGTTGGTAAAAAGTGACACCTTTCCGGTTGAGAGTTGCGAATAACCCCCTATATCTTGAAAAAATAGATTATTTATAGTATAATGTCAAATGAGTAACTGTAACAAAAAGGAACGGAGAATACGAAGGAGCGTTACAGATGAGAATAAGCTACAACAAACTTCAAAAACTTATGATTGATAATCAAATGAAAAGACAAGATTTAATGCGTGCTGCGGAGATTTCATCGTCTGTTGCAACAAAATTAAATAAGAATGAAACAGTATCCCTTGATGTGCTTATGAGAATTTGCAAAGTATTTCATTGTGATATTGGCGATGTATGTGAAGTCATATTAGACGAATGATATGAGGAGGTCTGAAGATGGCGGCAAGTGGTAAGAAAAATATGTTTAACGAAGCTACTCGTGTTCAAATGCCAGCAATGGTTCATTTGACACGCCTTGGTTATACCTATTTCGGGAAAATAACTGAAGATATGGCAGGCACAGTATATGATCCTGATACCAATATCTTAATTAACGTTTTCAAGGAGCAGTTCGCACGGCTTAATCCTACCTACGCAGGAGAAGCGGAACAGACATTGAAAACTATTAGGCAGGAATTAGATAATGATGATATAGGACGCAGTTTTTACGAGCGTTTATCGTCTGTTTCGCCTGTTAGATTGGTGGATTTTGAAAATCCAAAGAATAATACATATCATTTTACCGCCGAGTTCACTTGTAAGCGTGACCAAGATGAATTTAGACCTGATATTACATTGTTTGTAAATGGACTTCCACTTGTATTTGTTGAAGTAAAAAAGCCGAATAATCACGGCGGTATGGTTGCAGAAAGCAAGAGAATGAACCAAAAGAGATTTCCTAATAAAAAATTTAGGAGATTTTTGAATATTACACAGTTGATGATTTTCTCTAATAATATGGAATATGACACTATGGGTGGTATTGTTCCGGTTCAGGGGGCATTCTATTGTACGACGGCAAAACAGTCTGCACCGTTCAACTGTTTCAGAGAAGAAAATCCTACAAATTTGGATATTGCACCTTATAATGCAGATTTCCCATATAAGGATATTGACCCGATTGTTGAAAAGAAGATATTGACTGACTTTAATTGTCAGGTTATTCATACTTCTCCGGAATATCAAACAAATTTAGATACCTATACACCGACCAATCGAGTACTGACATCTATGTGCAGTCCTGAAAGATTGTTATTTATATTAAAATATGGAATTGCCTATGTTCGTTTTCATAAAGAAATAAATGGCAAGATAGAGTTTATTGAGCAGAAACATATAATGCGTTATCAACAGATGTTTGCTGCATTAACAGTAAGAAGTAAGATTGATGAAGGTGTTAATTCAGGTGTTATATGGCATACTCAAGGTAGTGGAAAAACAGCCCTTTCTTATTACCTGACTTATGTTCTTTCTGACTATTTTAGCAAGCAAAATAAGGTTGCAAAGTTTTATTTCATTGTTGACCGTCTTGATTTGCTGAAACAGGCTTCAGAAGAATTTGAAGCTCGTGGATTGGTTGTAAAAACAGCAAGTTCCCGTGCTGAACTTATGGAACAGTTCCGTAACAATCAGGCACAAGAGGGAAATACGGGAAAACCTGAAATTACAGTAGTAAATATACAGCGTTTTGCTGAAGATAGGTCAAAAGTTGACCTTCCTGCGTATGCAACGAATTTGCAGAGAGTATTTATTATTGATGAAGCACATAGAGGATATAAACCAGAAGGCTCATTCTTGGCTAATCTTCTTGATGCGGATAAAAATGCGATTAAGATTGCGTTGACAGGAACACCGCTTTTGAAAGAAGAAAGAGAATCTTGGAGAGTTTTTGGTAATTATATTCATACATACTATTATGACAAATCAATTTTAGATGGATATACGCTGAAAATTATCCGTGAGGATATAGAAACGCAGTATAAGGAGCGACTTTCTGAAATTTATGAAAAACTTGAAACCTTGGTAGAAAAGAAAGATGTAAAGAAAAGTCAGATTGTTGAACACGATAACTATGTCAAAGAGTTGCTTAGATATATTATTTCTGACCTAAAGAGATTTAGACAAATTCAGGGAGATAATACGCTCGGCGGCATGGTCATTTGTGAAACAAGTGAGCAGGCAAGGAAGCTGTTTGCATATTTTGATGAAATTCAAACGGAACTTAATAAAGACGTTTCTATGAAAAGTCATTTGCGAGCTGGACTTATACTTCACGATAGTGATGACAAAGATACAAGAGATAAGATTATTGATGACTTCAAAAATAATATGACAGTTGATATTCTTATCGTTTTCAATATGCTTCTTACCGGATTTGATGCACCAAGATTGAAACGCCTGTATTTTGGTCGAAAATTGAAAGACCATAATTTGTTGCAGGCAATTACAAGAGTCAACAGACCATATAAAGAAAACCATTATGGTTATGTCATTGATTTTGCAAATATAAAAAGGAATTTTGAGGAAACAAATGAAGCATACCTCAAAGAGCTGAACCGTTTTAATGACCCGAATGAAGTTGGTGCTGGAAATGAAACAGATACATTCAAACAGGTTATTGAAGACCCGGCAGAACTCATTAAACAAATGCAGGAAGTGCAGCAGGTTCTTTTTAACTATACCACAGATAATGCAGAAGAATTTAGTTCTGAAATATCCACGATTGAGGATAAGCAGGAATTGCTTAAACTTAAAAAAATTCTTATTGCTGCTCGTGATTGTTGTAATTTGGTAAGAACCTTTGGCGATGATGAGTTAAAGGAAACATTTGCAAAAATGGAATTAACAAAATTGCCATCATTGATTTCAGAGGTGCAACATCATATTGATAGCATAAATCAGAAGGAACTTTTTGCAAGTGATGATACCACGAAATTGCTTGTCAATGAAGCAATGGAGGATATTACATTTAATTTCAGCAAAATCAGTGAAGAAGAATTAAAAATTGTCGGTGGTAAAGACGCAGTAACAGAAAAGTATAAAAAGACTGTTCGTGCTTTTACACAGAATATCGACCCTGATGACCCTGAGTTTATTACTTTGCAGGAAGCATTTTTGCTTCGCTTCAAGCAACACGGCTTTGAACCTAAGAGTGTATCTGAGATTGAGGAGCAAGGAAAAGAACTGGAAGATATTCTAAAAAAGCTTGATGAATTGCAGAAGAAAAACACGGTTCTGCTGAGGAAATATAATGGCGATGCGAAATTCGCAAGGGTTCATAAAAGAATCAGGGAAGAAAATCTTGCTCGAAAAGCAGCAAATAAACAGCCGATTGTTTCAGAGTATGATATGTCTATTATGAATGTTTTGCTTTCTATTAAGTCTGATATTGACCAGAAAGTGTATGACAGAAATGATATATTGAAGAAAGACGCATATTTTGAGAGAACGGTTATGACACAAATAAAAGCAGGCATTGATAAGTTGGGAGTAGCGAGTGCTCGTGAGGATAGAGTATTTATACAGAGCAGGATTACAAAACAGTATCTTGATCAGTACAACCAGACTTATTCAGTGGCATAAAGGAGAACACAATGGAAGAAACAAAGACGATAAAAGAAAAAACCATAGAATTGATAGATGCCTTAAAAGCAACTTGTCAGACCTATGGTATGGGAAACGATGGTAATGAATATAAAATTATCACTCAGGTTTTCCTTTATAAGTTTCTTAATGATAAATTCGGATATGAAGTAAAAAAAGTCAGTCCTGTTCTTAAAAATGCCGAAAAATGGGAACTTGTTTATGCTGAAATGTCGGAAGATGACCGATTGGATATTTTTGATAGTTTACCGTCAGATATTCCATTACTTAACCCGGAACATCTTATTGCCAACTTATGGAATCAGCAGGCAAAGGGCGATTTTGATTTGATTTTTGACAGCACGATGACAGATATAGCGGATAAGAACATTGATATATTTTCAACTCAGACTGCTCAGAATACTAAAATACCGCTTTTTGAAAAGCTGACACAGTATGTAACGGACGATACAGCAAGAGCACCTTTTGCCCGTGCGTTGGTTGACAAGTTGGTAAATTTCTCTTTTGAAGAAGCATTTGAGAAGCACTATGATTTCTTCGCAGATATATTTGAATATCTGATAAAGGACTACAATACCGCAGGCGGTGGTAAGTATGCAGAGTATTATACACCTCACGCCATTGCAACGATTATGGCAAGATTGCTTGTTGGAAATGCAACTGATTTACACAGCATTGAGTGTTATGACCCATCAGCCGGAACAGGAACACTTTTGATGGCTCTTGCTCATAAAATTGGTGAAGATAAGTGTACGATTTTTGCTCAGGATATTTCACAGCGAAGCAATAAAATGTTGAAACTTAATCTTATCCTGAACAGTCTGGTATCTTCTCTTGACCACGCAATTCAGGGAGATACACTGATTGCTCCGTATCACAAGAGTGATAATGGACAGGAATTAAGAACTTTTGATTATGTAGTTTCAAATCCGCCTTTTAAGATGGATTTCTCAGATACAAGAGAACGTATAGCAGCAATGCCTGTTCGTTTTTGGGCGGGAGTTCCGAAAGTACCTGCTAAGAAGAAAGAGAGTATGGCAATTTACACATTGTTCATTCAGCACGTTCTTAATTCATTGAAATCAGCCGGAAAAGGTGCGATTGTAGTTCCTACCGGATTTATAACCGCAAAGTCAGGTGTAGAAAAGAAAATATTACAACATATTGTGGACGAGCATATAGTTTATGGCTGTATTAGTATGCCTTCCAATGTATTTGCTAATACCGGAACGAATGTATCAGTATTATTTTTTGATAATTCAAGAAAAACAGATAAGGTTGTATTGATAGATGCTTCAAAACTGGGAGAAGAATATAAAGACGGGAATAATCAGAAACGCAGACTTCGTGATTTTGAGATTGATAAAATTGTCGATACATTCCTTAATAAAGAAGCTGTTGATGATTTTTCAGTTGCTGTTACCTATGATGAAATCAAAGAAAAGAAGTATTCGCTTGCGGCTGGACAATATTTTGATGTAAAAATCGAATATGTTGAATTATCACAGGACGAATTTAATGCTCGTATGAGTGCTTATGCAGAGAAGTTACAGGAATATTTTGCAGAGGGCGATAAACTGAAAACAGAAATTATGGAGCAGTTAAAGAAGGTAAAATATGAATAAATGGACATATACAACACTTGGGAAAATATCAGAGATTATTACGGGACCATTTGGAAGTCAGTTACATCAATCGGATTATGTGGAACAAGGAATCCCAGTAGTTATGCCACAAGACATAGATAATAGGAAAGTAAATTATGCATCTATCAATTATGTGTCTAATGAAGATTCAATAAGACTTGAAAGATATAAAACCATAATTAACGACATATTATATGCTCGCCGAGGAGATGTAGAAAAACACGCTTTTATAAAGGAAAAGGATAATGGTGTTTTATGTGGGACAGGTTGTTTACGAGTGCGAATAACAACATCAGAAGTAGAACCAGAATTTATATCTTTTTTTCTCAATAGAGAAGAAACTAGAAAATGGCTTGTTGCACATGCAGTAGGTACAAATATGCCTAATTTGAATACAGATATTTTATCTGATGTTCCAATAGCTTATCCATTGCTTGAAGAACAAAGAAAAATTGTTCAAGTTTTAAATAGCTTTGATGAGAAAATTGCTTTAAATAGTGCGGTAAACGATAATTTAGAGCAGCAACTTATGCTTTTATATGATTATTGGTTTATCCAATTTGATTTTCCTGATAACGACGGCAATCCTTATCAGACTTCCGGTGGAAAAATGGTTTGGAACGATACTTTGAAGCGTAATATTCCTGAAAATTGGAAAGTTCAATCTGTAATTTCAAATTGTTTATCTTCCATAATAAAACCCGGAGTCGAAATCTTTAATACAAAAACATACCTAGCAACAGCCGATGTTAAAGGTACTTCTATTTCAACAGGAACTATTGTTGATTACGACGGTAGAGAAAGTCGTGCTAATATGCAACCAAGTATAAATTCTGTATGGTTTGCTAAAATGAAAAATAGTATTAAGCATCTTTACCTAAACAAAGAAATGCAACCTATTATTTCAAGTTCTATTCTTTCAACAGGATTTTGTGGATTACAATGCAACGAAATCAGTTTTGAATATATTGCTTCTTATGTTTCAAATGCATATTTTGAAATTCATAAAGATATGCTTGCTCACGGAGCGACTCAAGAAGCTGTAAACAATGATGATTTGGCAGGCGTTCACATTATTATTCCTGAAGCTATAGTTTTACGTGCTTATCACGAAGCTACTCAAGCTATATATGCACAAATAAGTAAAAATATTTGCGAAAATCAAGAACTTGTTAAACTTCGTGACTGGTTGCTGCCTATGTTAATGAACGGTCAGGCTACCATCAGTGATTGATATGGTAAATTATCGTTTAATATATCCTATAACTCTTGTGAGTGGCAGGAGTTAAAGCAGGGGACTACCGCTCCATAGTTGTTCTCTAAGTGATATAAAAGGAGAATTGACTATGAAACAGAATTTAATTACGGATATTGTTCAGGGTATGCTACCTTATTTGAACAATGCACAAACACAGCGATTGCAGGAGGTACTGCAACATACACTTTTTGATTATGAAGTCAAAAAGACGGAAAAGGATAAGGAATTATCGGAGCAGAACTTGGTTGAGTTGTTCCTAGCGGCAAAGAGAATTGAGGGCTGTTCCGAAAAAACTTTGAAATATTACAAAGCAACTATACAGGCAATGATTGATAGTATAGGTAAAGGTATTAAATATATTGTAACCGATGATATACGCTGTTACCTTACTAAATATCAGTCAAGTAAAAATTCAAGTAAAGTTACGATTGATAATATAAGACGAATACTTTCCAGCTTTTTTTCTTGGCTTGAGGACGAGGATTATATTTTGAAAAGTCCGGTTAGAAGAATACATAAGGTTAAAACTAGAACGAATATTAAGGAAACTTATTCAGATGAAGCACTTGAATTGATGAGAGATAATTGTACAGAACTCAGGGACTTGGCAATGATTGATATGCTTGCTTCAACGGGTATGCGAGTTGGAGAAATGGTTCTGTTAAATCGAGAAGATATAGATTTCAATGAGCGTGAATGTGTTGTTTTTGGAAAAGGCGATAAGGAGCGAGTTGTTTATTTTGACGCCAGAACAAAAATACATTTGCAGAATTATTTGCAGAGCAGAATGGATAATAATCCGGCACTATTTGTATCGTTAAAAGCTCCTTATGAGCGATTAAAAATAGGGGGTATTGAAGTGCGATTGCGAAATTTTGGAAAACAATTAGGTCTTAGCAAGGTACATCCACATAAATTTAGACGTACTCTTGCAACTATGGCAATAGATAAAGGAATGCCTATTGAACAGTTACAGCAGCTTTTGGGACATAGAAAAATAGATACGACTTTGCAGTATGCAATGGTCAAACAGAGCAATGTTAAATTGGCTCATAGAAAATATATCGGATAGCGGAGGTATTATGAAAGAATTGCGAAAAATTAGACTGGGAGAATTAGTCGATTTTCAAACAGGTCCATTTGGAACTCAATTTAGTGCCAGTGAATATGTGAATGAGGGAATACCGGTTATCAATGTGAAAAATATTGGTGTTGGAATGGTTATTAGAGAAAATTTAGATTATATATCAGAACAAACAAGAGATAGATTATCACAACACATACTAAAAACCGGAGATATAGTTTTTGGAAGAAAAGGTTCTGTTGATAGGCACGCATATATTTTCCAAAATGAAAATGGTTGGGTACAGGGGTCTGATTGTATTCGAGCAAGAAAAAAAACACCAGTTAATATGTTGTTCTTATCACAATATTTAGAAGGAAATGGCGTAAAAAAGCAGATTATAAATGCTGCTGTTGGTTCAACTATGCCTTCACTAAACACGGATATTCTTAAAGATATTACAGTGTTATTACCTAATATCGAAGAGCAGAATAGGATTTCTGTGGCATTAAAGAAAATTGATGATAAAACACTCGAAATAAAAAAGAACGGATACACAATTCAAGTGGAAATAGAAGAAAAGAAAATATCGCTTATGGTTACACCATATACAGGAATATATGATGGAAATTCGCATGACGCGTTGAAAAGCATAGAAGTGATACCACGAGATGCGAAAATAGAGTATTCGACAGGTGATAACACATTTAGCACAACGATGCCCAAAATAACAAATGCATCATCAATTACTGTAACAGTAAGAGCGAGCAAGTCTGGTTACACAACGATAACAACGAAGCAAACAGCGAAGATAGATAAGGCAGAAGGAAAGATAGTTTTATCGGCAACAAACGGTACTTATACATATCCAACGAGTGGAACATTTACCATTAGTGAAAATACTGGAACGATAAGTGCTGTTTCAAATAACACAAATATAGCCACAGTAAGCACTAATAGTAATATAGTAACGATAAAGCCAGGGACAACAGAAGGAAAAGCGACGATAACAGTAAAAAGTGCAGAATCAAATAATTACAAAGAAAAAACGGCAACATATGAAGCAAACGTAAAAAATGGCACAATAAGTTTAAGTGCAACACCATACACAGGAACATATGATGGCAAGGCGCATAATGCACTA
>OHUE01000805.1_pt1 | contig 15497 bp, 17 predicted proteins | sample 1579111 | NCBI WGS metagenome assembly OHUE01 (sample SAMEA3879524, study PRJEB24766) | human gut metagenome | biome: human-associated habitat; feature: feces | place: USA | collected 1985/1987 | reverse complement strand
AAGACCGCCTGCGGGCCTATGCGTGCAGCCTGTCCTAATCCTCCAACGTTTCCCAGTTGACAAAAGCAAAGCGGGAAAGCATAATAGACCCGTCAGTGAAAATAATGTTGCCGCCCGGCAATGACAGCCAGAAACCGCTTTCCTGAATTTTAGGAGGTACGTTTTATGGCTGCATTTTTTTGCCCACAAACCGAAGAACTCTCCAGACAGCATTGGTATGGCATCTCCTATCTCCGCCTGTCAAAGCTGGGCAAACGCTATGAGAGTGAGAGTATCGACAACCAGCGGAAGCTGATCCGCGAGTTTGTGCAACGACACCCAGAGATCACGTTGGTGGGGGAGCGGGTAGACGACGGTTATACTGGCACCAACTATGACCGCCCCGGCTTTCAGGGCGTTATGGATGCCATCCGTGAAAAGAAGGCGAACTGCGTCATTGTAAAAGATTATTGTGCGATAATAGGACTAAATCAGAAAGACCTTGAAAATCAAGGCATTCTGGCTTAGTCCCTTCTTTTTTTGACCGAAAACAAAGGACTTTCACAATAATCAAGCAAACCGGAGGGTGCTGCTGCACACTTCCGGCAGAAGGAGGATATAGTGGGTGCTATCAAAGTCTTCTTGAAGGAGGTTCTGCTTCCAATCGCGCTTGCGTTCTGCCTCGCGTCATTTCTCAAGCCGATCTATATGCCTGACGGCGTATGTGACTACTTCCTTATGTGGATCTGCGTCGGCTTGCCATTCGGCATCCGGAGGATGTGCCTCTGGCTCGTTCCCAGCGGCTACGGTATCTCCGGCTCAGTCGGCATCTTCGCATTGAACTTAATCATAGGCGGTCTCATCGGAGGACTTGCCTTCTTCATCGGGCTGCTGCTCGGTGTCATTCATACCATCCGAGAAATCATCTGAACTACATCGTAAACGAAGAGGGTTTGTTTCTTCTCCAATTTGGAGTAAGAAGCAAACCCTCTTTTTTTGTTGCCCAAAAGCCGCAATATTTGCTGGCGATGCGGCGAAAGAAAGGAGTTTTTAAGCATGAAACGCATGACAGCCGGTGATCTGCAAGCACTGGAATTGCTGATGCAGACCACACCCGGCTTTGAGCATTATGACAGCGGTGTGGATGGCATTCTCCCTGAGTGCCGAAGCTGCCGCTTTCATCGCCCCTTCTGGAAATATCAGTCCTGCGTGTTTGCAGAGTGTCCCTACTGCTGCAATCCCGTTTCTACCCTCAAAAATCAAAGTGGCACATCTGCTGCCGGAAAGGAAGTCAATCATGGATAACAAAATCGAAGTCTTCAAGAATGAACAGTTTGGAGAAATCCGAACAGCCCTGATCGAAAACGAGCCGTGGTTTGTGGCGGTAGACGTGTGCAGGGCTTTGGAGATCGGCAATTCGTCACAAGCCATTTCACGGCTGGATGCGGACGAGAAGATGATTACCCTCATTTCAAATGAGGGTAATAAACGAGGCAATCCCAACATGACGGTGGTGAACGAACCCGGACTTTACACGCTTATTCTGAGCAGCCGTAAGTCCGAAGCCAAAGCCTTCAAACGCTGGATCACACATGAGGTCATTCCCACCATCCGCAAAACCGGTGGCTACATGACAGACTCCCTTCTGGAACGCATTCAGAAGGAACCTGCGGTCATTGTGGAGTTTGCTCAGGCGTTGATTCTGGAAAAGAATCGTGTGAAGGCTCTTGAGTGTGAGCTGAACACGGCGAAGCCCAAAGCCGATTACTACGACGCCTTCATCAATCCGGATGACTGCACCAATATCCGAACGACGGCGAAGGAACTGAAAATCCCGGAGCGCAAGTTCGTCCAGTTCCTTCTCAGAGAGAAGTACCTGTTCCGATCTCCCTCCGGTCAGCTTCTTCCCTACAACAAGGACAGCAATGCCGGACTGTTCATCGTCCGCGATTTTGTGACATACTGCTACACCGGTTCTCAGACCTACTTCACGCCGAAGGGTAAGGAGGTCATCCGAATGAAGTTCCAGAAAAAGTGCGGCGAAGAGCTGCTTCCCAAGATGGCAAGGTGATTTTCGTGGCAGTCTATCGCGTAAACAAGAATCGTGGCTATACCGTCATGGCGAATTTCCACCTTCGAGACAAGAGCCTGTCACTCAAGGCGGTTGGTCTTCTCTCAAAGATGCTCTCGTTCAATGATGGCTGGAAGTTCTCAACCAAGGGGCTTTCTACAATCTGCAAGGAAGGTCCGGATGCCATTCTCTCCGCGCTCCGTGAGCTTGAAAAGCACGGCTACCTCGTCAGGCACCGGCAGAGAGACGGTAAAGGCAGGATGAGCAGCACAATCTTTGAGATATACGAAGAGCCGCAGGAGTCCACGCCAGAACGGGAAATGCCACACACGGAAAATCCATGTGTGGAGAAGCCAGATGTGGATAATCCACGCGGGGATAAGTCCGCACAAATAAATACTGATCAAGTAATTACCCAAGAAAGAAATACTCTCTCAAAGAGCTATCAATCCATCAATCTTGAAGGGATGGACAGGATGGATGAGCGAAACAGGTATGAAGAGATTATCAAAGAGAATCTTGACTACAACATTCTCTGTCAGGATCCGAAGTTCGATAAAGACCGCTTCCGGGAGATCATGGACATCATGCTGGATGCCGTCTGCTCTACCGCTCCGACCATCCGCATCAACGGCGAGGATATGCCACAGCAAGTGGTCAAGTCCCGCTTTCTCAAGCTGGACAGCAGCCACATCGAGTATGTTTTCCACGCAATGAAGGAATGTCCGTCCAACATTCGGAACATCAGGGCATATCTCCTGACCACACTCTATAACGCTCCGGCAACGATGGACAATTTCTACTCCGCAAAGGTCAATCATGATTTCAACGGCTGGTAAACCGCAAGCGAAACGCTGGCGGCTATTTTTATGCCTGAAAGGAGGGCTTTACATGGTCATATTCATTCATCTGCCGGGTGTGCCGCCTTAGCTGAGGCAGCATTCCCTCAATTATTCCAAGGAAAGGAGGTATCACTGCATTGCAGGATGAAGTCAACACCAAAGTTGTTGCAATCATGATCAAGGGCGGCAAAATCTCAGCCGAGGTGCTGAAAAAGGCACTGGACAAGTTCGTGCAGGAGATTGAGAAGGCGCAGAAGCAGATGCAGCAGCCAAAAACCTATCGCGGCAAGCAGTCCATCAAGCATCTGATGAGCCAGAATGCCGCCATCTCCAACATTGAAGTGACGGACGGCAACATCAAGTCCTTTGAGCGGACTGCCAGCAAATACGGTCTGGACTTTGCGCTCAAGAAAGACGTTTCCGTTGAGCCGCCCAGCTATCTTGTCTTCTTCAAGGGACGGGACGTTGATGTGATGACCGCCGCCTTCAAGGAGTTCTCCGCCAAGACGGTCAAGCAGAAGGAACAGCCGTCTATCCGGCACAAGCTGGATCAGGAGAAAGCCCAGAGCAAAGCGCAGCACAAAGAGAAAGTCAAGGTCAAGACCAAGGATCGGGGTGTGGAGCTGTGAACAAACCCGATGTGAAGAAGCTCATTCTTCTGAACCTTCCGTATGTCTTCGCCTTCTATTTTGCGGATAAGATTGCCGCCGTATTTCGTCTCGCTCCCGGTGCAGAGTTCATCGACAAGCTGGCAAACGGCTTTGCCGTGTTCGGCACTGCCTTTGCAAATCCGCTGCCCAGCTTTCATCCCGTCGATCTGCTCATCGGTCTGTCGGCTGGCGTGTTGCTCAAGCTGGCAGTCTACATCAAGGGCAAAAACCGCAAGAAGTTCCGGCAGGGCGAAGAATACGGCTCTGCCCGATGGGGCAAACTGGAGGACATCAAGCCGTACATGGACCCGGAGTTTTCCAACAACGTTATCCTGACGCAGACGGAGTTCCTGACGATGAACAGCCGCCCGAAGCAGCCAAAATACGCCCGCAACAAAAACATCCTTGTCATCGGCGGTTCCGGCTCAGGTAAGACGCGCTTTTTCGTGAAGCCAAACCTGATGCAGATGCACAGCAGCTATGTTGTGACTGACCCGAAGGGGACGGTGCTGGTGGAGTGCGGTAAAATGCTTGAAAAGGGCGGCTACATTATCAAGTCGCTGAACACCATCAATTTCCGGAAATCCATGCACTACAACCCTTTCAGCTACATCCGCAGCGAGAAGGACATCCTCAAGCTGGTCAATACGATCATCGTCAACACGAAGGGAGATGGCGATAAGTCCGGCGAAGATTTCTGGGTCAAGGCGGAAAAGCTCTACTACACAGCTCTCATCGGCTACATCTGGTACGAGGCACCCGACCACGAGAAAAACTTTACTACTCTGCTCGAAATGATCAATGCCTCGGAAGCCAGAGAGGACGATGAGACCTTCAAGAACCCCGTGGATGTCATGTTCGATGAGCTGGAAGCCCGCGACCCTGACCACTTTGCGGTCAAGCAATACCGCAAATACAAGCTGGCGGCGGGAAAAACTGCGAAGTCGATCCTGATTTCCTGCGGTGCAAGGCTTGCGCCCTTCGACATCGCAGAGCTGCGGGAGCTGATGAGCTACGATGAGATGGAGCTGGACACCATCGGAGACCGGAAGACGGCGCTGTTCGTCATCATTTCCGATACTGATGACACCTTCAATTTCGTCGTGGCGATCATGTATTCTCAGCTCTTCAACCTTCTCTGCGACAAAGCAGATGACGTTTACAACGGACGGCTTCCCGTCCATGTTCGCTGTCTGCTGGACGAGTTTGCGAACATCGGTCAAATCCCGAAGTTTGATAAGCTCATCGCCACCATCCGAAGCCGGGAAATCTCGGCGTCAATCATCTTGCAGTCCCAGTCTCAGCTCAAGACCATCTACAAGGATGCGGCTGACACCATCACGGGCAACTGTGACTGCACCCTTTTCCTCGGTGGAAAAGAAAAATCGACCCTCAAGGAAATCAGCGAGGTGCTGGGCAAGGAGACAATCGACCTTTACAATACCTCAGAAACCCGTTCCAACAACAACTCCTATGGCTTGAATTATCAGAAAACCGGCAAGGAACTGATGTCTCAGGATGAGATCGCCGTCATGGACGGAGCAAAGTGTATTTTGCAGCTTCGAGGAGTGAGACCTTTTCTCAGTAACAAATACGACATTACGAAGCATCCAAAGTACCGGCAGCTCTCCGACTATAACAAGCGGAACGCCTTTGACATCGAGAAGTACCGGCAGCACAAGCTGGTAGTCAAGCCCGATGACACATTCGACCTTTATGATATGGGCGAGGTCGAAGCAGATTAAAGCCCCGTCGCTGCACTGCGCAGTGGGTAAAGCCTGATGGCTTATCCTAAAGCAGAACAGCGACGGGGCTTCTTTTTTTATGCCCATTTTCAAAAATACACAACCAATCTTTTTCAAATCAAGGAGGAAAATCTATGGCTTTCATCAATCAGGCTGTCACGGTTCTTCAGACGCTCGTTATCGCCCTCGGTGCCGGTCTCGCAGTGTGGGGTGTTGTCAACCTCATGGAAGGCTACGGCAACGATAATCCGGGCGCAAAGTCGCAGGGCATCAAGCAGCTCATGGCTGGCGGTGGCGTCGTTCTCATTGGCACTACGCTCATTCCCTTGCTGTCCACCCTGTTCTAATCAAGCAAGCCCAGCTTAACCGAAAGGTGGTGGAATATTGGGCAGTATCTTAGAAAAACTCGAACAAGCGATTAAGGACTTGCTGATCGGCTGGATCGAAAGCAACCTGACCAATATGTTCACCGATGTCAATACCAAGGTCGGCACGATTGCCGGAGAGGTCGGACAAACTCCGTCCACTTGGAACAGCAGCATTTACCAGATGATTCGGGGACTATCCGAGAATGTGATAGTCCCCATCGCTGGTATCATCATTACCTTTGTCTTGTGTTATGAGCTGATCACCATGATCACCGAAAAGAACAACTTGCACGACATGGACACATGGATGTTCTTCAAGTGGTTCTTCAAAGCGGCTGTGGCGATCTACCTTGTGACCAACACCTTTGATATTGTGCTGGCAGTATTCGACATCGGACAGAATGTGGTTGCCGGTGCAGCCGGTTTTATTCATGGCACTACCAACATCGACATTCAAGCAACCCTTGACGCAATGCGAACAGGCATGGAGGCAATGAGCATCGGAGAACTGCTCGGACTGTCCATCGAAACACTGGTTATCAGTCTGTGCCTCAAAATCATGTCCATTCTCATTACGGTCATCCTCTACGGCAGAATGATTGAGATTTATTGCACCGTCAGCGTTGCGCCAATCCCCATCGCAACGATGAGCAACCGCGAATGGGGCAGCATTGGAACGAACTACCTCAAGAGCCTGTTCGCTCTGGCTTTCCAAGGCTTCCTCATCATGATTTGCGTCGGCATCTATGCTGTGCTGATCAACAACATGATCATTGCCGCAAATATTCACTCGGCTCTCTTCTCGGTTGCGGCGTACACAGTCATTCTGTGCTTCTCGCTGTTCAAGACGGGCAGCCTCGCAAAATCCATCTTCCATGCGCACTAAGGAGGTCAGCAGAATGAAGAAATACAACATCATCTATGCCGACCCTCCTTGGTCGTATCGGACCTACTCCAAGAAAGGTCAAGGGCGTTCGGCAGAAAGCCATTATCCAACAATGAGGCTCGAAGACATCATGGCTTTGCCAGTGAGTGAGCTTGCCGCAAAAGACTGTACGCTGTTTATGTGGGTGACATTTCCGTGCTTGCAGGAGGCATTTCAAGTCCTTGAAGCATGGGGCTTTACCTACAAGACCGTTGCTTTTGTTTGGGTGAAGCAAAACCGTATCAGCGATAGCCTCTTCTGGGGCATGGGCTATTGGACACGAGCCAATGCCGAGCTGTGCATCCTGGCAACCAAGGGACATCCCAAACGGGCGCACACCGGCGTACATCAGGTCATCATGAGCCACATTGAGCAGCATTCAAAAAAGCCAGACGAAACCCGTGACCGCATCATTCAACTCATGGGCGATCTCCCCCGCATTGAACTTTTTGCGCGTCAGTCTCCCGATGGATGGGATGTGTGGGGCAACGAAGTAGAGTGCAGCATCACACTCGGAAAGGAGGCTACAAATGGCATTTGTACCGGTCCCGAAGGATCTTAACCGCGTAAAAACCAAGGTCATGTTCAATCTGACTAAGCGGCAGATTATCTGCTTCGCTTTGGCAGCGGCAGTCGGTGTGCCAGTTTTCTTTATTGCAAAACCGTATGTGGCACTGTCTACGGCTGCAATGCTCATGGTCGTGATCATGCTTCCGTTTATCTTCTTTGCTCTGTATGAGAAGGACGGTCAACCGGCTGAGAAAATCCTCGGTCATGTTGTGAAATCCATGTTTTTGCGCGACAAGGTGCGTCCATACCGCACCAACAATTTATATGCCGCCATCCAGCGGCAAATCAAAGAACAGGAGGAATTGCAGCTTGAACAACAGCACAGCAAAGGCAAAGCCTAAGATGACGGTCAAAAACGGCGTCGTTTACGGCGATGCCCTTTCCGCTCAGGAAAAGAAGCGGATCGTCATGCAGAAGAAAAAGGACAGGAAGGCAAAGAAAGTCCGCAAGTCCGCCCAGCAGACCATCCCCTATGTGGAGATGTGCCGCGACGGTATCTGCAAGGTGAACAGCCGCCTCTACACGAAGTCCATCGCCTTTGAGGACATCAACTACCAGCTTGCGCAGAACGAGGACAAAACTGCCATCTTTGAGAACTGGTGCGACTTTCTGAACTACTTCGACAGCTCGATTTTCGTCCAGCTCTCCTTCATCAATCAGAAGGCAAGCCTGAATGAGTTCCGCAAGCGCATTAACATTCCGGCACAGGAGGATGATTTCAACGACATCCGCTCCGAGTATTCCGGTATGCTGCAAAGCCAGCTCACCAAGGGCAACAACGGACTGGTCAAGAAAAAGTACATCACCTTCGGCATTGAGGCGGACTCCCTCCGCACGGCAAAGCCGAAGCTCGAACGCATTGAAACCGACATTCTCAACAACTTCAAAACCCTCGGTGTGAGAACCGAGCCGCTGTCCGGCTATGAGCGGCTGAAAGTGCTTCATGATGTATTCAACATGGACACCAATGAGCCGTTCCGCTTTTCCTTTGACATGGTAGCCCGAACAGGACTCAGCACGAAGGACTTCATCGCGCCCACTTCCTTTGACTTCCGTGAAGGCAAGTGCTTCAAGATGGGCAAGGCCATCGGCGCAGTGAGCTTCCTGCAAATCCTCGCGCCGGAACTCAATGACCGGATGCTGGCTGACTTCCTCGACATGGACAGCAACATCACGGTCAATCTTCATATCCGCACGATTGATCAGGCGAAAGCCATCAAGAGCATCAAGATGAAGATTACTGACCTCGACAAGATGAAAATTGAAGAGCAGAAGAAGGCCGTGAGAAGCGGATATGACATGGAAATCATCCCGTCCGACCTTGCCACCTACGGCGGTGAGGCCAAGCGCCTGTTGCAGGACCTTCAGACGCGCAACGAGAGAATGTTCCTTGTGACCATCCTCATCATGAATACCGCTGCCTCCCGCCAGAAGCTCGAAAATGCCATCTTCCAGACGGCTTCCATTGCCCAGAAATACAACTGTGCGCTCAAGCGGCTGGACTTCCAGCAGGAAGAAGGGCTGATGTCCTCTCTGCCTATCGGCGTCAATCAAGTGGAAATCGAACGCGGACTGACCACTTCCAGCACAGCGGTTTTTGTGCCGTTCACCACGCAGGAGCTTTTTCAGGGCGGCGAAGCTCTCTACTACGGGCTGAACGCGCTGTCCAACAACATGATCATGGTTGACCGCAAGCAGCTCAAAAACCCCAACGGGCTGATCTTGGGTACACCCGGTTCCGGTAAGTCCTTCTCCGCCAAGCGCGAAATGACGAACGCCTTCCTCATCACAGAGGATGACATCATCGTCTGCGACCCCGAAGCCGAGTATTTCCCCCTCGTGCAGAAGCTCGGCGGTCAGGTCATCCGCATCTCTCCGGTCAGCACGGATTATATCAATCCGCTGGACATCAACACGAACTACTCCGAAGAGGAAAACCCGCTGACGCTGAAATCCGACTTCATCCTCTCCATGTGCGAGTTGATTGTCGGCGGCAAGGACGGCTTGCAGCCGGTTGAGAAGACCATCATTGACCGCAGCGTCCGTATGGTCTATCAGGAGTTTCTTGCAGACCCCAAGCCGGAGAAAATGCCGATCCTCGAAGACCTCTACAACATTCTGAGAAATCAGAAGGAGCCGGAGGCACAGCGCATCGCAACTGCCCTTGAAATCTATGTTCACGGCTCTCTGAACGTCTTCAATCACAGAACGAATGTGGATGTCAACAACCGCTTCGTCTGCTATGACATCCGCGAACTCGGCAAGCAGCTCAAGAAGCTCGGAATGCTCATTGTGCAGGATCAGGTGTGGAACAGAGTCACCATCAACCGCGCCCAGCATAAGGCAACGCGCTACTACATGGACGAGTTCCATCTGCTCTTGAAGGAGGAACAGACCGCCGCATACAGCGTGGAAATCTGGAAGCGTTTCAGAAAGTGGGGCGGCATCCCGACCGGCATCACGCAGAATGTCAAGGATCTGCTTGCGTCCCGCGAGGTAGAGAATATCTTTGAAAACTCGGATTTTGTCTACCTTCTGAATCAGGCATCCGGTGACCGGCAGATTCTCTCGAAGGCGCTGAACATCTCGCCCAGCCAGCAGAACTACATCACCAATTCCAACGCCGGTGAGGGGCTGATCTTCTACGGCTCGACCATCGTTCCCTTCAAGGACGATTTCCCGAAGGACACCCAGCTTTACCGCATTATGACCACCAAACCCGAAGAAACCGTACAGAACTGATAGGAGGATTTTTGAATATGAACAACAAGATGATTACCATTCCCTACGCGGACGCTATCGAATACGGAGAGAACACCTCCGCACTGTTTAAGGCTCTGTGGGAGCTGACCGATCTGATCCGACTGGAAAGCGACCTCAAGAAGCATCACCGCGCCTACCTCCATGTGAGGGAGGACATCGACGAAAAGGTCAAGGAGGCGCGTCAGATTATGACCAAGGTATCTGTGGATATGATCGGTTTCTATTTCAAGGTTGATGTTCCCGAAAGCAGCAACAGCGACGAGAATACCCCGTTCGCTGACGCGGCGGATGATGAAGCCGTATCTATCCCCAAGGATGAGTATGAGCTGATGATCGACGATTTGCTCACGATGTCCGAAATCATTCAATGCGTCGCAGATATGCGCACGCAGGATGTGAAGGCAATCCGCGAGTTCGGCAAGTTCGTCCCCGCCTTTGCCGCCTTTGAGAAGAACCGCCTGAGCCTCTATCGTGAGGCGGCGAAGGAAGCCGAGGAAATCTTCGACCGTTGGGCAGACGAAATTGACGATCTCGACGAGGACTTCATTGAAGATGAGGACTACGAGCCGGACGAGTATTACTCCGACTGATATGCGCTCAAATCCGAAGAAAGGAGCTGGTTTTTATAGAGCTTGACATCATTCATACCGGCGATTGCCTTGAAATCCTGAAAACTCTGCCCGATGACAGCGTTCATTGCTGTGTGACGTCCCCTCCGTATTACGCGCTCCGTGATTACGGCATGGAGGCTCAGATCGGCAGAGAGACAACGCCGAAGGAATATATCTCGCGCCTGACGGAAGTGTTTACCGAAGTCAGGCGCGTTTTGCGTCCGGATGGAACGCTCTGGCTGAACATCTCGGACACCTACGCCGGAAAGGGCAATCAGGGCGATTTCATTGACCCAAAGAACCCCAACGGCAGAAACGGTCAGGCTGTGGCTCTCAACAACAAGGTTGAGGGCTGCAAGCCCAAAGACATGATTGGCATTCCGTGGATGCTGGCATTTTCCCTCCGTGACTCCGGCTGGTATCTGAGAAATGACATCATCTGGATGAAGGAAAACCCAATGCCTGAAAGCGTGAAAGATCGCTGTGCCCGTTGTTATGAGCATATCTTTCTGTTCTCTAAGTCTCGGAAATATCATTTTGACTACAAGGCAATCTCTGAGCCGATTGCACCGGCTACTGCTGAACGACTCAAGCGCGGCATGAAGGGCGGCAACAAGTTCGGGAAAGCAATTCCCGGTCAGGCTCATGTGCAAACCATCAACCGCCCCCGTGGGCATGGCGAGATCACAGATGCCGAGATCAATCCGCTGAGGAATAAACGAGATGTGTGGACGATCAATACCGTTCCGTTCAAGGGTGGTCATTATGCCGCTTACCCTCCGAAGCTGGTTGAAACCTGTCTGCTTGCCGGATGTCCCGAAGACGGCATTGTCCTTGATCCGTTCTTAGGCAGCGGGACAACGGCGATGGTCGCAAAGAACATGGGGCGGCACTATGTCGGGATTGAGCTGAATCCTGAGTTTACCGAGCTTGCCTATCAGCGGATCGGAGGTGAGATTTGATGCCGAAGGAACCGGAGCTAAAAGCCCGTGACAAGGTGGTTATGAAGATGACCCGCGACGGTGCGGTAGAAGAAAATCTGACCGAAGGCACAAGCAAAAGTATTTCCGGGCGATTGAAAGATGCCGAGCTTGTGAAGCCCATTGAAGAGCCTGAGCTTTCCGGTGGGCTTTCTGCGGAAGAGCAGAAAAAGGTGCAAATGCGCCGACAACAGCGTCAGTTTCGTGAGGAACATAAGGATGATACCGGCACTCAGCCGACTTCCGAAACGCCTGTCTCAGAAGAGAAAAAGCCAGAAAATCCACCCCAGAACGCACACGAAACTATGCCAGTGTCAGAAGCACCGCTAAAGCCGCCTTTTTCAGAGCCACACAGCAGCACTTCCCATACCGGTGCGGTAATTGCCGAAACGGTTGTTACCCACAAGCTCAGGAAAACGGCGGCAGTTCAAAATGCAGATGCCGATGATGTGCTGTCCAAAGCGGCTGAAACCGCTACAAATGCCCCAAAGACGGATGCAGAGCCGTCTTCTCCAAGAGTTCAGAAATTGGAGCGCAAAGCAGAAAAGGCACACGAGCGTTTGGATGCCGCCCGTGAGAATCTGCCTACGCATAAAGTTCTCAAAAAAGAGCGTGTCTTCGATGAGGAAAAAGGCAAAGCCACAACCCGTTTGTCCTTTGAAGATGAACTGAAAAAGCCCAAGGGACAAAGCAAGTTGAAGTTTGAGACAGATAAAACCGTCCGCAAGGTCGGTGATACGCTTGCCTCCGGCATTCACGGCAAAATCCATGAGGTTGAGCAGGAAAACTCAGCGGTTGAGGCGGCGCACCGTTCCGAAATTGTGGCAGAAGCGGCAATAAGGCATTACAGCCATCATCAGCAGAAAAGCGCTAATAAGCCTTACGAGAAGGTGTCCAAACTGGAACACGAGGCTCAGGTTGCCGACGCAAAGCTACACTATGAGAAAACCCAGCAGGAACATCCTGAGATGAAAAATCAGCGCAACATGAACAAGCATTATCAGAAGCAGAACATCAAGAAGGAATATGCTGCGGCTCGAAAAGCCGGTTCTCAGACCGCCTCCAATGCTGCCACCAAGAACACCGGCAAGAAGTTTTCGGAGAAAGCAGCGGATAAGATCAAGGAGTTCTTCACAGAAAACAAGAAGGTCTTTGCCTGGATCGGTTTAGGCGTGATGATCCTTGTACTGCTTGCTGCCGGTGTCAGCTCATGCACAGCGATGTTCAGTTCTACTACTTCATCCGTGATTGCTTCGTCCTATCTCAGTGAGGATGATGCGATGTTGGGTGCGGAGGAACAGTATTGCCGCATGGAGGCAGAGTTGCAGCGCAAGCTCGACACCTACGAAAGCACTCACGACTATGACGAGTATCACTTCGATCTGGATGACATCGAGCATGATCCCTATGTTCTGATCTCCATCCTCTCTGCTCTTCACGAGGGCGAGTTCACGCTGGACGAGGTACAGGGGACACTTCAAATGCTGTTCGATAAACAGTATATCCTTACCGAAGAGGTCATCGTCGAAACCCGATACCGGACAGAAACCGACACATGGACGGATGCAGACGGAAATACCCATACGGAAACCTACCGTGTTCCTTATGACTACTATATCTGCTATGTGACGCTGGAAAACTTCAATCTTTCCCATGTTCCGGTCTACATCATGTCTCAGGATGAGCTTTCCATGTACGCGACCTATATGTCGGGACTTGGCAACCGAGAGGATCTGTTTCCCAATTCCGATTATGTGGGCAAGTACATCACAAATCCGCCGGATGAGTACACCGTCAATCCGGCATATCTCTCCGATGCCAAGTTTGCAACACTTATCGAAGAGGCTGAGAAATATCTGAATTATCCCTATGTCTGGGGCGGCTCCAATCCCGACACATCCTTTGACTGCTCCGGTTTTGTCTCCTATGTACTGACAAACAGCGGACTTGTCAATACCGGACGGCTCGGTGCGCAAGGGCTTTACAATGTCTGCACACCGGTTTCAAAGGCGAATGCGCAGCCGGGTGATCTCATCTTCTTTCAGGGAACCTATGACACACCGGGCGTTTCTCATGTCGGCATTTATGTGGGTGATGGAGTCATGCTTCACTGCGGCGATCCCATCCAGTACACATCCATCAACTCTTCTTATTGGCAGTCTCATTTCTATGCCTTTGGAAGACCCAACTATTAAACGAAAGGAGATTTTTCTATGAATCCCAAGTATCAGAAGGTCTGTGCGGACATCGCAAAGACTGAAAAGAAGGTTGAGGACCTTCAGGAGCAGCTTAAAGAGCTGTATGACAAGAAGACGGAGCTGGAAAACCTTGAGATCGTGAACACCGTCCGTGCAATGGTCATGGACAAGGATCAGATCATGGCTTTCCTTTCCACCATTAAGGACGGTAAGTCCACCAAGAACGAAGACACTACGGAGGTATCTGCTGATGAGTAAGAAAAGAGGATTTCGCCTGATCACTATGCTGACCGTCTGCATTTTGCTGGTGGGCAGCTTTTCTATGACGGCATTTGCCTACGCGGATGACACCGACCAGAACTTGCCTGTTACCGAGGCAACACAGCCGGAGGAAACGCCTCAGCCTGAGCCTACCGCTTCCATCGAGAAGCCTTCTGACGGAGAGCCTATCGACGATGAGGGCAACGCCTACACCCGTGATTTGCTCTATGATAAGGCAACGAACAAGCAGTTCATTACCGTCCAAACCAAAAACGGCAACACTTTCTACATTGTCATTGACTACGATGCGCCCATCAATGAGGAAGAGGAACAGTATAAAACCTATTTCCTGAATGTCGTGGATGACCGTGACCTCTTCGCCCTTCTGGATGATGAGGATGCGAACGAGCTGAAAACCTGTATTTGCGATGACAAATGCGTAGTCGGTGATGTGAATACCGATTGCCCTGTCTGCAAGACCAACATGAGTGAATGTACCGGCACCGAGCCTGTCCCTGAAACGCCTACGGAAGATGAGCCTCCCGTCACAGAAGAGCCGAAGCAGTCTTCCAATATGGGCATGATCATTGCCATTGTTGCCATTGCCGGTATCGGCGGTGCGGCTTATTACTACTTCAAGTTCATCAAGGGCAAAAAGCAGAAGGATGATGATATGGACTTCTTTGATGATGAGGGTTATGAGGAAGAGCCTTATATCAACGAAGACAGAGAGCCTGAAATTGCCGATGATGAGGAAACGGAGGAAGACGATTGATTTTAGTGATCGCTGAAAAGCCGAGTGTAGCTCAGTCTATTGGAAAGGTGTTGGGAGCAACATCCCGTAAGGACGGCTACACGGAAGGAAATAACTACATTGTCTCATGGTGCGTCGGTCATCTGGTAGGGCTTGCGGATGCAAGCTCCTACGATGAACGCTATGCCAAGTGGAGATATGACGATCTGCCCATTGTCCCGGAGCAGTGGTGTTTTGAGGTCCCAAAGGACAAGGCGCAACAGTTCAGAATCCTGCGTGATCTTATGACAGACAAGCGCGTCACCGAGCTTGTCTGTGCGACGGATGCCGGACGCGAGGGCGAGCTGATTTTTCGGCTTGTCTACAACAAAGCCGGATGCACAAAGCCGTTCAAGCGGCTGTGGATCAGCTCTCTTGAGGACGCTGCCATCCGAGAGGGCTTCAATCACCTGAAAGACAGCAAAGAATATGACCGTCTATATGAAGCGGCTCTGAGCCGTTCCAAGGCTGACTGGATTGTCGGCATAAACGGCACACGGCTGTTTACCACTCTCTACAACAAGAAGCTGGTAGTTGGTCGAGTGCAGACACCGACGCTTGCCATGCTGGTTGAGCGTGACGGTAAGATCAGCACCTTCAAGAAAGAGAAATACTTCAATGCCCATATTCATGCCGACGGTCTGACGGCTGATATGGAGAAGATCAAAACCGAAGATGAAGCGAATGCGATTGCGGCGGCTTGCGATAAAAAGCAAGCCGTCGTTTCTTCTCTCAAGAAGG
>OHUE01000781.1_pt1 | contig 15860 bp, 13 predicted proteins | sample 1579111 | NCBI WGS metagenome assembly OHUE01 (sample SAMEA3879524, study PRJEB24766) | human gut metagenome | biome: human-associated habitat; feature: feces | place: USA | collected 1985/1987 | reverse complement strand
CCGCAGATGGCGGAAAAGACATCGCCAGCCGCGCCGCCGAATTGTGCGGTGGTGCCTTAGCGGATGCCCGACCAGAGCGCGTCATTTTCCGCTTGAAACGCTTCCCTCAGCGCATTTTCATCTTCAGTAGATACATCCTGCTCAAAAATCAGGATGCCGTCCATATCCGGATCATGTTCCCAGACCTGCAAGGTCAGCACATCATTGTAGTGCCGGACGATATAACCATCCGCGTCGAACGTCCAGTCCTCTTTCTCCTCGCCAACCGCCCAGCGCAGCAGTACCGCCTCCGTCCCATCAAAACGGTACAGCGTTTCTCTGTGAATGCCGCCCGCCAAGCCGCCGTTCACAGAACTCCTTACAATCTTGTGTTCCGCATCAAGGTCGTAATTCGTGAACGTCAGCGGACAGAGAACATACTGTTCGCCATCAGAAATGAAAAACTGGTAGACAAAATTGCTCGCGCCGCGCTGTGTCAGTATCACCGCATCGTTGATGCCGTCGAAGTTGACATCCGCATAGGAAAGGCACGGGTCTTTCTCGCCGGACACGAAGCAGAGTTCCTGCCCGTTGTCCGCAATCAGGCGGTGGATGTATTCGTTCTCCGTCGTCTGCCCGATAATTTCCGCGCGGACAGGGGCGATGGTCATCAGGAGAAGCAAGGCAAGCAGGCAGAAACGGGAAATACAGTTCTTCATAAAGAATACTCCTTTCGCATTGGTATGCTAATGAAAGAACGAATACGGGGCGGCAATTCATCCGCAGAAAAAAAGGAAATTTCTTCATCGTCTGAAATGGAAATGCTTGCAAATTACTGATGTTTGCGTTATAATGAAAATGGTAATTTATGATTCATACTATTTCCAGATAAGAATGCGCCAAGATGCGCGGCGAATTTTTCATTCTGGCTAACGTGAATGGAACGCAGCGTAGCAGCGCTACGCTAAGTGGAATGAGCGGACGCCAGAAGGGAAAAGGCGCAAGCAGATGGCGCAGGTGAATTTGGAAATAGTATTATACCACATCCGCCGCGCGCTGCATAGGATGGCGACAGGAAAAGAACAGCGGAACACATCCACCTATCAAAAACGCGCCTCCCGAAGTTTCCGGGAAGCGCGCTTTTGTCTGACAAGTTTTGAGAGAAATCAGTGGCAGCCCTTGCATTTGCCGCAGTCGCCGCCGCAGCTGCAAGCAGAATTGCCGCTTTTCTTGTCCTTGATCATCTTCCAAATGACTGCGCCAACAATCACCAGAAGTACACCGCCAACAATCCACGTTGCCATGATTCGTTCCTTTCTGCGCCTGTGCGGATGGAGGAAAACCGCTTTTGCGCGATAGAACATATGCCGGAGGGGAAGCGCGGATGATGCAGAACCCGCGCCAGCCCTCCGGCGTTCACAAGAGGGGTTTCAGAAAGCACCGGATGCAGCGGCGCTTTCCTCGGTTAAGCCCGATGGAAAATCAGGCGGAAACCTTCTGCGTGAGGTGGTTGTCGTTGTAAGGATTCTTACGAACGACCAGATACACCAGACCAGCCAGCAGCAGGATGGCAATCGCCGTCGCAACGGTGAAGCCAGCGCCGCTGAAGAGCAGACCGAGCTGATAGACAATCAGGGCGATGGTGTACGCGAACGCGCACTGATAGCCAACCGCAGCCAGCGTCCACTTGGCATTGTTGAACTCACGCTTCATCGCGCCGATGGCCGCGAAGCAGGGAGCGCACAGGAGGTTGAAAATCATGAAGGCATACGCCGCCAGACGGCCGTGACCGTTGGAGGACTCGTTGAACGCCGTCGCAATCGGGCTGAGGGCTTCCGCCTTCTCTTCCTCGGTCATGTCCTCGTCGTCAACAACGTCCGCCGCGTCATCCGCGCCATACAGCACGCCCAGAACGCCAACGACTTCTTCCTTCGCAACCAGACCCATGACCGTAGCGACCGTGGACGGCATATTGCCGAAGCCCAGCGGCTTGAACACCACGCTGACCGGGTTGCCGATCTTGCCAAGGATGGAGTTGTCCATATCCGCCACAGCGCCCCAAGAGCCAGCCGCGCGATCCATTTCGGGCGCAAGTTGCGGTTCTTCCTCGTCTTCTTCCAGCGTTCCAGCTTCCGCCTTCGCGTTGTAATCAGCCAGTTCCGTCTGGTAGGTCTGCTGCGCTTCAAGCTGCACATCCGCCGCGGGCGCCCAGCCGTAGGTCTTCGCAAACCAAATCACGATAGAGGACAGGAGGATGACCGTGCCAGCGCGCTTGATGAAGCTCCAGCCGCGCTCCCACACACTGTGGAACACGTTGCGGCCAGACGGGAAGTGATACGCCGGCAGCTCCATGACGAAGGGAGCCGGGTCGCCCGCGAACATCTTCGTCTTCTTCAGCATGATGCCGGAGATGACAATCGCCGCCACGCCGATGAAGTATGCGGACGTCGCGACCCACGCGCTGCCACCGAAGACCGCCGCGGCAATCAGACCGATAATCGGCATCTTCGCGCCGCAGGGGATGAAGGTCGTGGTCATGATGGTCATCTTGCGGTCACGGTCGCTCTCGATGGTACGAGACGCCATGATACCGGGAACGCCACAGCCAGAACCAATCAGCATCGGGATGAAGCTCTTGCCGGACAGACCGAATTTCCGGAAGATACGGTCCATGATGAAGGCGATACGAGCCATGTAGCCAACGTCTTCAAGGATAGCCAGCAGAAGGAACAGCACCAGCATCTGCGGCACGAAGCCCAGCACCGCGCCGCAGCCGCCGACGATACCATCCACAATCAGACCGCTCAGCCAGCCTGCGCAGCCAACGCCATCCAGCCACGTCTGAAGGTTGCCCTGCACGATTTCTGCAACGAACACATCGTTCGTCCAGTCCGTCAGCAGGGTACCAATTGTCGTCACGGAAATGTAATACACGAGGAACATGATGAGCGCGAAAATCGGCAGCGCCAGCACGCGGTTGGTCACCACGCGGTCAATCTTGTCCGAAACGCTCAGGCTGCCCTTTGCCTTGCCCTTCTTCACCGCGTTCTGCATCAAGGTGTTGATGTATGCGTAACGCTGGTTGGTGATGATGCTCTCGGCGTCATCGTCCATCTCAGTCTCGCAGTCCTTGATGTGCTGGTCGATGTGAGCGATCAGGTCGGAGGAGAGCTTCAGCTCATCCATGACCTTGTCGTCGCGCTCGAACAACTTGACAGCGTACCAGCGCAGGAAGCGGGGTTCAACCTTGCCGCCGATGAGGTCTTCGATATGCGCCAGCGCGTGTTCCACCGAGCCGGTGAATACGTGCGGATGTTCGCCCATCGTGCGGTTCTTGGCAGCAGCGGCAGCCTTTTCAGCCGCCTTCACGCTACCTTCGCCCTTCAGCGCGGAAGTCTCGACGATTTCCACACCCAGCGCTGCGCTCAGCTTCTTCATGTCGATTTTGTCGCCGTTCTTGCGGGACACGTCGATCATGTTCATCGCGATGACCATCGGCGTGCCGAGTTCGAGCAGCTGCGTGGTCAGGTAAAGGTTGCGTTCGATGGAGGTGGAGTCCACAATGTTCAGGATGGCATCAGGCTTGTCGTTCACCAGGTAGTTGCGGGCGACGACTTCCTCCAGCGTGTAGGGAGACAGGGAGTAAATGCCGGGCAAGTCCTGAATGACCACATCGTCATTGCCCTTGAGCTTGCCTTCCTTCTTTTCAACCGTAACACCCGGCCAGTTGCCGACGAACTGACGAGAACCCGTCAGCGCGTTGAACATGGTCGTTTTGCCGCAGTTCGGGTTGCCTGCGAGCGCAATCGTAATCGCCATTTTCGGCGCCTCCTTATGCGAATTTGTCTTAACTAACCCCACCAGAAGCTCCGCCTCTGGACTCCGCAAGGGACTCTGTCCCTTGACCCTTTTTCGCGATTGCGTTGAGCGCGCTTCCATACTGTATGCGCGTGGAAGACTTGGAACGACGCGAAATCAGGTTTTATCGTAAGGGAAACAGAATTACTGAACCTCGATCATTTCCGCATCCGCCTTACGCACGCTCAGCTCATAGCCGCGCACGGTCAGCTCCATCGGATCGCCCAGCGGCGCAACCTTGCGCACATGGACTTCCGTCCCGCGGGTCAGTCCCATGTCCATGATGCGGCGCTTGACGGCACCTTCACCATGCAGGCGGACAACCACCGCGGTTTCCCCGACCTTGACATCCTTCAGGGTTTTCATGCCTTCTGCCTCCTTTTCCTCAGTTCACCAGCACACGCATAGCCATGGATTGGCTCAACGCAACACGGCTATCCTTGACAGCGCAAATCAGATTGCCGCCCATTTTGCTGACGACCGTCACTCTTTCGCCCATCACGAAGCCCAGCTCCGCCAGATGCTGACGCACCTCATCCTGTCCGGTGATTTTGCCAATCACGCCAGACTCGCCAATTTCCACCATGCCCAACGGCATCATGTTCCATGACCTCCTTGTGTCAGTCCTTTTGCGGATAGTTTATTCCAACTAATCCGGCGATTCGCAAGCGTTAGTTTAGCATAACTAATAGGCTATGTCAAGCGTTTTTCGCGTGTTTTTTTGTTTTTTGTCCACCTTTTTTCTGGTCTTTGCATCGTTTGCCCAATTTGGGGGAATGCTGACCAGCAAAAGCAAAGGGCAGCTCTGCTTTGCAGGGAAATCAGATACTTTTCCGAACAAAATCGAACCACCCCCTATCAAAAACTTCTGATTATCACCACTATGGCTTAAAGTGCCGAAGGGAGCAAGCGGAAAACTCCTTTGCCGCCTCCACAGAGGCGAAATCCCCTGCATGATCATGCGATTCTATCAGAAAATGAAAACCGCAAAAAAGAGGTGCGAGAATGAAGGAATGGGCGGTCTGGATGGCGAACAAGATGGAGGAGCAATTGCTGCGGATGGAGCAGCTGCGGCTCAGTGAATTTGTTGCATATGAGAAGAACTGGAAGAAGCGTCTTCTGATGCAGTTTGTAGGCGGAATTGCAAGAGGATTAGGGACAGCGGTTGGGTTTACGCTTCTGGGCGCGCTGGTGGTGTGGCTGCTGCAAGGACTGGTGCAAAGGAATCTGCCGATTATCGGGGATTTTCTGACCCAGCTGCTGAACCTCGTGGAAGGCAAGGGCAGCGGCAGCTAAAGCGTCCCTGCCCGTAACTTCGCGCTTCCGCAGAAGCGCCCCAAGCTGCTCTATCCGCCATTTTCACATTGTCGCGTCAATGGGCGCGACCTGATTCCGCCGCTTCCCAAATCATCATCACCAGAAAGGGCTATCATCACCATGCGCAAACCCGTTTCCCAAAGGCTGATGCCTCTCCTGCTCATCCTCCTGACCCTCGCGCTTGACCGCTTCATCAAAGCCCTCGCCGTCGCGCTGCCGGATGAGCGCACCCTCATCCCCGGCGTTCTTCGTTGGATTTATGTTGAAAATACGGGCATGGCGTTCAGCCTGTTCAGCGGACAGTCGTGGATGCTGGGCGTGGTGTCCGTCATCGCGGTTATCGCCGGATGGCTCGTCCTCCGCCGCTATCAGCTCAGCGGATGGAGCAGAACCGCGGCGGCGCTGATGATCGGCGGCGCGCTTGGCAACGCCTACGACCGCTTGGCGCTGGGCTATGTCGTCGATATGCTGGATATCACCCTGTTCCCCTTCGCAGTGTTCAATATTGCGGACGCTGCGCTCGTCGTCGGCACGGTGCTGATGGCGTACTGCATCGTGTTCCGCACGGAAGATTGGAGGAAAATCAATCATGACGCAAATGATGCCTGACGCACTCGAATCGCGCACTATCTCCATTCCTGGCGACGGGCGGCGGCTGGATGTTGCCCTGTCCGAAGCTGCTGGGCTGACTCGCTCGCGGGTGGCGGCGCTGATGGCGGACGGAAACGTCACAGTGGACGGGAAAGTCGAGACGAAATCCGGCGCAAAAGCAAAGCAGGGTCAGATTGTTATCCTGACGATTCCCGCGCCAAAGCCCGCTGTGCCCGTCGCGCAGGAAATCCCGCTCACAATTCTCTATCAGGATGACGACCTCGCCGTCGTCCTGAAGCCCTGCGGCATGGTCGTTCACCCCGCCGCCGGCAATGAGGACGGCACGCTCGTCAACGCGCTCCTGCACCACCTTGACCACTTGAGCGGCATCGGCGGCGAACTGCGCCCCGGCATCGTCCACCGGCTGGACAAAGACACCAGCGGTCTGCTGCTGGTGGCGAAGAACGACCAGAGCCAGCTTGCCCTCAGCCGCCAATTGCAGGAGCGGCAGATGGAGAAGCATTACCGCGCGCTGGTTGAAGGGAATCTGCGGGAGGACAGCGGGCGCATCGACCAGCCCATCGCGCGGAGCAAGAAAGACCGCAAGAAAATGGCAATTGACCCCGAAGGCCGCCCGTCGATTACGGACTGGACGGTGCTTGCGCGCGGGCGGAACGTGACGCTGCTGGACGTCCACATTCTGACCGGGCGGACGCACCAAATCCGCGTGCACATGAAGTCCATCGGGCATCCGGTCTGCGGCGACCCGATTTACGGGTCAGGAAGAGGCGCGAAAGTCCCCCGCCTGATGCTCCACGCGTACACGCTTTCGTTCACGCACCCACGGACGGGGGAAAGGATGACGTTCACCGCGCCGCTGCCGGAGGAGTTTGTGCAGGGGCTGCGGGGGAACGGGGTGGAATGGGAGAAATAACGTTTCCTCACGGAAAGCCGGGGACGTTACAGCGTGCGATAATACTATTTCCATCATGAGAATGCGCCAGAATGGAAAAGCACGGACAGATGGCACGGATGAATTTAGAAAGAGCACAACTGGATAATTGCATAGAAAAGCGCCCTGCTCCGGAGATGTTCCAGAGCAGGGCGCGGTTTTTTGATTCATCACGAAAATCCGGGGAGCGTAATACTATTTCCAAATAAGAATGCGCCAAGATGTGAAGCGAATTTTTTATTCTGGCTAATGGACGTGAAACGCGGCGCAGCAGTGCTACGCTCAGTAGAATGACCGAAAGTCAGAAGGGAAAAGGCGCAAGCAGCTGGCGCGGGTGCATTTGGAAAGCGTATTATTCCACAACCTTCGCGCCGGCAGCGATCGCGTCTTCCTTGGTTCTGAAGAACTGCCAAGTGCTTTCCACGGTGGGGGTGATTTCCTTCTGGTCGCGGATGTACTGCGCCAGAATGTTACGCACCTGACCGTTATCGTTGCCCAGCGTATCGCCGGTGTACATATCCGTGAGGCTGTAATCCTCAGGAGTCAGACCAGCCGCCTGCATGAAGCCGGCGCCGCCGGTGAAGCGGTAGTTGTTCATCACCACGGAGAACACCTGATCAGGCGCCACGGGCTGACCCTGATACTGCATGTTCTGGATGCGCTTTCCTTCAGGCGCATAGTAGTGGATTTCGTAGTACAAACCGTAGATTTCATCGGTGTAGTAGCCACCGCCAAGGTAATCGGGGTTCGACGCACTGGTGTAGTTGGTGGTAGCATGCTCCAGCCACAGCCGCAGCTGTTCGCCGGTCATGTTCACGCGATAGAGCCAGTTTTCAAACACGTACAGCTGATACAGCAAACGCATCGGAACGTCGCCCGCAGGAATCAGGTCGCGAACCTCGGCGCCGCTGGTCAGAGGCGCGCAGATGGACAGCTGCGCAGGAACCGCAGACAGCTGCGCCTTGTTCAGCAGATCCATCAGCGCGGTGGGCTGCAGGGAGATGTTCTTATTGGAGAAAGCGCCGGTAGCAGTGCCCAGAGGCTGATCCAGATAAGCCTGCAGCTCCTCGTTGTAGGGAGCCAGCGCCGTGGCAACCTTCTGATTTTCCACCAGGCCTTCCTGATCCGCCAGGAAACGGTAGCCGTTTTCAGCCGTCACAGGGGTCACGGTCTTGGTCGCCGGGTCGTAGGCGAGCTTCATGAAGCCCAGGCCTTCACCGCCGCCGCCCGCCAGCACGGGCACAACCTTGCCCTCGGCATTGAGGATGTCCTCACGGTAGTCGGTGTTATGGAAGTGACCATACACAACCGCGTCAATCCCGGTGGTCAGGTTAATCATTGCGCGAACCTGGTTTTCGTAGTCCGCGGGGTTGTTGCCATCGGTAGAAACAGCGTCTTCCACGCCGGAGTGCGCCACGACAATCACCACGTCGCAGCCCTCCTGCTCGCGCAGGATCGGCACGAAGTGCTCAACCGTGGGGACCAGATTGCGGAAGTCGATGCCCTCATAGTGGGACTCAACCTCCCAAGCGGGGATGTTGGGCGTATCCATGCCGATGACGCCGACCTTCACGCCCTCAAATTCCTTGACGATGTAAGGGACGCCCATCCAGGAATCCCACTCGGTGCCCTTCGCCACAAAGTTGGCGGCGGACATGGGCACGGAATGCTCCTCGCCGTTGTCGGGGCTCATCACATACTCAATCTGACGCTTGAGAATCGGCAGATCGTTGTTGAACTCGTGATTGCCCAAGCACCACATGTCGTAGTCCATCAGGCGCAGCGCCTTCATCATGGGATCGTCCTTTTCAGGCGCGAAGTAGGAGTAGTAATAGGTCATGGCAGAGCCCTGCACGGTATCGCCGCCATCCACCAGAACGACGTTCTCTTCCGTAGCACGAACCTGCTCGATCATGGAAGCGATCATGGACAGACCCACGTTCGGAGAAGGTTCGCCAGTGGCGTAGTTGATGGGCAGCACTTTACCGTGCACGTCGCTGGTCGCGATGACGGTAATCATGATGGGATCCGCATTCTCTGCGAACGCCGCGCAGCCCACCAGGGGGAGAATCATGGTCAGCGCCAACAGAAGGGATAGGAGCTTCTTCATGATGGGCACCTCTTTTTCTTATTTCCCGCTCGAAGCAGGATTAAAATAATTATATTCCATATTCTTTCGTTTGTAAACAGTGCCGCCAGATGCAGACTTCGCCGCGCCAAGGAGTTGGTTTGTCGGCGAATGAATCCTCCGTCGATTCCAATTGCAAATACGGTGGAGGAACCGATTGAAAATCAAGTTTTTTGCAAGCCACAAACAGTACGAACGTCATTGTAGGCAGCGAGGCAACTCGCGCCGGTGTGGTGACAATAATATATTTTGTATTCTGTAATTTATAGGTGGCAGGCAGAAATCAAGGGTTGTCTCGGAAGCTTCTTCTGCGAAATAGGGGGACGGCGGGGAAACGCGATGGAAGCATCATTCACATATAAAAAACACCGGTGCATTTGACTTTGTTACGCCGTTGTCTTCTGTTTTTACAGGAATCAATAAGCAAAAACGCCCACCCAAAACAAAAAACCAATAATCAATGAAATAACCGTCAGTGTGGTGAAAAACACACAACATTTCTTTATCGTTCGCAACTGTTGCAGCATACCATAGAAAGTATATTCCAGCCTCTCGTTTTCAGTAAGTCCGGCATCATAAATTCTGAAAAATTCGCCCGTTACAACTCCGTTCACATCTTGATATTCTCGAATGCCGTTGGGAAGCGCTTCACCATTTTTCTTCAATTGCCGAAACTGTTTGTTTTCTTCTTTTGAGCAAGCAATATCCTGCAGGAAGTGCATGTCGAGCCAAATATTTTGCAAGTTTTTCTTCATATCTATTGGTTCTTTTGCCATAATCCTTTTTCCGCCTTTCGATTGTTATAAAAAACAGTCCTGCCCTTCTTAAACCAGAAAGGCAGGACTGCGGGATTTGAATTACTTCAGTTCCGCGAAGTACTTGATGGTGCGGACCATCTGAGAGGTGTAGGAGTTCTCGTTGTCGTACCAAGACACGACCTGCACCTGATAGGTGTCGTCGTCGATCTTCGCGACCATGGTCTGGGTAGCGTCGAACAGGGAGCCATAGCGCATGCCGATGACGTCGGAAGACACGATCGGCTCGGTGTTGTAGCCGAAGGACTCGGAGGACTGCGCCTTCATGGCGGCGTTCACGGAGTCAACGGTCACGTCGCTGCCCTTGACAACAGCAACCAGAATGGTGGTGGAGCCGGTGCAGACCGGGACGCGCTGCGCGGAGCCGATCAGCTTCTTGTTCAGTTCCGGGATAACCAGGCCGATCGCCTTCGCAGCGCCGGTGGAGTTCGGAACGATGTTCTGCGCGCCAGCGCGGGCACGACGCAGGTCGCCCTTGCGATGCGGGCCGTCCAGAATCATCTGGTCGCCGGTGTAAGCATGAACGGTGGTCATGATGCCGGACACGATCGGATACTTGTCGTTCAGAGCCTTCGCCATAGGCGCGAGGCAGTTGGTGGTGCAGGAAGCAGCAGAGATGATCTGGTCTTCCGCGGTCAGGGTGTCGTTGTTGACGTTGTAGACGATGGTCTTCAGGTCATTGCCAGCGGGGGCAGAGATGACGACCTTCTTCGCGCCAGCCGCGATGTGCGCCATGGACTTTTCCTTGGAGCAGTAGAAACCGGTGCACTCCAGCACGACGTCCACGCCCAGCTTGCCCCACGGAGCATCCGCCGCGTTCTTTTCGGCATAGATCTTGATTTCCTTGCCGTCCACGATGATGGAATCTTCGGTCGCTTCCACGGTGTGCAGGTTTTCACCGATCTTGCCGCAGTAGGAACCCTGAGCGGTGTCATACTTGAGCAGGTGAGCCAGCATCGCGGGAGAGGTCAGGTCGTTAATCGCGACCACCTCGTAGCCCTCAGCGCCGAACATCTGACGGAACGCCAGACGGCCAATACGGCCAAAGCCATTGATAGCAACTTTCACTGCCATTGGAATATACCTCCTTTAGTCGTTCAAACGGGGTTATACTATTTCCAGATAAGAATGTGCCAAGATGCGCCGCGAATTTTTCACTCTGGCTAACGGGAGTGCAACGCAGCGTAGCAGCGCTACGCTAAGTGGAACGACCGGACGCCAGAGGGGAAAAGACGCAAGCAGCTGGCACAGGCGAATCTGGAAAGAGTATCATTTCCCACCTCATATTCTACCCAATTTGCCGCCATTTTGCAAGAGGTTGCGCAGGATTTCCATCACTTTTGATACTTTTTTGACGCTTTTTTTTGAGAATTCCTCATCCGTTCCCCTCTTCTTCCCAGTATTCGCCCCAATTCAGCTCGTTCGTCACATTGAGTTCCTTCAAAATCAGCTTGCCGTTCTCGTCCGTGATGATGCCGCCGCCTTCGCCATATACCCCATAGGAGACATACCCCGTGCCGCCCTCGCAGGTGATGAGGCTCATGCTGCGGCAATAGTCACCCTCTGTTACCTCGTAATCAGCGGATTCCGACACGCCGACGCCATAGCGGTACACTGTGCCGTTGACACAGCGGAAGACGATTGTCGGAATGTCTCCCCTCCAGTAGAGGTTGCTGTCCGCGGGCGTCTGCACAACGCTCCATGTGCCGTGATACGGCTGCTCGCCGCCCGCCTCCATCTGCCAGCTGCCGACTAACTTCGCCTCTTCATCTGGCAATTCCACATCATCAAACACCACGTCACGCTGTGGCACGAAGCCGCGGGTGATTTTGCCGTCTACCGTCGCTTCGACGTACACATACGCCCAGCCGCAGTAACCCAGCGCCGTCAGTTTCGTTCCGGCGGGCAGTTCCTCCTGATGCGCTTCGCTGACATGCGGGTCATCCGTGAGATAGGTGCCGCACACCGTCTGAATCGGCACATGCCGCCATTCTTGACGGATTTCCTTGACACCGTCCTTCCGCACATTTGCAAAGCGCTGCAAGCCGCAAGCCATTTCGTTCATCCGCTGAACATCTGCTGTGCCGCGGGGCATTTGGTGGATATTGAAGTCCGCCAGCGTGACCATTTTCGACCAGACCGCGCCGTCTTCGCCCTGCGTCACCAGATAGCCGAAATTCTCCCGCTTGGTGACCTCCATGTCGCCCATTTTCGCGTAGACAAGCGTGTACATAGGCTGATTCGTGCTGTCATGGCGCAACGCAAAGCGGTAGACTTCCCCCGCTTCCGGATACGCCAGCTCAAAGCCGTCTTCCGTCCGCGTGAGCGTCGGCACGCCATGCCCCTCCGACGGCTGATAGACGGCGTTTGTCGAGACGACGGCACTTTCCCAGCCGTTTTCCTGTTTTGCCGCTGCAATCAGCTGATAATGTGCTCCGCTGGCTATGATGATACGGGCATCTTCGGCATCCGCGCGGCAGTCATCAGCCAGAACGGCGTCATCCGGCGAATTCAGCACGAGGGACAGCACGTTGCCGAGCAATTCGCTCGCGGACGCGGCGGGCAGCATCAGCGCAACCAGCAGGGGAAAAATCAATAAAGTCCACCGTTTCTTCATCGCTTTCAGCTCCTTTGGAGGTATTTCCCTACCCATATAAACGCATCAAGGCGCAATTTCCCTGCGAAGTGCCAAAAATCTTGAAAAATGTTCTGCCAGTTCATTCTGAATCCATCTTTCTATGGTATGATGGCGGACGCAAACAGAAAAGGAGGGATTGAAACCCATGCTACGGATTTTGAAACACCTCAGGTGGAAAGAGTGGCTGCTCGTCGCCGCCTGTGTAGTGCTGATTGTGGGGCAGGTGCAGCTTGACTTAGCCTTGCCTGATTATATGTCGGAAATCACCCGTCTGGTGCAGACGGAAGGCAGCCAGATGAGCGATATCCTGCTCGCAGGGGGCAAGATGCTGCTGTGCGCGCTGGGGTCAATGCTGCTGACGGTCTGCACGACATTCTTTACCGCACAGATTGCATCACGCTTCTCCGCACGGCTGCGCGGCGAAATGTACCGCAAGGTGGTCGGCTTCTCAAACGAGGAAATCAACCGCTTCTCCACTGCCAGCCTGATTACCCGCACGACCAACGACATTTCACAGCTGCAAATGTTTTTCTCCTTCGGGATGCAGTCGCTGATTAAAGCGCCGATTATGGCGTTCATTGCCGTGGGCAAAATCAGCACGAAGAGCTGGGAATGGTCGCTGCTGACAGGCGGCGTGATTGCGTTCGTGTGCGTACTGCTGGTGTTCATCATGCTCTACGCCGTGCCGCGCATGAAGAAAATGCAGACGCTGACGGACAACCTGAACCGCATCACGCGTGAGAACCTGACGGGCTTGCAGGTCGTCCGCGCCTACAACGCGGAAAACTATCAGGAGGGCAAATTCGCCAAGGCAAACGAGGAAATGACCCGCAACAGCCAGCAGGCGAACATCGCCATGTCCGTCATGAACCCGGGCATGAATCTGGCAATGAACGGCTTGACGCTGGGCATCTACTGGATCGGTGCGGCGCTCATCAGCGCGATTGCGGTCACGTCGCCCGCCGCGATGATGGAACGCATTGGGTTGTTCTCGGACATGGTGGTCTTTATGCAGTACGCGATGCAGGTCATCATGGCATTCCTGATGCTGGTGATGATTTTCGTCATGCTGCCGCGCGTGACCGTTTCCGCGGGCCGCGTCAATGAGGTGCTGGACACGAAGGCGCGCATTGTGGACGGCAAGGAAACGCAGGGCAAGCCCGGAATGAAGGGCGAAATTGAGTTCCGCGACGTCTCCTTCCGCTATCCCGATGCCGACGGCGACACCATCCACCACATCTCCTTCACCGCACATCACGGACAGACGGTTGCCCTCATCGGCGCGACGGGCTGCGGCAAGAGCAGCATCATCAACCTGATTCCGCGCCTGTACGATGCGACGAGCGGGCAGGTGCTGGTAGACGGCGTGGACGTGCGTGACTACACGCAGGACGCCCTGCGCAGCAAGATTGGCTTTGTGCCGCAGAAGGCGTTCCTGTTCTCCGGCACGGTCAGCAGCAACGTCGGCTACGGCGAGGACAATGCGTCGGGCGCTGCCATCCGCAAGGCGGTTGCTATCGCGCAGGCGGCGGAATTTGTCGAATCCCCGGAGGTCGGGTATTCCGGCACAGTCGCGCAAGGCGGCTCGAACTTCTCCGGCGGACAGAAGCAGCGTTTGTCTATTGCCCGCGCAGTGGCGCGCGACCCGGAAATCCTCGTCTTTGACGACTCCTTCTCCGCGCTGGACTACAAGACCGACCGTGCATTGCGTCAGGCGCTTCGCCAGCAGACCGGCGGCACGACGAACATCATCGTCGCCCAGCGCATCGGCACGATTCGCGACGCGGACTGCATCCTCGTCATCGAGGACGGCGCGATTGTCGGCAAGGGCACGCACCGCGAGCTGATGGAAAGCTGCAAGGTCTATCAGGAAATCGCGTATTCTCAGCTGTCAAAGGAGGAACTTGCGTCATGAGTGAAACGAAACGCCGTCCGGGCGGTCATCCCGGAATGCGCGGGCCGGGCGTACCGGGCGAAAAGGCGAAGGACTTCCGCGGTTCGCTGGGGAAGCTCATCCGCCACTGCAAGCCCTTCTATCCGGTCATTTGCATCGCGATTCTGGGCGACTTGGCGGGCGTCATTATCCGCCTGATCGGCCCGAACAAAATCAGCGAAATCACCAACCTGATTACCGCCGGCCTGCGCGGCGAGATTGACATGCCCGCCATCCAGAAAATCTGCATCACGCTGATAATTCTCTACGCCGTCGGCGCGCTACTGAGCTTCATGACGGGGCTGGTGATGACCGTCGTCACGCAGAAGGTCAACCGGGGCTTGCGCGACGGCATTTCCCACAAAATCAACCGCCTGCCGGTCAGCTACTTCCAGTCCACCTCCACCGGCGACGTGCTCTCCCGCGTTACCAACGATGTGGACACCATCGGGCAGACGCTGCAAAACAGCCTGACCAGCCTTGTCTCCGCCGTGACGATGTTCATCGGCAGTGTCGTGATGATGCTCTCGACGAACTGGGTCATGGCGCTGACGGCGATTGTGTCGTCGATGCTGGGCTTCGGGCTGATGCTTGGCATCATGAGCCGCTCGCAGAAGTACTTCGTCGCGCGCCAGCGGTGGCTGGGCGATCTGAACGGCCATATTGAAGAAATCTACACAGGGCACAATGTCGTCCGCCTCTTCGGCGCGGAGCAGCGCGAACAGCAGGCGTTCGACCGCATCAACGGCAAGATGCAGGAGACGGACTGGAAGAGCCAGTTCATGTCCGGCCTGATGATGCCGCTGATGGGCTTCATCGGCAATTTCGCGTATGTGGCGGTATGCGTCGTCGGCGCGGTGCTGGCGATGAACGGCTCGATTACCTTCGGCGTGATTGTCGCCTTCATGATGTATGTGCGCCTGTTCACCTCGCCCCTGAGCCAGTTAGCACAGGCGGCGACGAACCTGCAGTCCGCGGCGGCGGCGGCAGAGCGCGTCTTTGAGTTCCTCGAAGCGAAGGAAATGCCCGACGAATCCCACCTGCCCGCGCAGACGAAAACCGTCCGCGGCGAAGTGGCGTTCGACCACGTCCGCTTCGGCTACACGCCGGACAAAATCATCATTCACGACTTCTCCGAGCATGTGCAGCCGGGTCAGAAGGTCGCCATCGTCGGTCCGACTGGCGCGGGCAAAACCACGATGGTCAATCTGCTGATGAAGTTCTATCCGCTGGGCGGCGGCGAAATTCGCATCGACGGCGTACCGCTGTCGCAGATGACGCGCGAGCATGTCCACGACCTCTTCGGCATGGTCTTGCAGGACACTTGGCTCTTCGAGGGCAGCATCCGCGACAACCTCTGCTACGGCAAGGAGGGCATCACGGACGAGCAGCTTGACCAAGTGACCCGCGCGACGGGGCTGTACCACCTTATCCACACCTTGCCGGAGGGTTACGACACCCAGCTGTCCGACAAATTGAACCTCTCCGCCGGACAGAAGCAGCTGATGACAATTGCCCGCGCGATGATTGAAAACGCGCCGATGCTGATTCTCGACGAAGCGACGTCCTCCGTCGATACACGCACAGAAATGCTGATTCAGCAGGCGATGGACACGCTGACAAAGGGGCGTACCTCGTTCGTCATTGCG
>OHUE01000776.1_pt1 | contig 15937 bp, 13 predicted proteins | sample 1579111 | NCBI WGS metagenome assembly OHUE01 (sample SAMEA3879524, study PRJEB24766) | human gut metagenome | biome: human-associated habitat; feature: feces | place: USA | collected 1985/1987 | reverse complement strand
ACCAGTCAGGTACGCCTGCTTCTTTCATGATTGGCAGCCACTCATCTTTAAGTCCTTTACCTTTACGGACTGATTCCATTATTGTAAAGGAAAGCTCCTTATCAAGCCCCATGGATATCAGATATGTCATAATATCATCTCGCGTACATATTGCGGTTGAAATTGTCGCCTTGCCTTCCGCAATAAGTGTCTGGGCATTGCCAAGCCATACATCAGTACCATGTGCAAGTCCGGCAATTCTTACAAGATCTGAAAAATGCTGCGGTTTGGCATCAATTAACATCTGCATGGCAAAGTCTGTACCAAACTCAGGTATTCCAAGTGCGCCAAGCTTCGTTCCTCCAATCATGTCCGGTGTAATTCCGAGCGCTGACGTGTCCTTAAATAGTGACATTACCTCAGGACTGTCAAGAGGTATCTCTGTCGGATCAAGTCCCGTAAGATCCTGAAGCATACGAATCATCGTAGGGTCAAGATGTCCAAGGATATCAAGCTTCAGCAGGTTATGGTCGATACTGTGGTAATCGAAATGTGTCGTCGTTATTCCTGAATCCATCTTATTTGCAGGATGCTGTATCGGTGTAAATGTATGTATCTCCTCACCGATTGGAAGAACAACAATTCCTCCCGGATGCTGTCCCGTTGTACGTCTTATATCAACACAGCCTGCTGCCAGACGCTCTATCTCACAGTTACGCTTGATTACGTTATGTCCAAGCTTCTCACTCTGTTTCTCAAAATAACCTTTAACATATCCGTAAGCCGTTTTCTCAGCAACCGTACCTATCGTACCTGCCTTGAACGTCTGCCCCTTGCCGAATATAACCTCAGTATAGGCATGTGCCTTACTCTGGTATTCGTTAGAAAAGTTAAGGTCGATATCCGGCTCCTTGTTACCCTTGAAGCCAAGGAATGTTTCAAACGGAATGTCAAATCCTTCCTTACGCAGCTTCTTGCCGCAAACAGGGCATATCTTATCAGGCATATCGCATCCTGCCGCACCTGAGAACTTTCTGACATCTTCAGAATCAAAATCCACATAATAGCAGTTCGGGCACAGATAATGCGGACTGAGCGGATTAACCTCCGTAATACCTGCCATTGTTGCTGCAAATGATGAGCCTACAGAACCTCTTGAACCAACCAGATATCCGTCATCATTGGATTTCCACACCAGCTTCTGTGCAATAATGTACATAACCGAATATCCGTTGGATATAATTGACTTAAGCTCTCTTTCAAGTCGTTCTTCAACAACCGTAGGAAGCGTAGGTCCATACATCTCATGCGCTCTGTTATAACATATATCCCTTAGTGTCTGGTCAGAATTTTCAATTACCGGAGGACGCTTATCAGGGCGCACAGGCTCAATCTTCTCACACATTTTCATAATTCTGTCAGTGTTGGTAACAACAATCTCATACGCCTTATCCGCATCAAGATACTCAAACTCCGCAAGCATCTCCTCTGTTGTACGCAGATAAAGCGGTGCCTGCCTGTCCGCATCATCAAAGCCCTTCTGTGTCATTACAATACGTCTGTACACCTCATCCTCAGGATTCATAAAATGCACATCTCCCGTTGCAACTACAGGCTTATTAAACACCTCTCCGAGATGTATTATCTTTCTGTTAAGGTCTATAAGATCCTGTTCATCCTTAACCCAGCACGAATCACTGTCTATCATGAACCGGTTATTGCCTATCGGCTGTACCTCAAGATAATCATAAAAATTAACTATTCTTGCAATCTCTTCCTCAGGTGCTCCGTTAAGAACCGCCTGGAACAGATCTCCTGCCTCGCACGCACTTCCGACTATAATTCCGTCCCTGTATCTGGCAAGAAGGCTCTTAGGTATTCTCGGCCTGTTGGCAAAATAAGTTATGTGTGATGCCGATATCAGCCTGTACAGATTAATTCTTCCCTGCTCGCTTGATGCAAGCAGGATTATATGATATGTAGGCATCTTACGGATTGCATCAACGTCAGGAGTTCCTGCCTCGTTAAGCTGGTCAAGAGTCAGGATATCGCGCATCTTAAGCAGCTCACACATCTTAAGGAATATGCCTGCCGTAGCCTCTGCATCATCTACCGCACGGTGATGGCTTGTCAGCACCACATTAAAATGCTTGGTCAGCGTGTCCAGCTTGAAGTTATGAAGTCTTGGCACAAGGAAACGTGCAATCGCCAGTGTATCTACTACCGTATTGTCAAATGTCATTCCCTGCTTTGCAGCCTTATTGCGTATAAAGCCCGTATCAAATTCCGCATTATGTGCAACCACAACGCAGCCTTCGCAGAATTCAAGAAACTCAGGAAGTATCTGCTCAATCTTAGGTGCTCCCATTACCATTGAATCATTGATTGATGTAAGCTTTTCTATCTTAAACGGAATCGGTACTTCAGGATTAACGAAAGTCGAGAATCTGTCAATTATCTCCCCATCTTCAATCTTGACTGCACCAATCTCTATTATCCTGTCATTTTCCGCCGAGAATCCCGTCGTCTCTATATCAAAAACAACATACTTCTCATCAAGGCTCTGATTCTTAGAGCGTATTACCGGCTTCTTTGTATCATCTACCAGATATCCCTCCACTCCGTATATTATCTTAAAATCAAAGTCCTCGCCCTTTTTCTTAGCTGCACCCTCAAGGTCTCTTACAACATGGAATGCATCTGTAAATGCCTGGACTGTTCCGTGGTCCGTTATCGCAATCGCTTTCTGTCCCCAGCTAAGCGCCTGCTTTATCAGGTCTTTTGCGTATGAGACTCCGTCCATGTCACTCATCTTAGTATGGCAGTGAAGCTCTACACGTTTGGTAAGTGCATGATCCATTCTCCTGACACGCGTATCACTCGACTTGCGGATACCCGTCACTGAGCTTATCGAAAGTTCATGGTCATATTTGTCCAGCATTGTAACGCCTTTTATCTTTATAAAATTCTTCTCCGTGATAAATGATGTAAGCTCCGGAAGCTGCTCATTCTTGGCGAACATCTTTACGGTTATTGTGTCTGTAAAGTCCGTGACATCGAACATTATGATAGTCTTTTCGTTACGGATTTCACGAAGTTCAACACGCCTTATCATTCCGGCGATTACAACCTCGCCCATCTCAGACTGTATCTGGCTTATATGTATAGGCTCCTCATCAAAGTCACGTCCAAAGAGAACATCCGGATTGTTCGGCCGCTTCTGGTATCTGTCCTGTGAATATCTTGGTTTTGGGCTCTCTTCTGCCCTTTTAATCTCTTTAACAGGCTCAGCATTCTGCTTTGCGGCTGCCCCGTCACCTGCCGGCTTTTTCTTAATGGATGCACCTGTTGCACCGTCATGCACATCCGCTGATGCAGACTTTGCAGCGAGCACCTTTTCCTGTATCTCCTGCACACGCCTTGCTATCATCAGCTCATTTTCTTTTTCAAAATTAGTTTCTTTCTTTTTCTCGTATCTGTAGACTACATCTATCTCAAACCCAAATCTGTTAAGAAATATCTTCTCAAAATATTCCCTGAGTGTTCTGTCGTATGTATGCGCAAGAAATGAATCCTCAAGTATCAGCGTCAGCTCATCTTCCTTTTCAAATGTCCATTTGGAATTCTTAAGCAGGTTATATTCGAGTGTCCAGTATTTTTCCAACTCAAAAAGGATGCTGTCGTAGTATACGTCCATAATCTTCTGTGGAGTATACTGCTTAGACAGATCATATCTGTCGATTATCCTGACGTCCATATTCTTAATACGGAACACCTGGCTTTTGAGTATGTCCTCCATCTTATATACCATTTCCTTGTGTATAAGGTGCCTGCTCTTCACATACACCCTTGCAAGCGAATTGGTTGAAGTCTTAGTAACTTTAACTACTTCAGCATCCGCGAAGTTATCTTTTAATTCCTGGTCGTCAATTCTAAGCGCAGAAAAAACTTCAAAAAATGTCATATCTTATTCCCAGTTATCAAGCTCTTCTTTGAGCACTTCAAGGAGTCTGTCCTCCTCTACCTTCTTTACAATCTCTCCGTGTTTTATGAGTACGCCGCAGCCATCTCCCCCAGCTATTCCGATATCAGCTTCCTTAGCTTCTCCCGGTCCGTTGACTACACAGCCCATTACAGCTATCTTTATCTTCAGATTGCTGTATGATGCCGCAAGTGTCTCTACCTGATTAGCAAGCCCGATAAGGTCTATCTTGGTACGCCCGCATGTAGGACATGAGACCACCTCAATTCCACTCTGTCTTATTCCAAGTGTCTGAAGGATGTACCTGGCAGCCTTAAGCTCCTCAACAGGATTGCCCGTAAGTGAGACTCTGATTGTATCACCGATTCCATGATACAGAATAACTCCAAGTCCGACTGCTGACTTTATGCTGCCCCTGTATACAGTGCCTGCCTCAGTAATTCCGACATGAAGCGGATGATTCGTCTTACTTGCTATAAGTTCATGTGCTTTAATGCACATAGGAACATCGGATGACTTTATGCTTATTACAAGATTATCATATCCAAGATCTTCTATAATCTTAACCTTGTCAAGTGCGCTCTCGACAAGTCCTTCGGCTGTTACGCCGCCGTATTTTACAACAAGGTCCTTTTCGAGTGAGCCGCTGTTAACTCCGACTCTTATTGGAATATTGTGAGCCTTTGCAGTATCTACGACTGCCTTGATCTTGCTGTTATCTCCTATATTGCCCGGATTAATTCTTATCTTATCAGCACCGTTCTCAATAGCTGCAATTGCCATCCTGTAATCAAAATGTATATCGGCAACAAGCGGAATGTGAATCTGCTTCTTTATCTCTGCAATTGCATCCGCTGCCTGTCTGTTTGGTACAGTGCATCTTATGATGTCACATCCTGCCTTTTCTAGCTCAAGAATCTGGGCAACCGTCGCCCTTACATCCTCTGTCGGTGTATTGGTCATCGACTGTATCAGTATCGGATTGCCTCCGCCTATAACTGCATTGCCTATTCTGACTGTCTTTGTATTATCTCTGTACATATCTTAACCTCACATCAGAAGAGATTTTTAATATCGTTAAACATTACCACAACCATAAGTATCATAAGAAGTATCATTCCCGCAAAATGAACGATGCCTTCTTTTTCCTTGGCTACCGGCTTACCTCTTAATATCTCAAGTATGACAAACAGAAGCCTTCCTCCGTCAAGTGCCGGAAGCGGAAGAAGATTCATCACACCTAAGTTGGCACTAATCATAACCGTCATGTTGAACAGATTAAGCAGCACATAGAACGCTCCGTCTGACTTGCTCTCTTCAACAACATCCCCGATTACGCTCACAACGCCGACAGGACCTGACACATCATCAAGTGACACCTGTCCCCTGAACATCATTCCAAGACTTCCGAATACTGTTCTTATCCAGTATCCGACATCCTTAAAAGCATATCCGACAGTTGACAGCGCTCCCGCCTTCTGTCTTGCTCCATATGAATAAAGTCCGGTATAATAGCTCTCGCGTTCCTTCATCTGCGGAGTAACCTTAAGAGTGAGCTCTTTGCCGTCACGCTCAACAACTATTGTCTGTTCGCTGCCGTCACACGCTGCAATTATGTCTACAATCTGCTGCGTATTCTCAATCTCTGTTCCCTGAATGCTCTTTATCTTATCGCCGGCTTTTATTCCGCCTTTTTTGGCAGGAGAATCATTCTCTACTGTCTGTATGCTGCAATCAGAAAGGATTGTGATTCCTGTCATATAAGATACTTTTTTCTGATACTCCGGAACTACTTTTGCCGTGTACTTCTGTCCGTCACGCTCATAAGTTATATTCAGTGTCCTGTCAGGATGCATGAGCGTCTCAAGAGATAAATCCCTTGAAAATGTAACTCTGTGCCCGTTAATCTTAGTTATAAGGTCTCCGGCTTCAAGCCCTGCGCTGCTTGCAGGGGAATTATCGGCAACAGCAGAGACTTCACATGGATCATACCCTGCGAATCCGATAATAATAACCGAAAGGACAAATGCAAGTATAAAGTTAAACACTGGTCCTGCCGCCAGAATTGACATTCTTGCCCATACTGACTGTGCCGGGAATGACCTGCTCATGTCGTATTTTTCTTTTACTGATTTTTCTGCACTATTGTCAGAAGTCTCTTCGCTTTCTCCTTCTTCTGCTTCATCTTCAGTATCAAGGAAATCTTCTCCCAGCATTATACATGCTCCACCAAACGGAAGCAGCTTTATACTGTATACTGTCTCGCCTTTTTTAAAACTTACAAGCTTCGGTCCGAATCCTATACAGAATTCCATTACCATTACTCCGTTAGCCTTTGCCAGAATAAAATGTCCAAGTTCATGAACAATTATTATTACGCTCAGTACGATTATTGCTAATACTATATTCAAGTGCCATACCTGCCTTTATTGTTAATACCTGCTTCTGATAAGTTCATATGCTGTCTGTTCTGTCTCAAGTATCCTGTTAACATCCGGATTATCTGTATAATGTGTCTCATTCATGACATATTCAATAATCTCAGGTATCTGAAGATAGCTTATCCTGCGGTCAAGGAACATTGCAACTGCCATCTCGTTAGCTGCATTAAGCGCTGTAGGGATATTGCCGCCCTTTCTTGCAGCTTCATATGCAAGTGCAAGCCCTCTGAACTTATCAAAATCCGGCTTCTGGAATGTAATCTGTCCAAGCTCATAGAAGTCCAGCCTCTTAGTATCAAGCGGCTTTCTGTGCGGATAATAAAGTGCATACTGTATTGGAAGTCTCATATCAGGACTTCCCAGCTGAGCCATAATACCGCCATCGACAAACTGGACCATTGAATGAATTACACTCTGTGGCTGGATAATCACCTGGACACGGTCAGCCGGTACATTGAACAGCCACTGCGCTTCCATAACTTCAAGTCCTTTGTTCACCATTGTTGATGAATCTATCGTTATCTTACGCCCCATAGCCCAGTTGGGATGTTTCAATGCATCCTCAACTTTCACATTCTTCAGCTGTTCCTTAGTATAGTTGCGGAAAGGTCCGCCTGATGCAGTCAATAGTATCTTATCAATCTCTGCATGGTATTCTCCGTTAAGTGACTGGAATATTGCTGAATGCTCGCTGTCAACAGGGTATATATTTATATTATATTCCTTTGCGAGCGGCATTATTATATGACCAGCCGTAACGAGTGTTTCTTTGTTGGCAAGTGCAATATCTTTGCCTGCCTTTATTGCTGCTATTGTAGGAACAATTCCCATCATTCCGACCACTGCCGTTACTACTGTCTGTGCTTCGGGATATACTGCCGCTTCAGTAAGTCCCTCCATGCCGTATACTATCTTAACATCAAGGTCTGCAATGCTTACTGCAAGCTCCTTTGCAAGCTGCTCATCTGCCACGCTTACAAGCTTCGGCCCAAACTCCCTTATCTGGGCTTCCAGTTCCTTTATTCTTCTGCCGGCAGCCAATGCAACTATCTCAATGTCGTTATTCCTGCGGACAACGTCAAGTGTCTGTGTTCCTATTGACCCTGTAGATCCAAGTACCGAAATCTTTTTCACTTCTGTCTCCAATCCGTCATCTGACTATAAAATACAGCACCCAGTATACTATAGGTGCGGTAAATATCACACTGTCATATCTGTCAAGTATTCCGCCGTGTCCCGGTATAAGCCTGCCGTAATCCTTAATATCTTTATTGCGCTTTATTGCTGATGCCGCAAGGTCTCCGAATATCGAGATTGTAGCGCCTATTGCCGATGCAGCCGTGAACGCTGCCATGTAATCGGCTCCCGTAAGATATTTAACAAGTACTCCGAATAATGCCCCGAGCACTGCAGCTCCTGCGATACCGCCAACCGCTCCCTCATAGGACTTCTTAGGTGACAGCTTCGGCGTCATCTTATGCTTTCCGAATGCAACTCCGGCAAGGTAAGCAAATGAATCACTGCCCCACGAGCATATGAATATAAGCCATGCAAGATACTCTCCGTCAGGGAGCTTACGTGTAAGATATATATATGAAATCATAACCGCAACATATATAACGCCAAAATATCCCTTTGCAATATCTTCAATTGTGTACTTTGGAAATGTTGCAACATACGCAATCATCATTGCTATTGCCGTTGCAGTAAGCACAAGTATTCCGAAGCATTCGTCCGTCATGAGCAAAGATACATAATAAGCCGTTGCTCCTACATAGCCTATAATCCCCGGAAGCTTTTTATTGATACCGAGTACACGATAATATTCCATCATTCCCACAAGTGAGATGAATATACATATTCCATACAGATACCATCCTCCGATTATAAGCGAAGAGCCTGTAATCAGCAGAAGTACTATCCCACTCAAAATTCTAACTAACATATTATATATGCAGACATAATGCAGTTATACACTTATGCCTGCTCCTCCTTTACACCGCCAAATCTTCTCTCACGCTTATTATATTTTTCAATAGCCTTTATCATTTCTTTTTCATTAAAATCAGGCCATAATACCGATGTAAAGTAAAACTCTGTATACGCAAGCTGCCATGGAAGGAAATTAGACAGTCTTTCTTCCCCACTTGTCCTTATAAGCAGATCAGGATCGGGAAGCTCCCGTGTATCAAGGTGCTGTGCAATCATCTGCTCGGTAATGTCATCCGGCTTAACTTTTCCTGCGGCTACCTCGTCAGCAATTGACTTAACTGCCCTTCTTATCTCATCCCTTCCGCCATAATTAATTGCAATTGTAAAATTAAGTCCTGTATTATTCTTTGTCTTCTCTTCAAGGTTATGGATACTGTCAAGAATATCCTGACTCAATCCGTCAGGTCTTCCTATTACCCTGCATCGTACATTATTCTTCATTGACTTGGCAACACAGTCCACAAGATATGTCCTTAATATCTTCATCAATGTATCCACTTCATCCTTAGAACGGTTCCAGTTCTCTGTCGAGAATGCATATACAGTAAAATACTTTACGCCCATATCATCAACCACATGAAGCATGTCCTCAACAACCTTGCTTCCCTGATAATGTCCATATGTGCGCGGCATAAGTCTCTTTTTAGCCCATCTTCCGTTGCCGTCAAGTATTACTGCCACATGCCCTGGCACACGCAGTCCGAGCTTCTCGTTAAATGTATCCAAATGTTCTCCTCCATACCAATATGTAACGCAATATGTAACGATACGAGGTCCGGGCGGGCCTCGTATCATCATATCTCATGACAGTATTACTTATACTGTCATAACTTCCTTTATCTTATCATCCACGCAATTATCAACCTCAGTTATATACTTATCTGTAATCTTCTGAATGCTGTCCTCTGCGTCCTTTAACTCATCCTCTGAAATCTCATTGGCCTTATTCTGCTTCTTAAATACATCGTTAGCGTCTCTTCTTACATTGCGGATTGCTACTTTGGCATTCTCGCCCTTCTTCTTAACATCCTTGGAAAGTTCCTTACGTCTGTCCTCTGTAAGTTCAGGAAATACAAGTCTGATTACCTTACCATCATTATTAGGTGTAAGTCCAAGATCAGATACAATTATAGCCTTCTCAATCTCCTTAATAAGGCTTGCATCCCATGGCTGAATCTGTATAATTCTTGCCTCAGGTACTGATATATTGGCTACCTGCTGAAGCGGAGTCGGTGTATTATAATAATCCACACGAATCTTATCAAGGATATGTGGGTTGGCTCTTCCCGCACGGATTGTCTTATAATCCTCAAGTAATGCCTCAACTGATTTCTTCATCTTCTCTTCATATATTGCTATATCGCTCATCTTAATTCTCCTGTCTTTGTATTATTATAATTGTAAATTAATTCCGGTACCACTTTAATTCTACACTGTAACCATAGTTCCGTTGAACTTGCCACTCATTGCGTCAACAATGCTGTTCTTCTCGTTAAGTCCGAATACCATAAGCGGAATCCTGTTCTCCATGCACATTACCGAAGCTGTCATATCTATTACACCAAGCTTCTTATCAACAACTTCCTGTATTGATATGCTGTCATACTTCTTAGCTGCCGGATTGGTCTTAGGATCACTGTCATAGACGCCATCAATAGCCTTAGCAAGAAGGATTGCATCTGCATCCATCTCTATCGCTCTGAGCGCGACACCTGTATCTGTTGAGAAGTAAGGGTGTCCCGTTCCGCCGGCAAAGAATACTACCATTCCTTTTGAAAAATACTTATTAGCTCTGTCCTTTGAAAAAAGCTTTGTGATACCCCCGCACTCAAAAGGTGTGAGCACATTAGTCATAATTCCTGTAGATCTGAATATCTCAGATACATATATGCAGTTCATGATTGTTGCAAGCATTCCAATCTGGTCTGCTTTCGTTCTGTCAATTGAGTCATTAGAACGTCCTCTCCAGTAATTACCGCCACCGATGACGATTCCAACCTGAATTTCCTTATCAGTTATCTCCTTTACCTGTCTTGCAATATCTTCAATCATTGCATCATCATATCCGGACTTCTGATTGCCTGTAAGCGCCTCTCCGCTAAGTTTAAGGATTACTCTTTTTAAATCTTTCATGTTCTCTTTCTCTCCATTGAAAGTTATTTTGCATCACTTATTCTGTGATGAACAGGGGTTGTCCCCTCTGTTATTGGCAGTACATTCTTACCGGTATCGCTCATATACTTAAGGATTGAATCAAGCGCATCAACAGTTGTAGTCTTCTTATTGGTATCATGCATAAGCACAACTGATGACTGCTTGCCTTCTACACCTCTTATTACGTTATCTGCAATTGTCGATGAACTGACATATGCTCTATCCGTATCTCCTGATGCGACATTCCAGTCATAATATATTATTCCCTGAGAATCGAGATATTCTATACACTCGCTCATAGGGACACTGCTTACCGTATTACTTGAGCCACCCGGGAATCTGTAATATACAGGCGTAACCCCCGTCACACTCTTCAGGTAACTTCTCAGTTGATTAACATCCTCCGTGTATGCATCATACGAGCTGTAAATCTGTGAATATACATGTGAAGCTGAATGCATCGCAAGTGTATGCCCTTCGTCAACAATTCTTTTATAACGTTCAACTGACTTCTCGTCTTCTTTCATTACAACGAAAAATGTTGCCTTTACTCCATATTCTCCCAGCTTATCAAGAATTGCATCCGTATTATCTGACGGTCCGTCATCAAACGTCAGATACACTCTTGCGCCATGGTATCTGTCTTCATCCCTGACAATATCCGATGGTCTGCTGTACTTTATATCTGATGCATCCTTAAGCGCCTGTGTATCATCGCTCTCATTATACAATGCACCATCCATTCCATCATCCTCGTCCTCAGCCTGCCCTGCTACGCTGCCTTGTCTTCCCGCTGCAGCCAGCTCATCAATCCGGCTCTGCATCTTATTCATTCTGTCAAACAGGATAACACACAGGACCGATGGCAGAATAATAAATACCACTGCTATTGCCATGATGAACTTCTGGAGCCTGCTGTATTTTCTATGATATACTACATAACCAACTCTGTTATCCATTATAAGCTCATCCTCTTCGTAAAGTATACCTTGATAAGTATATCACAAACAGCCCGATTATAGAAGATAAATTTGTCAAAATTTGAATCAAAAATCATGGGCAATATTATTCCGGACAATAATATAAAAAGCTCTGAACCACTCCATATAATGAAATGATCCAAAGCTTTTCATTCATTCGATATTATTCCGTCTGATATATTAACTGATAAATCTTACAGACCTGCCTGTGCTGCAACTTCTGCTGCGAAGTCATCAACCTTCTTCTCAATACCTTCGCCTGTCTCAAAACGAACGAAGCCCTTGAGCTTGAAGTCAGCACCAACTTTCTTAGCAACCTGTGCAAGATAAGCTGCTACTGTCTGCTTGCCATCCTCAGCCTTAACATATACCTGGTCAAGAAGACAGATTTCCTTAAGCTGCTTAGAAACACGTCCTTCTACTAAGCCGTGGAAAATCTTATCTGATGTGATTGCATCTCTGTCAGCTAATGCAAGCTGAGCTAACTGTTCTGCAGCTTCCTTTGAGAGGAAGTTGAACAGGTACTGCATATTGCTCTTCTTCTCGTTGTAAATAGCGATATCCTCATCGCTCCAAACCTTATCTGTAACAGCCTTCTCGATTAACTTGTTAAGAATTGGCTTTGGAAGAGTTGCAGGATCATTAAGTGCGCTCTCCTGAATAATCTCTCTTAACTTAGCAAGCTCAGCATCTGACATGTCATCTCTGCTGATGTACTGTGGATTCATAGCTGCAATCTGCATTGCTACATTAGTAAGTGCTTCCTGAACCGCATCTCCTGAAGCACCGTCAGCTGCAACAATAACGCCGATTCTTCCGCCGCCATGTGTATATGAAGCTACGCAGTCACCTGAAATCTTAGCAAATCTTCTGATAGAAAGCTTCTCGCCGATTGTAAGAGTCTTCTCCTCAAGCTCTGACTTAAGGCCAAGAATATCACATACATCCTCGCCGTCTCCTGCCTTCTCTACTGATGACTTAAGTGCTGTATCTGCAACGAACTGAACAAATTCCTGGAAGATAGCATTCTTAGCAACAAAGTCTGTCTCAGAGTTAACCTCTGCTACAACTGCTGTGTTACCTTCTGATGCAACTCTTGTAAGACCTTCTGCTGCGATTCTTCCGGCCTTCTTCTCTACCTTTGCTGCTCCGCTCTTTCTAAGAACATCAACAGCTGCTTCCATATCTCCATCTGCCTCTGTAAGAGCCTTCTTACACTCCATCATACCTGCGCCAGTAGACTCTCTAAGTTCCTTAACCATTGCTGCTGTAATTGCTGCCATTGCTCTGATTACCTCCGTAATATTAAATAATTGCGTTATAACAAATAGTGCCCCAACCTGAATTCTCAGGCTGAAGCACCTTTCTAATCATAAATCAGCCTATTCTGTTAATTAAGCCTCTGTTGTCTCTTCTGCTGCATCTTCTGCAACCGGAGCTTCCTCAGCGCCCTGATTAGCCTCAATAACTGCATCAGCCATCTTAGATACGATTAACTTAACAGCTCTGATAGCATCATCATTACCAGGGATTACATAATCTAATTCATCTGGATCACAGTTTGTATCTGCAATACCGATTAACTTGATACCAAGTGCATGTGCTTCCTGAACACAGATTCTTTCCTTCTTAGGATCAACGATGAAGATTGCATCTGGAAGTCTCTTCATTTCCTTGATACCACCAAGGTTCTTCTGAAGCTTTTCTAATTCCTTCTTTAAGTTAATAACTTCCTTCTTAGGAAGAACATCAAATGTTCCATCTTCCTGCATTGTTTCGATTTCTTTAAGTCTTGCAATTCTTGACTGGATTGTCTTGAAGTTAGTGAGCATACCACCTAACCATCTTTCGTTAACGAAATACATACCACATCTTGTAGCTTCATTAGCGATTGCATCCTGTGCCTGCTTCTTTGTACCTACGAAAAGGATTGTACCACCATCAGCAACGATATCAGAAACTGCCTTATAAGCTTCATCAACCTTTCCTACTGACTTCTGTAAATCGATGATATGGATACCATTTCTTTCTGTGTAGATGTACTCAGCCATCTTAGGATTCCATCTTCTTGTCTGATGTCCGAAATGAACACCTGCTTCAAGTAACTGCTTCATTGAAATTACGCTCATTTTAATACCTCCATTGGTTAAATTATCTTTTGCAGGCTTCCTGGATTATGCAACACATCCCGTATAGCCACCGTCTGCGTACAACGGCACCCGCTATGCCATCCACCTGCATGCTTTTTCACACGAAATGTATTATATCAATACCATTAAATAATTGCAAGCATTTTTTATACAAAAACAAACAGCAAAGATAAATACAGGCTGACCAAATAATCTTAGTCAGCCTGTGTGTTATTATTATTATCTACATCGCTTCTTGTTATTATTCTTGCGATATTCTCATATGAATCACCCTTAATCAATTCAAAGTTGCCCTGCTGGACTATTCTTGAATATCCATAAGTTGCCATATACTGTGTAAAAGCATCTGCATCTTCTATAACACCCTTATTCTTAAGTATCTTTGATATATCAGCCGCAACCTTTATATTCTTAGGATTGATATTAACTATAACCTTATCTTCCTCCGATACATACCTTGTTGTAGCTGTAGTAGAACTATCCGTCGCTTTTACTACCGAATTCTTTGCTGTGTCAGCTGATGTTGTATCTTCGTTACCCTTATTCTCTGAATGTTCTGTGCTTTCAGCCTGTATTGTTTCATTATCTTTATCCGATTGTGTTGTATAGGCTATAACAGAACCAGTCGTCTCCTGTGGGACATTTGAACCATTAACATTATTATTAACCGCTGTAACTTTGTCAGCAATAAGCATAATAAGAACTGCGATAATAATTCCGCTTCCAAGACCGCTTAAATAATATCTTAACTTCATTGTATAATGCACCTGTTCCTTAATTCTAACATAATTTCACCTGATAACAATCAGTATTAATCACTTTATACACTAACCTCATTAACCAGTAATTACTTTTATTCGCCTGCTGCATTAACATATAACTTGATAACAAGACGAACCTCTCCAACTCCAAACTTTAAACGTTTAGCTATATCAATATCGTTATAGCCATTATTATATAAGGTCATAATCTTCTGATTCTTATCTAACTTATCATCAAGTGGAAATTCATCAACACTTATTCTCTGTGGTGCTTTCTGTGTTTCATCAAGCTTTATAAGTCTTTCCCTTACTGTTCCCATTCCTCTTGCCTGTGTGTTAGTTGCATTGACACTCTTAACTGTAGTCTTAATCTCTTTATCCTTCTCGTTAAGCATATCATACATAAACATTACTTCATTATGATTACGATTGATTTCTTTTAGAACATTGTCTGCATACTCATTCATTTCAAGAATCTTAGTATTGGATATTTTATCAAGACTTGCCTCAGTCTTTTCTTCTATATCCTGCATTTTCTTCTCAATTATGTCATCTATAGCCTTTGATACCTGTGACACTTGCTTTGCCGAATAATAATCTGATACATATGAAGCAGTATCAGCCTGTTCTTTATTATCAGTTATTCCAAGTATAATGCTTATTATAACGCATATTATACCTATAACTATTAAAACTATCGCTACAGTTCCCATTATCTCTCCATTAATCATACTTTGACGTCAAAGTCTATATCTTCCAAGTCTTTAATAAACACTTTACCGTCTTCTGATGTCTGATTTTTCCTTTCTTTATGTCCAGACTGATACTCGTTATCACTTTTATCCTTAGCATCAAACTTTTTCTGTCTGTTATTAGGGTCTTCTTTATGATTCACCTGTTCAGCTCTTGTGTGGATATCTTTCTGTAACTGAACCGCCGTCGTCTGCTGTTCTACCATAGGTCTGACATCTTCATTATGTCTGACTTGTGATACCGTATTCTGCTGTTGAATCATACCAAATTCCATCGGTCTTACTATCATATCAACACCTCTTTATCACAATTAACCACTTAATAATTAAAGTGGCAGACTCTTTATTTCAGCTCCTTCTTTTCTGAACTGGCAATAATCATATTTTTCTTTCAGGAACATACATATATCACCAAACATAAGCTTAGTACCAACATAAGCCCTGTTGCTTACCTTTATACAAGCATTCTTTTCTTCACCTATGCAGGATCTTATGTCTTCGTATTCTTTCTTTTCTTTAGCCAGCTGCTGATCCATAACCAAAAGGTTACGCATAGTCTTTGAGAGCATCTCCTGCTTCTCAGGACTAAGTGTTCCTTCTGCATCCTGTTTCTTTCTAAGTGCTGTCATAAGCTGTGCAAGCTGGATTTTCTCATCCCCCATCCTACTCAGGCCCTTCTTAAGCTCATCCATCCGCTTCTTCATTGTAGGGTCAACACCAACTCCTACAACTGTAGCTGTACCCAT
>OHUE01000747.1_pt1 | contig 16545 bp, 12 predicted proteins | sample 1579111 | NCBI WGS metagenome assembly OHUE01 (sample SAMEA3879524, study PRJEB24766) | human gut metagenome | biome: human-associated habitat; feature: feces | place: USA | collected 1985/1987 | reverse complement strand
AGTCACATAGTACAGCAGACTGCCTGCCAGTATTGGAAGGGAAATATTTGCATATATAAACATCTTTTTCATATAATTGATGTTATCACAATGGTGGCTGCAAACCGTGTGCTGACAGCACAAAAAAAAAGGATATAATATTGAATAGTCTCAACATATATCCTGTCTTTTTTATATTTACAAATATCCTATAATTGCCATAAATATTGCAAAAAAAGCTAAAAACATAAAACTAATCGTAAATGCATAACCAAATGTCAGAATAGTGCTTAATACATTTATCTTCTTCATTCCCGGAAGCTTTCTCCTTATATTAAGATAGTTGCCAAACCACATTGTCATTCCAAATAGGAGTACAAATACAGCTATCTTATACATTGTAAGTTCTCCACCAGTTACCGGTATTCCCGTTTTACTGTCCGTAACTGCAAAGCTTATTGTTAGCCATACAATAACCGCATACCATACTAGCGCAATCAGACAATACACGACATTCAGCCGTCTGAATCCCGGCAGCAGATATCTGCGCCATGAAGTATCAATATCGTAATTCCTTTTCTGATATTTCCTGTACATTTTAACAATTATATCTCTTATATTACGATAGGTTCTTACAACTGAAACAGTATTATCCTTACCAAATGCCGTTTCGGCTTTTTTCCTATTATCTTGTACTATACTATAATTTAACATATCAAGCACGCCACGAAGCTCTGCCGCTGACTGATATCTGTCCTTGGCGTCTACCATAAGGCATTTCTTAAGAATATCTGAAAATCTGCACTCTGCAATTCCTGCTCCCGGCTTGTCACCTGTCATAATATAATTAATTGTTGCTCCAAGACCATATATATCAGTACGCTCATCAGACTGCCCGAATCCAAACTGCTCTGGTGCAGCAAAATACACTGTTCCCAGCATTCTGGTATCTTCATTCTTATCTGCATTAACATGTCTTGCCGCATTAAAATCTATAAGATTCACATGTCCGTTTTTTTCAATAATTATATTAGATGGTTTAATGTCTCTGTGGACAATTGCCGGCTCTAACTGATGCAGTCTCACAAGTATGTCCACAAGTTGGACTGCTATTTCATATGCCTGTTCCTCGTTTAATAGTCCATGCTCATCTAATACCTGCTTAAGGCTCCTGCCCTGCACATACTCCTCAACTACTATAAGCTTTCCATCATCAGCAACACATTCCTTTACCGCAGGAACGCCCTCAATTCTTATAGAGGCAAGCTGCTCATATACATCACGCGAATATATATCAAGTGTCTTTTTAACGCAAAGCTCACTGTTCCTTCTATCCTGCACCAGCACTATATTCTTTTTTTCATCAAGTACTGTCAGTTCCCTGTAAAATGACAGCCTGCTCTCTTCTTCTAAAGTCATATTTTCATCCTTATTGTAATTTAGTGTTTATTATTATACACTATATCAATAGAAAATGTGTACTCTATTGTGAAAGGCGGAATTAATAATGAACGAAAAACCGACTTATGAACTTGATAAAATCTTAAGTTCAGTTGAGCCTGAACATTTTAACAGATACCGTAATGAAGAGGATACTGACTCACAGATGTCTGTCAGCGAATTCTTTAACTGGTATATAGGAAGCCACGGACTTCAATTAAGTGATGTTATACGACAAAGTGATATTCCTGCTAATTATGCATACGGAATACTTAATGGCAATCGTACCAATCCAAGCCGTGACAGAGTAATTGCACTCTGCATCGCATGCCATATGAACCTTACTGATACCAACCGTGCGTTAAAAACTGCAGGCTTAAGCCCTTTGTATTCCAAGGTCAGCCGCGATGCTGCAATTATAATTATGATTAACAAATGTGAATATGACATTGGAATTATTAATGAATTTCTGTATGGACATAATCTCAATATTCTTTCTACATCTAGCAACAAGGAGGCTTAACTATGAACATAATTGACTCACACATTCATATATGCCGCTGCATCAATGGATTTGGAAACAGCGGAGAAATGCAGGCCATAGGCGGAGGTTACGCAAGCTACGCTGATGGCACTATATTCCAGATGATACCAGAGTGTCTCGGTGAATATGATGTAACTCCGGAAGCGGTTCTTAAGGTTATGGACGAGGCTGGTGTTTCCAAGGCTGTTATGCTTCAGGGCAATTTCTTAGGACCGCAGAATCTCTACACTTATGAGGCTGCAAAGAAATATCCTGACCGTCTTGCTGCAGCAGCTACTTACGACCCATTCTGCAGAAATGTTGATTCTATAAGAAAGCATTTGTTTGAAGACCTCGGAATTAAGATTGTAAAATTCGAGATAAGTACTGGAAGCGGTCTTATGAGTTATCATCCTACTATTCCCCTTGATGGTGATGTTATTGAGGAAATGCTGTCATATGCTGAAATGCATCAGAATACTGTTGTGTTCGATATCGGCCGCTACCCTGCCGAGTGCTGGCAGCCAGAAGCCCTCGCCCGCGCAATTAAGAGACACCCTGACACGCAGTTTGTTGTGTGCCATCTGCTTGCCCCAAGAGGTCTTGTTCAGGAAGATGTCTGGCTTAAAGGAATGGAGGCACTCACGCTTGACAATGTTGTATTCGACCTTGCAAGCCTTCCTTCTAATCAGGGTAAAGACGCCAGATACCCTTATCCTGACGCAATCCATTATATTAAACGCGCCATCGAACTTGTCGGAAGCGACCGACTTATGTGGGGAAGCGACCTGCCTATGAATCTGTGCAAGGACAGCTACAGACACCTTATTGATTACATTGTCTTAAGCAATGAAATATCAACACCTGACAAGGAAAATATCATGGCTGCTACTGCAGCTAAAGTATATTTCAAATAATCCACATGTTTAATATATCCCTCAAAAGCACTGTTTACCTGCTTTTGAGGGATTTTTATATTCTCCTGTTGACATATTATGCATATCATGTTATATATACTACGACAGATGTACTACGGCTGTCGTAGTATCGCCTGTCGTAGTAATTATCATTTATTTAATATTTATTATCAGGTGAATCATCACCTTCAATTAATTCGAAGGGAGGAGTATGCATGGCTGGCATCAGCAGTGACATTATACGAGGCTACAACGATACAATTATCCTGTATCTTCTGCTTGATAAGCCATCTTATGGTTATGAGATTTCTAAGCAGATTAAGGCCATGACCAATGAGAAATATATTGTTAAAGAAACTACTCTTTACTCAGCATTTACACGTATGGAAAAGAACGGATATATCACTTCTTTCCCCGGTGTAGGCGATAATGGCGGAAAAAAGCGCACCTATTATCAGATTACTGACGAAGGACGGCTGTATTATCAGTCAAAATGCAAAGAGTGGGCTCTTACTAAAGAAGTTATTGAAAAATTTATTGTGAAGGAGAATTAATGTATGGATACTATTAAAAGTTATCTTGAAACTATGTTTGCCAATCTCCCCGCAACTACTGAGGTTTTAAAGGCTAAAGACGAATTGTGGGGCATGATGGAGGACAAATATAATGAACTTATCAGTGAAGGTAAAAGCGAGAATGAGGCTGTAGGCACTGTTATCTCAGAATTCGGCAATCTTGACGAACTCGCAGAAACTCTCGGACTTAACAGACAGTCTTCTGCTCCTGTTGATAACAGACGCACTTTAACACAGGATGAAGCCAGAAGCTTTGTAAGTGCCGGCAGCCGACATGCATTTCTGACTGCATTAGGGGTTTTCTTATGTATTTTCTCAGTAGTTCCAGCGGCAGCCTGCAGTGCATTTCATAATAATTTTCTCCAGACAATGGGCACTGTTGCTCTGTTTATTATAGTTGCCTGCGGTGTTGGCATATTTATAATAACCAATTCTTTAATGAATAAATACGACTATATTAAGAAACACGAATGTATCATCGATTATGCCACTGTCGGATATGTGCAGGATAAGAAGGAACAGCTTCGCAACATTTCTATTGTGTGCCGCACTCTGGGAATTATTATGTGTATCATAAGCTTTGTCCCTGCTGCCGTTTTTGACGCAATCCCAATACAAGGACTTGACGATATCGGCGGCGCAGCAATGATTTGTATAGTAAGTGTCGGCGTATTCCTTATTGTTTTCGGTTCAATGGCTGAGACTTCATGTAAGACTTTACTTGCCCTTAATGGTGACAATGTAGCCGGCAGCTATGTTAAGAAGGAGAATAAAGAAGTCAGATATATTAACAATACTGCAACAACTATTATGTCTGTTTTCTGGCCTACCGTTACATGTATATATCTGTCAGCCAGTTTCATCACATTTGCATGGGCTTTAACATGGGTTATATGGCCTGTTGCGGCTGTAATACACGCTATATTTAAGAGTATACTTAAAGACGATTCCAGGGAGGTGTAATTATGAAGAAACGAATTTATCTGTCAATTATATATTTTATTACACTTATATGCATAATTATTGGCGTTCTTGGTAATGTATTTAACATTTCTCCTTTTACACGCATGACTATGGCATCCAGTGGCAAATATATTGAAAATTCCTCTTTTTATGATAATGTGTCAGACATATCTATTGATATGAATCTTGGCAGTGTTGAGATTAAGAAAGGCAGCAAGCTTGAAGTTATCTATACAGGTGCTGAAAAGTTTAAGCCTGCTGTATCTGTTTCTGGAACTTCATTAAATATTGAACAGCATGTAAAAGTACATCTTATGACTAATATCAAAAACTCAGACTGCACACTTACAATTACTATTCCTGACAATATCAGTCTTAATTCTATTCAGGCTGACCTTAATATGGGTGATATGGATGTTAACAATATACATGCTTCTTCTGCTGATTTCTCTGTTGATATGGGTTCTCTTAAGATCGTTGATTCTGCCGTTAAGAATTTAACTGCTGATAACAATATGGGCGATATTAAGCTTACAAACTGTGACAGTGATGTCCTTAACCTTTCTGTCGATATGGGTTCTCTGAAAATAAGCGGTATGGATATTGATAAATACAGTGCTAATCTCTCTGTAGACTTAGGCGACATCAAGGTTAATGATTCTACTTATTCTCACAGCTATACTAATAATGCCGGCAGCGGTAAAAGTATAAATGCTGATGTTAATATGGGTGATATTAAGATTAACAGGTAACAAAGAACCGGGCCGCAAGAAAATCCCTCAAAGGATTCTCTCCGACCCGGTTCTTTGGCTTATTTGTAGTTTTATTAGATTTTAGCGTATCAGTTATCTTACATTCTTAATCTTACGTCTGCCTGTTACTGCTGCCCCTGCTGTTGAAGCAAGTACAGCTGCTACGATGTAAGCCATCATGTTGTTAGAATCACCAGTCTTAACATTTGATACAGATGTATCTGATGTACCTGCATCAGTTGTGTTGCCAGACTCTTCTGAACCAGAAGGTGTACCTGCATCAACCTTTACTAATGCATTGATTGCTGCTGTAAGATGCTCTGTTGCCTCATCAACATCTTCCTGATATTCTGCAACTGCAAGTGCATCGACTGCTTCCTCATACTCGAGTTTCATAGCTGCCCAGGATTCTGCTGTGTAATCAGCTTCATTAAGTGCATCTGCTGCTGCAATAGCTGCTGAAAGCTTAGATGTATCACTTACAGGTGCTTTAATCTTAACGATATTAGCATCAGTTGCTTCAAAATCAATTGTAGTATCAGTATATCCTAATGCATATACAGTAAGTGACCAGTAACCTGTTCCATCATAACCTGCTGGTAACTGGCAGCGTGCTGAATCTGTAAGTCCAAGCTGGATTCCCATTACTTTGTGCATCCAGTTATCTGCTGCGAATTTAGTGCCATATGTAGCAACAGCATTTGTTCTTGTTGCATCATTTCCATAATATGTCCACTTAACAGCCTGCATCATAGCACCTAATGCGCCATAACCATCACCATTAATATCAACTCTTAAAAATTCACCGTATGAACCTGTAGCATCTTTTACTGTAGATGTAATGTTAGCAGCTTCGCTGATATCCTGCTCTGCAAATGATTTGCCATTGCCAGTCTGTCTTGCAGAGAATGAATATGTTCCGTCTGCATTTTTAACTGCTGTCTTAAGTCCGTTAGTATCTGCATTAACTGCAGCTGTATACTCATATGAACTAAGCTTGACCTCACCGAATCCTCCGTATAACTTCTCACCATTCTTGACAACTTTGTAATGCTGCTCAAAATCAGCAAGATCAGATGTCTTAACCTTAACCGGAACATACTTAATACCAGTTACTTCATAAGAAGAAAGCTTAGATGTTGTACCATCTGTATTAGTAATTACTCCCTTACTATATGAAAGCTGTGTACCATCTGTAAGAATCATTATCTGATTCTTTGCATCACCAGTCCAGCCGGCAAGCTCATACTTCTTACCATCTTCTGTATCAATTGTTGCCATGCACTGGTAGCTTCCTCTGTGAAGACCATGATTGGTTGTAGCTCTTGTTACTGTATCAAAAGCTCCCTTATCATACTCACCTTTTGTATCCTTCTCATTAGATGTTGTTACATCTCCTGCGTTATATACGCCCTCGTTAGCCCAGTATTCCTGCCATGTAAGTCCAGCATATACATATGAATACTCATCATCTGCTGCATGTGTATCAGACACAAGAGCTGGAAGTGCTGTAACTGCAAGAACAGTAGCGGCTGCAACAGCAGCAATCTTAGTAAAAATGTTCTTCCTCATAAATCCTCCTTGTTTTGCGAAGCAAAATCCGAACCCATTGGTGAGGAGAGGAATTTTGCCTCCTTATAATTTTTTCTATTACAAATCTGCTCTACTTCTTAGCAGATTTATAAGCATAGTAAAATGCCTTCTTTATGGCATTGCTCGATTTAGTAGCACCAGAAACACTGTCAACGCCTGATGTACTCTGATTTGCAAGAAGCTGTGCAGGAACCTTTGCATTTGCCATATTAAAATACTGTACGTCCTGTGCTCCTGCTTCTGAAGTTGCTGTAACTGATGTAATCACATCTCCCGATACAACTATTGTGACCGTCACATCGTAACCATAAGTATCACATACTGCAGAACCTGCATAAGTTCCGTCTGCTTTAAATGTTGTATTAGCCGGTGTATCACTGCCAGCATTACCTCCCTGTGAATCACCGCTGCCATCTGATAAATTTCCTGGCTGTGCTGTCTGATTACCACTTTCCGAATCATTGCCTGATGTATTACCTGAACCTGAATTACCTGCGGCTGAATTATCCAAACCCGAATTGTCGGTCTGTGTATCTGACTGATTGTCTGCCTGTCCTGCCTCTGTTGTACCTTCGGCTGTTAAAGCTGCGTCATCTGCGAGGCTGCTCTCTGCCTCTTTAACCAACGCTGCAACTGTCTCTTCATTAAAGAATTCTTCCCATTCCTCGTCCCCGCCAGAAGCCATAGCAGTTGTCTTTCTTCCTGCAAAGCATAAAAATGTCATAACTACACATAAAACCAATGCAAGACCATACAGAACAGTCTCTGGTTTCTTACCGTATGTCTTTCCGGCTCTTGCTGCCTTTACTGATACAGCCTTTGCTATTCTCATAGCTGCATATCCTAAGAAGACTATGCTGTAGATAACAACATTTGCAATATAAGTACCAAGTCCAAGTCTTGCATATGGAATATTGATAAGCATTATATGTACATACATAAGACCGTAGAATACGTATGCTGTGCGCTGTAACTGTTTCCACTTCTTAGCCTTCATCTTCTTTCTTACAGCCTGAAATGAAGTTACTGTAAGCACAATCATTATTATGATAAGCACAAGACTTATAATTGCTGCTGTAAACTGTGTTGCTGATAATGCCTCCGGCTTAATAAAAAGCATTTTAAAATATGTTATTCCGTATGTGAAATTATGACACAGGACAAGTATTGCCGCTGTAATTGACAATTCACCTCTTATCTTCATAAGCGGTGCAATCAGCTTGCTAGCCTTAGGAAGTGCACCTGCATACATTACTGCAACGAACATTGCCGTTCCAAGCGAACCCTTTGCAAATATCCCCAATATATTATTCTTTACAAATAAAGGCATTGGCAGAAATCCAATCAGAAATACTGCAATAGAGATTACTGCCACACCTATATAAAATATATTGGCATATTTCTTAAGTGAATCCTTGAGAAAATATATAAATAAAGCTACGATTATAAGTGATATTATTAATAACATGTCTGCTCCTTCTAGTCTTTATATCCAAGGTTAGTTTTCATAAACAAAAGTAATTTCTTCTATCTTTAATTAGTTTTTTCTAACTGTTCTATAGAATATATTTTAGCCCCTGCATTTGTCAATACAGACTGTTAATAATAATTCTCATTAAGGCTGTATGGTAATTATTTCCGTGTTCATATTTGTTGAAAAACTGTCAGCTATTCCCTCTGACACATATACTCTGCTTCCATCATAAAGTATCATCTCAAAATCAAGCGAGCCGCTTCTATACAGCTCTTTCGCACCATCAAGCCCCATTACAAAAAGCGCAGTTGATAATGCATCTGCTGTTGTTCCGTCAGAGCATACAATTGTAACCGAAGTCAGGTCGCTCTCTGATGGATAACCTGTCTGCGGGTCTATAATATGATGGTATACCCGTCCGTCCTGCTCAAAATATCTCTCATATCCACCTGATGTTATAACTGCCTTATCAGCAGTGCTTAATACACCAAGATAACTGCTTTCACTGTCAGGATTCTGTATGGCAACCCTCCAGTCCGAGCCATCGCTCTTTTTTCCAAGCACCTGCACATTGCCTCCAAGATTTACGATTGCGTGCTCTATGCCGCAGTCCTTCATAATCTGAATCACCCTTGAGGAAGTATAACCTTTGGCAATTCCGCCAAGATCAATGCTTGCACCATCTGATAATGTCACCTGCTGCCCGTTAACCTCCACATTTGTATAAGAAACATGCTTAAGTACCTCTGCAATCTCGCTGCTTTCAGGCACTCTGTAATTCCTGGTGGTAAATCCCCACAGCTCCATAACCGGGTATATCGTAATATCGAAAGCGCCTTTAGTTTCTTTAGATACCTGCATTGCCCTGTTCATTATAAATGCGGTTTCTTCCGATACTTCACCGCTTCCATTTTTATTTATCTTAGTAACATCACTGTCCTCATTTCCTACCGAAAACATTGCATCAAGCCGGTTAATCTCCTGAACTGCTTTACTTACTGCTTCCTCTGAATTGCTGCCATATGCAGTAAGCGACATATATGTATCCATTGCAAATATTTCCTGTGTACTCTGGACTGTATCGTCCTTCTCTGGCTTGCTGCCTCCACATGCTGTCAGAACAGCCGCCGCAAGAATTGCTGTAATTCCTGCCAATATATATTTTCTGATATTATATTTCATGCTTTTAAGTTTTATCCTCCATCTTATACTGGTTAGTTCCATAAAACTTTATAGCATAATAATCAAAATGTCAATCACATACGGTCACACATTCACCACGCAAAAACACCCGCAATATAATTGCGGGTGCTCCTGTAAAGAAAATTTTTATGAAATTAGATATCTTTTCTTCTTCTCATGTATACTGCTGCCATTCCAAGTAAGCCACTAAGTCCTGCTGCCATTAATGCTGCATACATTCCTGTATGACTCATATCACCAGTCTTGACTGTTGTGTCTGCTCCTGTTGATGTTCCTGTTGAATCATCAGGTGTCTCGGCAGGATTCTCGTTATCTGATGGATTTCCTTCAACATATTCAGGGTTCTGGTTGTTCTCACCTTCCCATGTAATATCTAAATTATGAAGCATTGTTGTATTCTGCCATCCACCAGTTCCTGTTGTTCCTGTATGCTGTATTGCAACACCGCCAAAGCTGTTAGCTGCGATATCTGCTGTAAGGTCAACTACATGAGGATATCCCTTAGCTGCCTGATCTGCGAGCTGTTCTGTTGGTGTCTCAACATGAGCAGTGAGCTTATTACCTTCAGTCTTTAAACTAATTGTACATCCTGTTACATAGCAGCTTGCAATTACTTCATCAGAGATTTCTGTTACTGCTCCATTGTCATATTTTACAAGTACAAATGTTACAGCATTAGATGACGCTTTAGTTCTTATTATTCTTAATCCGTATCCTGTAAGTGTAGATGTATCGAACTTAAGAAGTACATCCATATACTGTCCTGCACTACCAAATCCCTGACCTGCTGTCTTAGCCGGGTCAACTACAAGCTTAAGTGACATATCACCATATGTTCCTTCTACTGGTGTATACATAAGTCTTGAACCCTGTGTTCCCTGATATAATCCTGCTCCTACACAGCCATTACCTGTTACTCCGTATACCCATGGCTCTTCTGTATCTGCTCCCTGCCATTTTCCAAAGCTTTCTGTATCTGCCGGACGGTTATAATCTACTGTCCAGAAGCCAGCTTTGATTTCTGACTGCTTTGTATTAGGGAAGTTAGAGAAATCTGTAGAAAGGTTCTTGCTTCTTACATCTTTCACTCCGATTGCCTTGTCATATACTGTATTTACTGGTGTTCCATAATCACTTCTGATGTTCTTAGATTCTACCTTAGCCATGATGTAATATCCAACATCACCTGCTGTTAACTTATATGTATATTCTGGTGAATCGTTTCTTGTTACTGCTACAAGTATAGGATTGCTGCCCTCTGCATCTGTACATCTGTACCATGAGATTGCAGACATGTCTTCTCTGCTTCCTAAATCAAGTGAGTAATCTACTTTAAGACTACCCTGTCCGTCATTAGTAATAACTGGTGTCTTGATATACTCTGGTGCATCAAGTTTGCTTGGCTTTACAGTAATTCCAACTGCTGCTTCAAGACCTGACTCTGTAGATGCATTTATAATGACCTTCCTAGCTGCATCATCATTATTAGTACCTTCTACTTTGCATGTTCCGTCACCATTATCTGTTAACTTCACATATGCCTTATCTTCGTCTGATACGCTGTATGTTATCTTCTGTGTTGTATCATTAGTTCCATAGAAGTAGTTAACTGTTCCTCCAACTGAAGCTGTTTCTTTTCCAGATTCAATCTCTGAAACATCTGATTTTATTGTAAGCTGTGTTGCAACTGCTTCCTGCCCTGCTGCAGCTATTACATCTTTAACTCCTAATGGATCCCAGTCGTCAGTGCCCTTTAAAAGATTATATGTATTGTAATATGTTTTGCCACCTGATACTACCTTGTAGGCATTAAGCACTGATTTTCCTGTCATATCAACGGTTTCTTTAGCACCTTCTCCGCCGATTGTGATATTCTTTCCATTATGTATGATGTTACTCTGGTAACATTTTAATGAATCAGATGGGAATTTTGTCCATCCCATTGTTATAGGCACACTTAAATTACTGTTATATACACAGTCTACTGCGGTAATTGTGCCGCCTTCCTTAGTAAAGAACTGTGTTGGTTCTGCCTCTACATTTAATATCTTACAATTAAATGTGCAGCCTAAGAATGTTGAACCAGTATTATAAGATGAATATAATGGTCTGTTTCCATAGAAATCAAAATCACATCCTACATATACAGCATTTCCATTAAGAGCATCATCAGTACTTTCAAAATGACAATTATTGTAAAGATTTCTTGAAGCACCACTGATTGGGACAAGGTTAAGTCTGCTTATGAAGTTGCAATTATCTGCAAACATTTTGTCACCAGACATATCAGCAAGCTGTGCCTGTGTGATTGTCTCTGTTCTCTTTGCCTGATTAAGTTCACTCATAAGTGGATAATCAAGGTCAACACTACAATAATTACCTATTGTTATATTCTTAACTGTGAGTGCGCCACTGCAGTTGAATCTGAACATTGTATAGTTACCGTTAGAAGCATGTGACTGTCCTCTGTTTCCAGCTAATACAACATTATCAGGATTTCCTGTAAGACCTTTGATAGTAAGATAATCTGAATTAACAACCATTCCATAAGGTACTGAATATCCTTCTGTCTTCTGTACTGTATCTGTTGCTGCCGGATCATCAATCCAATACACATATGGTGCAACATATACTGTCATTGGTTTGTCTGCTGTTCCATTCTTTAATGCGTCTGCTGACAATGCCTTAGTAATGTCGTTATATACATATGGGTACTGGGCAGCAAGCTCATCTGATAACGATCCATCAAGATATATGGCTGTCTCCGACAACTGGATTGTCTCACCCTGATACTTAATGTAAGTTCCACCGAATTCAACCGGATCAGAACTGTCGATTGGTGTGTAACCTTCTAATGTTTTGTTGATGTCTTTTACTGCTGAATATCTCATAGCTGTTACTCCTGTTTCCTGTGCAAATGCATAGTATCCCTGTAATGGAACTAAGTTACCTGTAACAAGTACGCCGGTCATAACACTGACGGCAACAGAAGCAATAATTTTGTTTCTTCGTATCATATTATTCCTCCTTATATTAAATTGTTTCTGCTTCTTAAGATGCTTTTATTATATTCACATTGTTTTTTTATAGATACAAAAAAACAGCACGAAATCTTTCAAAATCAAAAAAATATGTAAAAAATCAGTAACATTTTCTCTATAAACGACCTATAATCAACATGTGATTTTGCTTCGTAAGATATTATTTATATACCTAGGAGACGGCAATGTACCATTTTATTAATGACAATTTCAACACGGATATTGCTACTGTGCCACCATCTTATAAGATGAAACATTTTCATGAACATAACAGATGGGAGCTGATGTTTATATATTCTGGTTCCTGCACCCTTTATGTAGGTGATGAAATATATATGTTAAATCCGGGCGGACTTGCTCTTATCCCACCAGACATGGCGCACATGACTACTTACCTCGCCGGAAGTGACCATACAAGATATGTGCTATATTTTAATAATGATGAATTAAAGTGGATTGCTGATGATTCTTCTCTGGATATAGAAAGCATTTTTCATAAACATCCTGTTATCCATATACCAGAAAGACGACTTGATTATATATCATCAATTATCCAGAAGATTTCTTATGAACACAATGGTGTAGATAGTCTGTCTTTATCTTTCATACATTCTTATTTTCATGAACTTATACTTTTTATTCTGCGTTGTCAGATGTACGAAGATAATGTTATTACGAAAATGGATACAGGTAATGAACTTATCCAGAAGGTTATTGAATATATTATCGAGAATTATCATAATGACATAACTATGGCTGCTACTGCCGAACTTTTTAATATGAGTGAATCGAGCCTTTCCAAGAAATTTAAGGCTTTTACAGGCTTCAGGTTCAGAGAGTATCTTATTAATGTAAGAACGCACGCAGCAGCAGACCTTTTAGTCAACACCAGCCTCTCTATTACTGAGATTGCTGACAAATGCGGTTTCTCCGACAGTAATACTATGGGCGGCACATTTAAAAAAATCATGGGCGAAGCGCCCGGAAGCTACAGAAAGAGCCACTAATTATTTTTTTATTTTAAAATGGAGGTTATTATGGCAGATTTTATTTTACTTGATGAAGATTTCTCTGATTTTCCTATTGGTGAATTCCCTTATGATAAGAATCATTCGGCAATGGGTGAGTATCATTTTATCCATTATCCTGGATATTATGGTAAATGGTATGACCCGGTATGCAACCACGTTTATAACGGTCAGGGGGCTTCCTGGATTATTTCTGAATATAATGGAAAACATTTTATGGAGCAGATGCGTATCCGCAATGACAAGCCACACCGCACATTTCCTATGCTCACAAGCGGTGACAGATTCTGGCGCGATTATACTATAACTGCAAGTGTGCGTATGTTTACTACCAAATGGGGCAATGCCGGCATTGGTTTTTGTTGTCAGAACTCTGCTAATCTTCTTGTCCTTGTTTTTGAAGAGCATGAGTTAAGACTTGAGTATCGTCATAAGGAGGAGGTTACTGTACTCGATTCTGTACCTTTTGATTACAACTGTGATGATACTTATGTACTTAAGGCTGAGATTAAAGGCAGCCATGTTATATGCAGTGTTGATGATAAGGTTTATTTTGACCTTGACACTGAATATGCAAGGCAGGGTGGCAAGGTTGCCATTACTGCAACTATCCCAACACAGTTCGGTTTTGTAAATGTTACTACTTCTGAAAGTACTGCTGCTTCTATTGATGCTGCAAGAAATGCTTATAAAGCTGAATGTGAAAATGCTCAGGCACATTATCCTAAGATGAAGCTTCTTAAGAAAATTGACCTCAAAGGCTGCGGCACCGGAAGACAGCTTCGTTTCGGTCATCTGCTTGGCAATGGCGAGTATCAGATGGTTATGGCTCAGTGCCAGAAAAGAGTAAACCGTGATGCTTATGGAACAATCAGCTGTCTCACCGCATTTGACCTTGATGGCAATATATTATGGCAGCATGGTGAACCTACTGATAATCACGACATTGGAACTATATCAGCTGACATGCCTATGCAGATATATGATATTGATGGTGATGGCTTTGATGAGGTTATAACAGCCAAGAATTTTGAAGTGCTGATTCTTGATGGCAGAACAGGTGAAGTGAAGAAACGTGCCAAAGCACCTTTCTCTACACCAGAAGAGGACGGAACTATTATCGGTGTTCCTGATAAAATCTACGCATTTGACAGAATTAATCCTGATGGTATGCGTATATGTAATTTCCGTGGTCTTGACAAGCCACGCGATATTCTCATTAAGGACCGTTATTGCAGAGTATATGCACTTAACGATGACCTTGAGGTTATGTGGCATTTCCAGAGTGATAAGAATACCGGACATTTTCCTTTTGCAATTGATATTAACGGAGATGGACATGATGAACTTTTAGTTGGTTATAACATGCTTGACTGCCACGGTAATAAAATGTGGACTATGCCTGTTAATGAAGACCATATTGATGAGATTGTTCCAGGCAGATTCGAATCAGGACCACACAAAGGTACTAAATTCTTTGCCTGTGTTGCAGGAAAGGAAGGCTTCCTGATATCTGATTTTAACGGAAAGCTTCTTAAGAAGGATGGCATAGGCCATGCCCAGCGTGTCAGTCTTGCTAATTATCTTCCTAACCGCCCGGGCTATGAAATGGTTGTTGTTAATTTCTGGGGACACCAGGGAATTATATATTTCTATGACAGCGAGGGTAATCAGTTATGGGAAATGGAGAATGAGCTTAATGGTAATCTCTTAACTCCTGTAAACTGGACTGGTGACGGTCAGGACTTCATCCTTCTTAATGCTAATATAGAGCGCGGCGGAATGATTGATGGCAATGGTATCCAGGTCGTTAAATTCCCTGATGATGGTCATCCTACCATGTGTGCTGAAGCTGTAAACCTCTACGGCGATGCCCGTGATGAGATTGTCACATGGGATTATGACTCAATGTACATATATACACAGGATGATGCACCTAAGGATGATGTATATGCACCTTTCAAGTATCCTGATTATAATGCTTCTAATTACCGCGGTGAATACTCTTACCGTGAGAAGTGGTGGTAAAATTAAGACTATAAATGACTAACAGGGTTGCAGAGTATATAACACTCTGCAACCCTGCTATATAATAAGTCCATCAGCATTGAATAAGTTTTTTCTCCAGACAGTAATGATACACTCCGTCTTCTTCAACGGATTTACATATGACATCTGCTCTTGCTTTGACTTCATCAATGGCATTCCCCATGGCCACTCCTGTACCAACAGCTTCTAGCATTTCAATATCATTTCTACCATCACCAAAAGCAATCGCCTCATCTTTCGATAATCCATAATAATTAAGAACTGCATTTACAGCATTTCCCTTACCACAATTCAATGGAATTATATCTGCTGCTTTATCCCACCATGCAGTTATCTGGGTATTTTCAGTTCCTTGCAGTATCTGGGCATATTCTTCTTTTCTGCACGCACACATAATCTGATAAATATCTTCTTTACATAACTCATCAAAATTATCTGCAATTGTCAATGTTTCATTTCCAAATTTAAAGTACTCTTCCAGATGCTCATCTGTGCCATTAGTAACAATAAAATGCTCATTGCTGATTGCAGCTGCTCTGTTCATTTTATTAAGATTTTGAATTATCTGATGTTTATCATTATTATTCAGGGGATTTCTGAAAATAATCTTTTCTCCAGCCATTACATATGAACCATTAAATGTAAGCAGCACATCAAATGTAATATCTTTGAATTTAGGGATTGAAAGATAGCCTCTGCCAGTTGCCATACAAAGCAATATTCCATTCTGGTGAAGAGAATTTAACGCCTTAACTGTTTTATCTGTCGGTTCTTTATTTCCCATTTTCAACAATGTTCCATCTATATCGAAAAATGCTATTTTAATCATATATGGATCTCCAATCATATCTACCAACTTTATCAAAAAAAGTTGTTATTGTACTTTTCTATTCTTCTCTGGATACAACTTTTATAATTCTATCGCTCTTTGTGATTACAGTTGTCATATAAACATCTATCCAAAATAATATTTTTCATTATATTATAATAATACCACAGTTCACAAAC
>OHUE01000742.1_pt1 | contig 16635 bp, 14 predicted proteins | sample 1579111 | NCBI WGS metagenome assembly OHUE01 (sample SAMEA3879524, study PRJEB24766) | human gut metagenome | biome: human-associated habitat; feature: feces | place: USA | collected 1985/1987 | reverse complement strand
AGCGGCATTAACTCCCACACAGTTCGCAATATATCGGGCGTAGGTCACAGGCGGACACAATGACGGAAGTGTACAGATGTCGAATGAACACAAACAATAGAAAAAGCCAAAAGCACCACTTGCTAAATTAGCAATTCTTAACGTGTTCCAGACCCCAGTGGACCAGTGCGTGCCTGAGGGGTGAGTGGTGGCGGGTGACAATAAAATATGAAGTTTGCGCAAATATTTATTGAAATCTTCCGTCATAATTGCGATAATAATACAAATGGAGGAATTATGGATAACAGGAAGCTAAACAGAAGGAATTTTTTACTATTATTATTTGTGCTGGCGGCATGCGTTGTGGGTGGCCGTTCTATATTTGGGTTCTTTGCACTGCTTACAGGGTATGAGACTGCGACAACAGAAGTGTCTGCATTTGCAGCTTCTGAGATGTATATGATGTTTCTTTTATTTCTTGTATGTATAATTGGAGGCATTGTTATGAGCTGTCTTAGTAAAGCTAAGGTGAGCAAGACATTTTTTCTGATACGCAATACGGTGCTGATTGTGGCACTTGTGCTTGGTAATATGTCTTTTCCTAATATAACAATCATGAGTACGGTCGTTATGTCTAAATATATAGGTGATACTGGAATGTATGATTTTGCAGTCAACTCACCGCTTCTTGTGTCAGCGTTAAGACAGCCATATCTGTTCTACACATACATGGCAGCAGAGGGGTTTATGATTATTCTTGCGTGTGTCACAGTGTATAAGTATATTGTGGACAAGAAAAAGAACAGTAATTATAATAATATGTACATGTAAATGTGTCTGCTGCACTAATAAGGTGTGGCAGACAATTTTTGCGCAGTTAACAGATGCGCTTAATATGCCGGTTTATATGCGGGAGATAATAAAATGAAGGTAATGACACCACATTATTATAAGGATTTCAGATGCATTGCAGGAGCCTGTACAGATACATGCTGTGCCGGGTGGGATGTCGATGTTGATAAGAATTCTTACAAATATTATAAAACAGTTAAAGGTGCTTTTGGAAAGCGCCTGAAGAGTGTAATGGTACCATCCCAGGACGGAGAATGTACATTTACACTGAAAGAAGGAGGACGATGTCCTTTTCTTAATGATGATAATCTGTGCGATTTATATATAGAACTTGGAGAGGATAAGCTGTGTGAAACATGTGCAGAGTTTCCAAGATTTATTAACGATTATGGCAATATAAGAGAAATTGGCATAGCCCCCTCGTGTAAGACGGCTGGTGAGCTGATGTTTTCATATAAAGATGAACTTACATTTGATACGGTTGAGGATAACAGTCTTTCGCCTGAGCCTAATGATATAGATGCATATACATATATGCATCTTCGGCAGGCAAGAATAGTGGCTTTTGGAATAATATCAGACAGGGATATAAGTATATTTGAGAGGCTGATGCTCTATCTTGATTATGCAAAGCGTATCCAGAAGCATCTTGATGCTGAAAGGGACGAGCTTATAGCTGGTGTTGCAAAGCGGTTCTGTGGAGCTGATTACAGAGAGGAGCTGCTTGACAGACTAAAAAGCCGGGATGAGAAGCTGCATGGCAAAAGGCTGATAAAGGGATTGAGACATTTCTTTGATGACTTTAAAGGAATGGAGGTAATCAATCCTGACTGGAATATTCATGTGGCGAGAGTAAGACAGTTCCTTGACGGGCTGGCAGATGATTCTGAGCTTGCAGCGGTAATGAAAACTTACCATGCGGGAAGTGAAGCATTTGCACATGAATATGAGCAGCTTGCAATGTACTATGTGTATAGATATATGCTTGACGCAGTGAATGATTATGATATCCTGCTTAAAGCCAAGAATGCGGTTATAGGCATACTTGCAGTGGACATTATGGCAGCAGCTAATCAGGTGTCCGGCTGTATGCCAGATTTTACAATGCGCGTTGATATAGCACATTTGTATTCAAGACAGTTTGAACATTCATATTACAATTATGAAGTTTATAGAGAGTACTTTGGCACTAAGAGATGCTATTCGTATGAGTTTCTTATGGATGCTTTAGTGTCACTGAATTAATGGAGGAAGTTTTCTTATGAAAATGATTATGAGATTCCTTAAGGATTACAAAAAGGAATGTGTTCTGGCACCGCTTTTTAAGATGCTTGAGGCGATATTTGAGCTGTTTGTGCCGCTGGTAGTATCATCAGTTATCGATAAGGGTATTGTTAATGCAGACAAGGGATACATTATGCAGATGTGTCTTATGCTTATACTTCTTGCAATCATAGGACTTGTATGTGCCATCACAGCACAGTATTTCAGTGCCAAGGCTGCAGTTGGTGCAGCAACAGGAATGAGACACAGTTTATTTGCACATATCCAGACATTTTCATTCACAGAGATGGATACACTTGGTACATCGACACTTGTAACAAGAATGACAAGTGATATTAATCAGGTACAGAATGGTATCAACATGGTACTGCGACTGTTCCTTCGTTCACCATTTATTGTATTTGGTGCGATGATTATGGCATTCACTATTGATGTGAAGGCAGCACTTGTATTCGTTGCGGCAATTCCGGTACTTGCACTTATCGTATTCGGTATCATGCTTGCAACAAGACCTATGTACAAAAATGTACAGTCAGGACTTGATAAGATTCTTGGAATAACAAGAGAGAACCTTACCGGTGTGAGAGTTATCAGAGCATTCAATAAGGAACAGGATGAGGTTAAGCGTTTCAAAAACGATAACGAAAGCCTTAACAGATTGCAGAAATTTGTTGGTAAGATATCAGGACTTATGAATCCGCTTACTTATGTTGTTGTAAATGTATCAATAATTGCACTTATATGGATTGGTGGAGTAAGAGTTAACGCAGGTGCGCTTACACAGGGACAGGTCGTTGCACTTTACAATTATATGTCACAGATATTAGTTGAACTTATCAAGCTTGCCAATCTTATCATTACAATAACTAAGGCACTTGCATGTGCAGGAAGAATTGAGTCTGTATTCGATGTAACATCTGGAATGGCAGATGGCAGCGTTAAGGAAGCTGCAGCTAAGGAAGAACAGCCAGGTGTTGAATTTAAGAATGTTTCACTTACATACAGTGGTTCAGGTGCACCTTCAGTTGAAGGAATTAATTTCAAGGCTATGAAAGGCCAGACAATCGGTGTTATAGGTGGCACAGGTTCAGGTAAATCCAGTCTTGTTAATCTTATCCCGAGACTGTATGACGCTACACAGGGCGAAGTACTTGTTGATGGTGTAAATGTTAAAGATTACGATATTGAAACTTTAAGAAATAAGGTCGGTATCGTCATGCAGAAAGCAGTACTTTTTAAAGGTACGATAAGAGAGAATATGTGGATGGGAAAGAAGGGTGCTACTGATGAGCAGATAGATGAAGCACTTGAAATTTCACAGTCTAAGGAATTTGTAGATTCTAAGCAGGGACGTCTGGATTATGTTATAGAGCAGGGAGGTAAGAACCTTTCAGGTGGCCAGAGACAGAGACTTACTATTGCAAGAGCAATCGTAAGAAAGCCGGATGTGCTTATTCTTGATGACAGTGCATCAGCCCTTGATTTTGCAACTGATGCAGCCCTTAGAAAAGCTATAAGGGGAATGAACAATTCTCCTACAGTATTCATAGTTTCACAGAGAGCGGCATCCCTTATGTATGCTGATCTTATCATCGTATTAGATGACGGACAGGTTGCAGGAATGGGAACACATGACGAGCTTCTTGCAAATTGTGAGGTATATAAAGAAATATATGAATCACAGTTTAAGAAAGCAGATTCAGAAGGGGGTGTAGCATAATGAAGAAGAATAAATCAACATTTGTAAAACTCCTTAAAAGAATTAAGAAGCACAGCTTTTTTATAATACTATCGCTTATTATGGCAGCAGTAACTGTTGCAACTACACTTTATGTGCCAATTCTTGTAGGTCGTGGAATTGACTGCATTATCGGTGTGGATAATGTAGATTTTGCAAAGATTGTGAATATACTTATAAGAATTGGTATATTTATTGGAATTACAGCACTTTCACAGTGGCTTATGAACATATGTAACAACAGAATCACATATGAAGTAACAAGAGATATAAGAAATGAGGCTATAGAAAAAATTCAGGTGCTTCCACTCAAGTACATTGACGGACATTCATATGGTGAGATTGTGAGCCGTGTAATAGCTGATGTTGACCAGTTTGCAGATGGTCTGCTTATGGGATTCACACAGTTCTTTACAGGTGTCATGACTATACTTGGAACACTTATATTCATGATTACAATCAGTGCTAAGATTACACTTGCTGTTGTTGTTATCACACCACTTTCATTTTTAGTTGCAAGCTTTATTGCCAAGAAGACCTTCAGCATGTTCAAGCTCCAGTCTGAGACAAGAGGTGAGCAGACAGCACTTATTGATGAAATGATTGGCGGACAGAAGGTGGTTAAGGCTTACGGATATGAAGATGAGGCGGTAAGAAAATTTGATGAGATTAATGAAAGACTTCAGAAGTATTCCTTAAAGGCAATCTTCTTCTCATCTATCACTAACCCTTCAACAAGATTCGTAAACAGTCTTGTATATGCGAGTGTTGCTATTGTTGGTGCATTTTCAGCTATCAATGGCGGGATTACAGTTGGCCAGTTATCGAGCTTCTTAAGCTATGCCAATCAGTATACTAAGCCATTTAACGAGATATCAGGTGTTGTTACTGAGCTTCAGAATGCTCTTGCATGTGCAGCCAGAATATTTGAACTTATTGAAGAAGACCCTGAGATTCCTGATGCAAAAGACGCAAAGGTTGTTGATGAGGTTGATGGAACAGTTGACCTTAATGATGTGTGCTTCTCTTATGTGCCAGATAAGAAGCTTATTGAGAACTTCAATCTTCATGTTAAGAAAGGACAAAGAATTGCGATTGTAGGACCTACAGGCTGTGGTAAAACAACAGTTATTAATCTTCTTATGAGATTTTACGATGTTAACAGCGGAAGCATTGATGTGTCAGGAACTGATATCAGAGAGATGACGAGAAAGTCTTTAAGACAGGGCTTTGGTATGGTTCTTCAGGAGACATGGCTAAAGTCAGGAACTATAAGAGAAAATATTGTTATGGGCAAACCGGATGCCACAGAAGAAGAGATTATTGCAGCAGCCAAGGCAGCCCATTCATATGGATTCATCAAGAGAATGTCTAACGGATTCGACACAGTTATAGGCGAGGATGGTGGAAGCCTTTCACAGGGACAGAAGCAGCTTTTATGTATAACAAGAATTATGCTTGCAAAGCCGCCAATGCTTATACTTGATGAGGCTACATCTTCTATTGATACAAGAACAGAGATAAAGATACAGAATGCATTTGCAAAGCTGATGGAGGGAAGAACAAGCTTTATCGTAGCCCACAGACTTTCAACTATCCAGTCTTCGGATGTTATTCTTGTTATGAAAGACGGACATATTATAGAGCAGGGTAATCATGAAGAATTACTGGCTAAGAATGGATTCTATCACAAGCTGTATTACAGCCAGTTTGATACAGCAGCCCAGAATTAATATGGAGATATATGTATGTTTATAGAGGTGGAAAATATTAGAAAATCATATGGCAGGAAAACGATAGTGCTTAACGGCGCTTCGTTTCATGCTGCCAGCGGAGAGTATATTGCCATAGTCGGTGCCAACGGCTGTGGCAAATCTACTCTTCTGGAGATACTGGCAGGAAGTCTTAAGGCAGATGGCGGAAGTCTTAAGATAGATGGCAGAGATGCATTTGCAGATGCGAAGATGTTTCAGAAATATATTGGTTTTGTGCCGCAGGAGAATCCACTTATGGAGAAGCTGTCGGCAAGGGATAATCTTAAATTCTGGTATTGTGATACGGGAAGAAATATGGAAACAGACTTATTAAACGGTGTTCCTGCAGTGTTAGGAGTGTCAGGATATCTTGACAAACGTGTTGATAAGCTGTCAGGAGGCATGAAGAAGCGTTTAAGCATATGCTGCGCACTGGCTAAGAATCCACCTGTACTTATATTAGATGAGCCGGGAGCTTCATTAGACATTGTGTGTAAACAGGATATTATGAATTATCTGTCTGCATATACGAAAAGCGGAGGTACAGTCATCATAACAAGCCACGAAGAAGGTGAATTAAAGCTTGCTGACAGAATGTATCTTTTAAAGAATGGTAAGCTTAATGAACTTGACCATCCGGTTACCGGCAATGAGCTTTTAGAGATTATTCACAGATAGATTTAATTGGGGGATTAGATGAGAAGGAAACTGGAATTATTAAAATTGCAGATTAAATCCGCATTTTTATCTATACCGAAGATAATTCTGGGTACGGTAGTGACGGCAGTACTTGTGATTGTAATAAGTACATGCGTAGGCATTGCAACGGCACAGGACAGTGATCTGAGAATGAAGGTTGCTGTTGTGTATCCTGATTATGATGAGACAGAAAACTCTGATTCGGCAGATGATAATAAGGAGTTTCGATATATTAAGATGGCATTCAATTATGTCAGTGAGATAGACACAATTAAGAATGTCTGTACATTTGAATATACTGACAGGCAGCAGGCTATAGATGGTTTAAGGAATAATTGTTATGTTATGGCTATTATTGTGCCAGAGAATATGATAAGTGATATTATGTCGGGCGAGAATACACCTGTTGAGGTTGTGTGTCAGTCAGAGGGCGTTAATAATACTTCGATGATATTCCGTGAGATGGTGAGGGCAGGAGGTTCTGACCTTGCAACTGCAGAGGCGGGGATATATACATTTGACGATTTGTTCAATGGTGTGCTTAAGAATTACAGGGGCTTGCGGGGTACACATGAGAATAAGCTTAATGACATATATCTTTCGTATGCACTTAACAGAAGCATTTACTTTAAGACAAGGGATATATCGGTTAAAGAAGGCCTGAGTACAGTACAGTTCTATGTATGCACAGCAATTGTGATGCTGCTTTTACTTAGCGGAATAACATGCGCCGGCAATATGAAGGGCGAGAACAGGTCGCTTGCAAAGAGCCTTAAAGGTGCGGGAATATCAGCATTTGATACCGGAATTGCAAGAACTACCGGAGTTGGCATTGTGTATATAGTGATATTTGAAGTGCTTTTTATTATAATTAATATAATGAGGCTGGGGATACCTGCAATATCAGGAGTTATGGCAGTTTCGACAGTTGGAGAATTCATTGCTTCCATACTGGGGATTGTGGTGCTTGTGTATGCGGCAGTTTCATTTATAAACTGTATATTCTCAGTAGTTGACGACACGGTGTATTCAGTTATTACGGTGTGTATCCTTGGAATGGCGTGCATGTATGCATCCGGATGTATTGTTTCATCAGCATTTCTTGCGCCGGGGGTGCGGGTTGTTGGCATGTATCTTCCGACTAACGGCTTATTCACACTTGCATGTCAGATAATCAAGGGAACTGTGGATATCAGTACCATTATGACAAATGTTTTGTGGATAATTATATTTCAGGCAGCAGGGGCATTGGCGGTTAAGATAAGGAGAGACAGATAATGAAGAGATTGTTATACTGGCTGTATCTGCTTGTTAAAAGGCAGTTAAAGAATCCTGTGATTGTCGTGGCGCTTATTGCAATGCCGGTTGCAGCGTTAATAATTACGCATACCGCGTCTCTTAAGGAAACAGGGCCTGTAAGGGTTGGAATAGTGCTTGAAGATGACGATAAGATTGCCATAATGACAAGAGATTATCTTGTAAATGGCGATTATTCAGTTCAATTCTACGAAGCAGAATCGCAGGAAAAGCTTCAACAGGATATAATGAATAAATATACAGAGTGCGGCTATGTAGTTGGTACTGGGCTTAAGGATAAGCTTGACAGTGGCAGCTACAGAGACATTATAGAGCTTATCATATGCAGGTCAGATTTTGTCAGCTCAATGACTGATGAGATATTCTTTTCTGCTATGTTTAAGGCATATTCGCCTGAGGTTGCAGTTAATTATGTTGATTCTGTAGACATATTTAAAAAGCATTCAGAAAAGGCAGAGGAAGAGATAAGAAAAGGGTACGAGGAATACATATCCGGAGATGACACATTCAGAATTGATTTTAAGGTGCTAGACGGGGCACAGGATAATGGGACACAGCTTGAAGATAAGACAGGAGAGTTTCCGTTAAGGGCATTGCTTATAATTCTTGTATATATAGGCGGACTTTTTGGAATCGTGGAATATTATCTTGATAAGAATTCAGGAACATTTATAACACTGCCTCGTATGTACCGTGTTGCAGGAAAGCCGCTGTATGCATTCATATCGTGTGTACTTTTTGCAGTATCAGCAATGTTAACACTTGCGGTGGCAGGACAGCTTAAGGGGGCAGCAGATATACTGCATATAGCTGTGTATGTAATAGCAGTTACTTTATTTGCATGGCTTGTGGCAATACCTGTAAGGAGAGCCAATGCAATGATTTCAATAATACCGGTGCTTCTTATAGCGTGTCTTATATTATGTCCGGTATTCATTAACATAACGGCATATGTGCCATTTGCAAAATATATAAGAGCATTGCTGCTTCCGTGGTATATGCTTAAGTAGGAGGATGGGATACGGTGAATAATAAGAAAAAACGTATATTTGACATTATCCAGATTGGATATGCGGGCGATGTTGCAAGCCGTACATTTGATATTGCGATAACTGCTGCAATTATAATCAACCTGTTCATTGCGATATTTGATACATTTGAACAGTCAATTCCGTACCAGCCGGTGTTAGATGTTATAGAGTGGATTACAGTTATCGGCTTTACAATTGAATACATACTGCGTGTATGGACGGCAGAATATCTGTATCCTAATAAATGTACAGGTATTGCGAGAATAAAATACATCTTCTCAGGAAGCGGTATTGTTGACCTTTTATCGTTCCTGCCAAATTATCTGCCTGTATTCTTCCCGGCAGGAGCAGTTGCTTTCCGTATGTTCAGGGTTATAAGAATCCTAAGGATATTCCGTGTCAATTCATATTATGATGCGTTAAATGTTATAACAGAGGTAATCAGGCGAAAAAGGGACCAGATATTATCCTCTGTATTCATCATTGTGATGCTTATCATAGCATCATCACTGTGCATGTACAGTCTGGAGCATGAGGCACAGCCGGAAGTGTTTAAGAATGCATTTTCAGGAATATGGTGGTCGGTATCAACACTTCTTACAGTAGGTTACGGCGATATCTATCCTGTGACAGTGCTTGGAAAAATGTTCAGTATTATCATTACATTTCTTGGCGTCGGAATGGTCGCTATTCCAACAGGTATCTTATCTGCAGGTTTCGTTGAGCAGTACAGCCTTATTAAGAAGTCTACAGATTACCTTATGGAGAAGGAACTTAAGTTTATTAAGCTTATTATAACTAAGGACCACAACTGGAATGAAAAGAAAGTATGCGAGCTTAGTCTTCCGAGAGGACTTATTCTTGCAGCAGTGTTAAGAAATGGTGAGACACTTATGCCAAAGGGAGATATGAAGCTTTTTGAGGGAGATTGTGTTGTAATCGGAGCAAGAGACTGTGATGTTAATGTAGATGTAAACCTAAAACAGGTGGAACTGCGTGAACATCATCCGTGGGTTGGACACAAGATAAAAGAACTTGATATATCAAGGCATACACTTATAGTTATGATAAGACGCGGTGATAATGCAATAGTTCCTAATGGTGATACTTTGATTAAATCAGGTGATATAGTATTCGTGTTCTCAAAGCGTTATATGGCAGATGCACAGACAATAAGTGTATAGATGGTGAATGATTATGATGATATTTGTGACAACGACAGATGCATTAGCAGATGAAAAACTATATGAAAAGGCATATTCACTTATTCCGGAATACAGGAAAGTTAAGGTGGATAAGATGAAAATGCGTGAAAATAAGCTGCAAACAGTGACGGCAGGCCTGCTTCTTAATTATGCAGTAGGAAAATGGAGAAACAGAGTTAACGAAGAATGTGATAGTGTTTACTATGAAAATGTGGACATTTTTTCTGTGATAGAAGCAAATAATCAGTGTTTTGATTATGAAATAGCTTATAATTCGCAAGGAAAACCTTATTTTTTGTCATTTCGTGAAATTTTTTTCAATATTTCTCACTCGTCTAACTATGTAGTATGCGCTATAGGCGATAAACCAGTCGGAATTGACATAGAAGGAGGCCGCAAAGGTAGACAGAATCTGGCACGGCGCTTTTTTGACAGGGCTGAGTCTGATTGGATAGAAGAAGCCGAAAGTGATGAAAGATTCTTCAGAATATGGACATTAAAAGAGGCATATGGCAAGGCTACAGGCCAAGGTGTGCTTGACATTTTAGGTAAAATAGTTTATAGATTAGAGAAAGGGAAAATGAAAGCATATATGTGCGGACTTCCCCAGAATTTCACTATTGTAGAAAAGGAAGTTGATGGATTCAGTTTATCGGTAATACAATTGTGAAATATATATCCAACTATTCATTATACAGTTGAAAAATATTAATAATGGCGGTATAATATAGAATATGTATATCTATGGAAAAGCCTAAGGAGGGTTTATGAGCAGAAATCATTTTAATGAATTAAGTCCATGTGAAGCATTAATTATGAAGCTTATATGGGAAGCACCACAGGATATTCCTGTACAGGAACTTATTGATCAGTTAAGAGACGATTATGGTAAGGATTACGCAAGAACAACAGTTGTTACTTTCGTAGGTAAGTTGAAGGACAAGAGATTTGTTGATACATACCGTAAAGGAAAGGCAGCATTTATTCATCCTCTTCGTTCAGAAGAAGAATACAGAAGACAGTTGTTAAAGGAAGAGGCTGACTTCTGGTTCAATGGAAAGGCTGTTGACATGGTAGCTTCTATTTGTGAATCACAGAAGTTAGAAGACGATGAAGTTAAGAGAATTAAGAAGATTCTTAATGGTCTTAATAAGTAACAATTACATTAGCAAAAGCAATAAAAAGCATCACCTGATACGAAAGTCGGATTCGTTAGGTGATGCTTTTTTGTTATGCATATATTATATAATTAATGGTTTTTATCCTGATATTCAAGTGCTGCTGTTATGAAACCTCTGAATAATGGATGTGGACGATTAGGTCTTGACTTTAACTCTGGATGAGCCTGTGTGGCAACGAACCAAGGATGATTCTTTAATTCTATCATCTCAACAATTCTTCCGTCAGGAGATATTCCTGAAAGCATCATACCATTCTCAGCAAGAACTTTTCTATAATCATTATTAACTTCATATCTGTGTCTGTGACGTTCATGTATAAGCTCTTCGCCATAGAGTTCATAAGCCTTGCTTGTTTTATCAAGTACACAAGGATAAGAACCAAGTCTTAATGTACCGCCGATATCATCAATGCCTTCCTGGTCTGGCATAAGATGTATAACAGGGTGAGTTGTGTTAGGATTAAGTTCAACACTGTGTGCGTCGTCATATCCTATAACATTTCTTGCAAATTCAACAATTGAAAGCTGCATTCCCAGACACAATCCTAAGAATGGAATATTATGTTCTCTGGCATAACGGATAGCTTCAATCTTTCCTTCTGTACCTCTGTCACCGAATCCACCTGGAACTAATATGCCAGATACGTCAGAGAGAAGCTCATCAGCAGTTTCAGGAGTTACAGTTTCTGAATCAATCCATTTGATAGTTACATCACATGAATTATATACACCACCATGCTTTAATGCTTCAACAACACTGATATAAGCATCATGAAGCTGGATATATTTACCGACTAATGCAACAGTTACCTTCTTAGTAGGATTCTTCCAGGCCTTGCACATTGCTCTCCATTCATCAAGATCTGGTTCTGGACAGTCAAGGTGTAAACATTCACATGCTACCTGTGCAAGATGTTCTTCTTCCATCGCAAGAGGTGCATCATAAAGAATCTCAACATCTAAGTTCTGAAGTACATGAGATTTAGGTACATTACAGAAAAGTGCTATCTTATCTTTGATACCGGCCTCAAGTGGATGTTCTGTACGGCACACAAGAATATCCGGACGGATTCCCATTCCCTGAAGTTCCTTAACACTTGCCTGAGTTGGCTTAGTCTTCATCTCACCAGATGCTTTAAGATAAGGAATAAGCGTTACATGAATAAGAATTGCGTTCTCATGTCCGACTTCATGCTGGAACTGTCTGATTGCCTCAAGGAAAGGCTGACTCTCGATATCTCCAACAGTACCACCAACTTCTATAATTGCAATCTTAGTTTCATCAGTTGAATAATCTTTATTTCATTAGTAATATGAGGGATTACCTGGACTGTGCCTCCACCGAAATCTCCACGGCGTTCCTTCTGTAATACAGACCAGTATACTTTACCGGTAGTTACATTAGAATTCTTATTAAGGCTCTCATCAATAAATCTTTCATAGTGACCAAGGTCAAGGTCTGTCTCAGCACCATCATCAGTTACGAAAACTTCTCCGTGCTGGATAGGATTCATAGTACCTGGATCAATATTAATATAAGGGTCAAACTTCTGCATGGTTACAGAAAAACCACGGGCTTTAAGCAGTCTGCCTAAAGATGCGGCAGTGATACCTTTTCCTAAACCGGAAACAACACCACCTGTTACAAATACATATTTAACAGCCATCTTTTCCTCCAATCTGAATGTGTAATCAAAAAAATATGCAATATTATACAGCTCTGTATTATAAATTTCCATAGTTTAAAGAAAAAAACTTAGAATATAAAGTAAATATAAACATCTTATTAAACACTTGGATTTTGGTTGATTTATATTTTTTCCTTCTTTATAATGAAAACAGACTTATTTGGAAATGCTTAAGATAAGTACAGTATCATATCAGGAGAAGAGTATGGATAATTATAACAACAACGGTTATGACAATGGTTATAATAATAACGATAACCGCAACAATAATCGTAATAACAACAATAATAACAAGAAGCCAAAGAATGTTAACCTTATAATATTCATTATTATAGCGGCAGTTGTAACATTTATAGGACTCACGCTTCTTAGCAATATGTTTAGGAATGCAACATACAAGGAGATAAGCTACGACCAGTTCATGCAGATGATTGATGAAGATAAGGTAAAGAAAGTGGCATTAGAGCAGGACAGAATCCTTATAACACCTGTTGAAGAGGAGAAACAGTCTGGCATAGCAGGAGTTTCATACACATATTATACAGGGTATGTTAATGATGATACTCTTGTACCACTTCTTAAGAGAAAGGGTATTGAGTTTGAAGGATATATTCCGGATTCGAGTTCTTCAATTGTAGAATTTCTGCTTGCATATGTACTGCCATTTTTATTCATATATATAATCTTTGCATTTGTATATAGAAGAATTGCTAAGAATGGTGGAATGATGGGCGGAATGGGTGTTGGAAAGAGCAACGCCAAAGTATATGTCCAGAAAAAGACAGGTGTTACATTCAAGGATGTTGCAGGTCAGGATGAAGCTAAGGAATCACTTACAGAAATTGTCGATTTCTTACATTACCCTGAGAAATATGCCAAGATTGGTGCAAAGCTTCCTAAGGGTGCACTTTTAGTAGGACCTCCGGGAACAGGTAAGACGCTTCTTGCTAAGGCTGTAGCCGGTGAGGCAGATGTACCTTTCTTCTCACTTGCAGGTTCTGATTTTGTAGAGATGTTCGTTGGTGTTGGTGCATCACGAGTAAGAGATTTGTTCAAGGAAGCAACTAAGCAGGCTCCATGTATTATATTTATTGATGAGATTGATGCTATTGGTAAGAGCAGAGATTCCAAGTATGGCGGTGGCAATGACGAGCGTGAGCAGACATTGAACCAGTTACTTGCAGAGATGGATGGTTTTGATTCATCTAAGGGAATATTCATTCTTGCAGCAACTAACAGACCGGAAGTACTTGATAAGGCTTTACTTAGACCAGGACGTCTCGACAGAAGAATTACCGTTGACAGACCTGATAAGAAGGGAAGAATTGAGACTCTTAAGGTACATTCTAAGGATGTGCTTATGGACGATACAGTTGATTTTGATGAGATTGCAATGGCAACAAGCGGTCTTGTTGGTTCAGACCTTGCCAATATCATTAATGAAGCTGCTATTGCGGCAGTTAAGAATGGAAGAAATGTTGTTACACAGAAGGACCTTCTTGGTGCTTTTGATACAGTTGTAGCAGGTAAGGAGAAGAAGGAAAGAGTTCTTAGCAAGAAGGAAAAGCAGGTTGTTGCTTACCATGAGATTGGACATGCCCTTATAAGAGCTATCAAGAATAATTCTGATCCGGTCCAGAAGATTACTATTATACCTCATACTAATGGTTCACTTGGTTATGTGCTTAACTTCCCAGAGGAAGAAAAGCATCTTGAGACTAAGGATGAACTTATGACAGACCTTATATCACTTGTTGGTGGACGTGCTGCAGAAGAAGTTGTATTTGGTTCAGTTACTAATGGTGCTTATGATGATATCAAGAAAGCAACTAACCTTGCCAAGACAATGATTACAAGATATGGTATGTCAGACAGATTCGGACTTGTTGCATTATCAACAGTCGAAGATGAGTATCTTAGCGGAAGAGCATCTATGAACTGTGCACAGGCAACTGAGGCAGAGGTTGATGACGAGGTAAAGAAGCTTATTGCGTCATGTTATGAAGAGGCTAAGCAGATTATAAGAGAGAACAGAGAAGTAATGGATCAGCTTGCAAGATATCTGTATGACCATGAGACTATCACAGGCAAGGAATTCATGAAGATATTCAGAGAGGCAAAGGGAATACCTGAACCGGTTGATACTTCATTATTCTCAACATCAGAGAAAGTGGCAGAAAGCGTAACATTTAATGAAGATGGAAGCTATTCATCGACAGTTAGTGGTGAGCCGGAAAGCGATATATGGAAGAATATTGGCAGTCATTCAGACGATAATGAATCTGATGATACAGCTAAAGAAAAAGAAGATGATTAATAATAAAGGGGCATATCACATTGTGATATGCCCCTTATATCAACGCTTATTCTTTTCAGATATGTGTGAATGATATCCTGACGAAGTGCTTTCAATAGATTGTGAAGCAACGTCAGCAGCATCTTTAAGAGCGGTCTGTTCAGACTGTTCTTTAGCAGAACTGATTCTGGATTCAATTTTTTTAAGAAAAACATATGTAAGATATTCGCGGGACGGAGTTGGGATAATACATCCATAAATGTAGCGTTCTCCATACAACTGGCTGCGTATGATAAAACATTTAAAATGAAAGTTAAACTGCTTTCCGTTTGCCTGATCTGAAAATGTTATATATGTATTATTATAGTTATATAATAGTTCGTTGCTGGTTGAAAATGAAAGTCCTTTATCACTGACATCAATTAACGTTACCGGAATATCAGTTTCTGTGGTATCTGATGAGATATGTCCCAAAGCCATGGTTGAAATGCGCTGATTAAATCTTCTGTCGCATTCAGAGGCAATGCTGGCAAAAACATTGGTCGAGATTTTGTAGTAAGCAGATGCGAAACCGGTTGATTTATAAGTGATAGTTTCTATGTTAATATTCTTCCAGACTACACGGTTCTTTGTTGCTGGGTCTATGGTATAAAGATTAAATAAAATATCCTTATAAGAAGAAAAATCTATTACAGCACCTTTTGATGTAAAAGGCGCTATGAGAATGTAGCCATTCTTGTGGCCATTGCAGTCAATGAAGACGGATACCGTGAGGTTCTGGGGGCAGCTGAAGGGATGAAGGAAGATAAGGAAAGCTGGAAGGAGTTTTTTCAATGGCTGCGCAACCGCGGATTGAAGGGTATCAAGCTCATTGTTGGCGACAAGTGCCTCGGCATGCTCGAAGCAGCTGGTGAAGTCTTCCCGGAATCCAGGTATCAGCGCTGTGTCGTTCACTTTTATCGCAATGTGTTTTCTACGGTACCGAGGGCAAAGATCAAGCAGGTTGCGCTGATGCTCAAAGCAATTCATGCTCAGGAGAATAAAGGAGCAGCCCGGAAAAAGGCGGAAGCGGTTGCAGAAGAACTCCGAAACATGAAACTGAAGGAAGCTTCGAAAAAGATCTGCGACAGTATAGAAGAAACGCTGACATATATGGATTTTCCGCCCGAGCACTGGCAGAAAATCCGTACCAACAACGTCATTGAGCGTCTGAATCGCGAGATCCGGCGCAGGACACGCGTAGTAGGCACTTTTCCTGATGGCCATTCGGCTTTGATGCTGGTATGCGCGAGACTGCGTCATGTCGCCGGAACCCAATGGGGCGGAAAAAAGTACATGAGCATGAAGCACATAGAGATGCAGGAAGACGAAGCTGGTTGATAGCAGAAAACAGAGTTCACGTCAAGGGCTTCGCAAGCGGCTTCGCCGCCCTTGACGCGCTCTCTGTCCTCTGCTACTAGGTAATTAAGGGCAGGTTTCCCTGCCCTGTGCAGACTGAGTTCTGCCAGACTTGTAAATGAATTTGCGCATAATACTTGACGGTACCATAATACTTGACGGTACCCGCATAACTTGACGGTACCTCTTTTTGCGCAATTTATTGTACCTTAAT
>OHUE01000737.1_pt1 | contig 16721 bp, 15 predicted proteins | sample 1579111 | NCBI WGS metagenome assembly OHUE01 (sample SAMEA3879524, study PRJEB24766) | human gut metagenome | biome: human-associated habitat; feature: feces | place: USA | collected 1985/1987 | reverse complement strand
TACCTAAGTCGATTCCAATAATCTTTCCCATAATTGTATATTTTTTATTTTTATTCTACGTTATTATTTTTACAACCATCTTAATACAAAAGGTGTGCCAAGAGACGACTTGCGCACCAAATATCTGCCAAATATGTCAGTTGTGTCATTCCCGCGATGCCCATTTCTGCCAAAAGTGTGACAATAGCCAGCCTCGCCCTTGCCACAGATGCGCCGCCCAGGGGTATATATAATATAAAGGTACGTGCGCGCACGCGCGCAATGGCACAAAAAAAGCCCTCCCTGTTCAGGGGAGAGCTTCCTTATGGTCTATGCGGTCTTAGTCTTTCTTCTCTTCGATAGCCTGCTTGATGAGGGCTTCGAGTTCATCACACAGTTCGGGGTTGTCGCGCAGCAGCGCCTTGGTGGCGTCGCGGCCTTGGGCGAGCTTGGCACCATTGTAGGAGAACCAGCTGCCACTCTTCTGGATGATGTCATACTCTACGCCGAGGTCCAGGATTTCTCCGGTCTTGGAGATACCTTCGCCAAACATGATTTCAAACTCGGCCTTGCGGAAGGGAGGTGCCACCTTGTTCTTGACAATCTTCACGCGGGTCTCGTTGCCTATCACGGTGTCGCCATCCTTGATGGCCGAGCCCTTGCGGATGTCCAGACGCACCGAGGCATAAAACTTCAGCGCGTTACCGCCGGTAGTGGTCTCGGGGTTGCCAAACATCACGCCGATTTTCTCTCTCAACTGGTTGATGAAGATACAGGTGGTGTTGGTCTTTGAGATGGTGGCGGTGAGCTTGCGCAGCGCCTGACTCATGAGGCGTGCCTGCAGACCCACCTTGTTGTCGCCCATGCTTCCCTCGATTTCCGATTTGGGCGTAAGAGCTGCCACCGAGTCGATTACCACGATGTCTACCGCAGCCGAACTGATGAGCTGGTCTGCTATCTGCAGTGCCTGCTCGCCATTGTCGGGCTGCGAAATCCACAGATTGTCGACATCCACACCCAGCTTGGCTGCATAGAAGCGGTCGAAGGCGTGTTCGGCATCGATGAAGGCAGCTATGCCGCCCTGCTTCTGGGCCTCTGCGATCGCATGGATGGCGAGAGTGGTCTTACCCGACGACTCGGGACCATAGATTTCGATGATGCGGCCCTTGGGATAGCCGCCCACGCCCAGCGCGATGTCGAGCGTGATGGAGCCGGTGGGAATCACCTCTACGTTCTCGATGTTCTGGTCGCCCAGTTTCATGATAGAGCCTTTGCCAAAGTCCTTCTCTATCTTGGCCATAGCAGCCTGGAGCGCCTTGAGTTTGCCCTCCTGTGCCAGCTGCATTTCCTCGTTTGTTTCTTTCTTTGCCATAATGATTATTCAGGTTTTAGAGTTCAAGGTCACCGTCAAACACCTCATTCCATGGCAGTCCCTGCTTGTTGAGCTGCTCCATGAATGGGTCTGGGTCGAAGTCTTCCACGTTCCACACGCCGGGCTTGCGCCAGAGTCCCTTGAAGAACATCATGGCACCAATCATGGCGGGCACGCCGGTGGTGTAGCTTACTCCCTGCATGCCAGTCTCCTTGTAGGCTTCCTGGTGCTTGCAGTTGTTGTAGACATAGTATGTGTGCTCCTTGCCGTCCTTGATACCACGTATGCGGCAGCCGATAGAGGTCTCGCCGTCGTAGTTCTCGCCCAGGTCCTGAGGATTGGGCAGCACAGCCTTGAGGAACTGCAGGGGCACAATCTTCACCTTCACGTTCTTGCCCGAGCCGTCGGCGAGCGGAGCCTCGTATTCGATTTCGTCGATACGCGACATGCCGAGGTTCTGGATGCAGTCGAGATAGGTGAGATACTGCTGTCCGAAGGTCATCCAGAAGCGTGCCTGCTTGATGGTGGGATAGTTCTTGACCAGGCTCTCCAGCTCTTCGTGGTGCATCAGATAGCTCTCACGCGGGCCCACATTGGGATAGGTGAGGGGCTGGTGTACGGCCAGGGGTTCGGTCTCGAGCCACTCGCCGTCCTTATAGTAGAGACCCTTTTGGGTAATCTCACGAATGTTGATTTCGGGGTTGAAGTTGGTGGCAAAAGCCTTGTGATGGTTGCCGGCGTTGCAATCTACGATGTCCAGATAGTGTATCTCGTCAAAGTAGTGCTTGGCAGCATAGGCGGTATAGATGCCGCTCACACCGGGGTCGAAACCACAACCGAGGATGGCGGTGAGGCCAGCCTGCTCAAACTTCTCCTTGTAAGCCCACTGCCAGCTGTACTCGAAGTGAGCCTCGTCCTTGGGCTCATAGTTGGCGGTGTCCAGGTAGTTGCAGCCACAAGCCAGACAGGCCTCCATGATGGTGAGGTCCTGATAGGGAAGGGCCAGGTTGATTACCAGTTCGGGCTTGAAGTCGTTGAAGAGAGCCTTCAGCTGCTCCACATCATCAGCATCCACCTGTGCTGTCTTGATATTGGGATTGCCTATAGCCTTGACTATCTTGTCACACTTCTCCTTGCGACGGCTGGCAATCATGAAATCAGTAAACACGTCGGCATTCTGGTTGATCTTGAATGCCGCTACCGTTGCGACGCCTCCGGCGCCAATCATCAATACTCTGCTCATTTCACTTTATTTTATTTCATTAGATTCTATTCCTAAGGCTTTCATCAACGAGTAGCCCAAGATTTCCTGGCGGAAGTTGCCGCCCATCATGGGTTGCATGGCCATCACGGTGATGCGCTTGTCGTCATCGGCGTTGCGCAGCGTAGACCTCACGATGTCCATCAGCTCGGCGTCCTGGTCGTCGGGCACTATTACCAGCCGCTTTACCTCCTCGTGGCCGAGCAGCGTGCTCAGCAGGTCGAGGATGATGTCGCGCTTGGCAGCCATCTCGCCCGAGGGGATGTGGCTGAAGACAAACTCGCCCAACTGCTCGTCGGCGAAGGCCTTGCCGTCGAGCTCAGCCTCATAGTCTGCCGGCGCAAAGTTGGCCATCTTGCGCGAGCCGGCATCGTGTATCAGCACCACCTGGGTCTCATGGGTTCCGGGGCGCAGTCCGCCGTCTAGAGCGGCGCACACAGCCCACTGCGCCATATCGGCCTGGGGGATGCGGCGGCCTATCATACGTTCAAAGTTGACTATGAGGTCAAAAGCCACATGGTCCAGGAAATCGGCATCGACGATTATCACCGTCTCGCTCCATTTTATATTGCCTGTTTCAGGTATATTCATGATGCAAATGTACCATTTTTTTTCGATATAAATCAAGAACCAACCAATTATTTTGACCACCCGCATCGTTTAGTCAGTGGCTATCCCCAAGGCGGCGCCGAAGAGGAGTCCCCATTGCATTGATACGTAAGCGGAAGAAGCTCCTGTAGCGTTGTCATGGGGCGTATTGTTCACGATGGGTGAAAAGACACAAGCAGCAGCAACTCCTGCAGTGTTGCCGGGGGCGCGTAACATCCGCGATAGGCTGCTCGTGTCGCTGTCAGGGGTATATCTGCTGCCGCCGTGAGCCACTTGGCCGGCTCGTATCGGACGATACGGAAGCGCGTATCGGAAGGTACGGATGCACGTGTCGGACGGCGCGGAAGCTCGTGTCGGACGATACGAGCCGCTGAAGGTGGCCAGCAGATTGCTGGAGGTGGTCTCGGGCTCGCTGGAGGTGGTCAGCAGCTTGCTGGAGATATCTCCGGCTTGGCTGAGCCTGGTTGCGGGGGCGGTGGGTGGACGGGCTGGAGGCATGGGGATAGACGGTGGGGAAATGTCATTTGTTAAAGATTGTATAATCGTGGCCGTTATCGCAGATTTGTCGTACCTTGGCTTCTTGCCGATTATGCCGGCCGCTCCGTTGGCAGTCATCGGCCTGATGGGGCCTCGCCCTTAAAGGCGGAGGCGCCCTACCTGAAACGATAATACGATGATGACCGGTGTATGAAAACCGAAATAACTAAACGCAAAATAACTCTTTAATCCTATATATACAATGAAACTGTTTAGTCCTGATTGCGGAGCGCAATATGAGTCCGGCAATTTCTGACGAGGCTGCCCATATCGTCGTTTCTTGCTAATGTATATCTGGCCCGTATGGCGCTGAACGTAAACGAGGACAAGGAGCAGTGCGGCGAGGCAGCCAACGGCGTGGGCTGAGACCACGTAAAAAACAACGGAAACATAAATAAAAAATAAAACTATGACAACAAGACAAATGATAGACAAGGTGTTTGACGCCACGGTAAACGTACTGCTGTTTTTGGGCCGCACCTTCCGCCTGACCTATAATGCGGTGAACATCATCGTGTGGTATATGCTCCTGCCATTGGCTTGGGCTGCCATACTGGACTACAAACTGCACCAAATTCTGTTTGCGCCAGCGTGGCTGCTGCTCTGCATCGCCGTAATCATACTGCAGCGCAAGCAGTTCAACAGGTTCTGCGACACTCTCTTCAAACTCTCGCAGGTGTTTATCCTCTCCTTTGGCAACTATTATCTATGGTCTGTCATCATCTGCCTGCTGCTGCCCGTCTTCATCACCACTATTCTGCTGATAGCATAGCCCGGCGCCGGCAGAGGGCAGCATCGCCAATGGGCATCAAGTTCGCAAGGCGGTGACCACGAATGGGAATCAGGCGAAGAGGGACGCAAGGTCTGTAGGGCGAATCTCCACTTTTTTCGACTAATGTGTAATTCTTACGCAGAAATATTTGGCGGTTGCGAAAATAGTTTGTACATTTGCAGCGTAAATATTACACAAAGCATAGACAGTAGTATGGAATACAATGAGACGACTGGCAAATGGGAGTCAAAGTTCTGGCATCCTGCACTGACCACCGACGCAGTGGTTTTCGGCTTCGACAAAGAGGACGCCTCTCTGCAGGTGCTGCTAATCAAGCGCGGCAAAGCCAAAGCCGGTGAGGTGGGGGCGTTTGAGGGCTGCTGGGCATTGCCGGGTGGATTTCTCAAGCAAGACGAGCCCACCGACGAGTGCGTGTACAGAGAGCTGTATGAGGAGTCGGCCATGCGCCTCTTCGACAGCGACAACGGCATCAAGCCAGAGTTCATCGAACAGCTGAAGACCTACTCGGCAAGAGGCAGAGACCCACGAGAATTTGTGGTGACGGTGGCATACTATGCACTGGTAAAGCGCGACAGGTATGACATAAGGGGCGGCGACGACGCTGCCGAAGCCAAATGGTTTTCCATCGGCGAACTGCAAGGGCTGAGGCTCGCCTTCGACCATGCCCAGATTATAGAGGACGCCATAGAGAGGCTGCGCGAGAGAATACACTTTGAACCCATCGGTTTCAATCTGCTCGACAAGGAGTTTACCATGCCTCAGTTGCAAAGCATATACATAGCCATCCTCAACCCGCCCGAAGACGACATGGCCATACGCGACAGACGTAACTTCCCGAAGAAGATGCTGAAGCTCGGCTATATCAAGGAGACCGGCAAGAAGCTCACCGGCAACCCGCATCGCTCTCCCAAGCTGTATGTCTTTGACGAGGAAGCCTATAAGAACGTAAAGAAGCTCGGCATGAGACTGGAATTCTAACAGGAAGACCATCAATAGCCTCCCGGAATGGGAGGTTTTAATGGCGCCGATGGTCATAGTGTCAATAATACACAATAAAGGGTGAGCTAACATCCAACGACGAATGAATATGAATGACTTATGCGATAGTGACATGCATCGGGACGCTTCCTGCAATGGTGAATACGGAACGGACTATAGCGACAACGCGGCTGGCGACGCCTTCGGTGGCGCGGCTGGCGCTTAAGAGAATATAGATTAACAAACTAAATACAACGAATTATGATAGGCAGCATTATTGGTGACATCGTGGGCAGCGTATATGAGTTCGAGCCCAACAAGACAAAGCAATTTGAATTTTTCAACCCTCATGGCAGTTATACTGACGACAGCATCCTGACTGTGGCAACGGCAGACTGGCTGCTCCACGGAGGCGAGGCTGGCCACTACTATAGCAAGTATGGTAATGACTATCCCTGGCCGATGGGTGGATATGGCAGCGGCTTCAAGCGATGGCTTGTCGGCACAGTCAGACTGAATGATTTTCAGCCTTACAACAGCTGTGGCAATGGCTCGGCTATGCGCGTGGGACCCGTGGGATGGGCTTTTGACACCGTCGAAGAGGTTCTGGCCAAGGCCAAAGAGAGTGCCGAGTGTACGCACAATCACCCTGAAGGAATCAAGGGCGCACAGGCTACGGCTCTGGCGATAATGATGGCAAGACAGGGGGGCAGCAAGAACGAGATAAAGGCAGAGATAGAGCGTCGCTTCGGATATGACCTGCAGTTCACGTGCGACCAGATAAGGCCGACCTACACCTGGGGCGCGACATGTCAAGACAGCGTGCCGCAGGCCATCGTCGCCTTCCTCGACGGAACGGACTATGAAGACGCCGTGAGAAACGCAATCTCCATAGGTGGCGACAGCGACACCATAGGGTGCATAACGGGAAGCATCGCCGAGGCATACTTTGGCGTCGGCGACGACCTGAGAAGTAGGGCTATGGACTATCTGCCTGAAGAGTTGCAGCGTATTGTCAATGAGTTTGAGAAAAAGTTTGGTAACAGTAAAGGCGAAACGAAATGAAGAAAATCAGGAAAATCTGGAAGTTGTTTGGTAAGGTCGACAACCACGCTGCGGCAACCGCAGAGAGAACTGAGGCTCAGCAGACAGCCTCAATGGAGAACACGTCGGCCAACGAGAGCGAAGCAGAGAGCGCTGCAGCCGGGACAGCCTCGGAAGAAGGCACGACGAAGGGCAACAAGGCAAGAATCCACAATCTGATAATCGTAGACGAGAGCGGCTCTATGAGCCATCTCAGAAAGGCTATGCTGTCGGGCATCAACGAGACAATCAGCACGATACGCAGTGCGCAAGAGGAGTTCGTCGCCACGCAGGAGCACACCCTGACCCTGGTCACCTTCGACTCGGGTAGCAGCAGGCCCGACGTGCGTACGATGATTGACGACAAGCCCATCTCTGAGGTAGACGACTTCCGTGACTACATGCCCAATGGATGCACTCCGCTATACGATGCTATGGGGCAGTCATTGACCCGTCTGCACCAACGCATCAGACGAGACAAGGATGCGACAGCGGTGGTAACGGTACTGACAGACGGCATGGAAAACACATCTATGGAATGGGATGCCGCCCGACTGCGTCGGCTGATAGAGATGTTGAAATCGGAGGGCTGGTCATTCGCCTATATGGGTTCTGCCCATAATGTGAAGGAAGTGACCGACCTGCTCTCTATCGAGAATGTGGTCGAGTTCAGCCACAGCGAGATGGGGTCTGGCAGCACCTGGCAATACGAACGGGCATCAAGACGCTCATATTATGGGAAGATAAACACGATGTACGAGATAGAAGGCTCGTTGTCAAGAGCGGAAATGCTGGAAAGGAAACGCAAATATGCCCAGGAATATTATGGACCAAGAGTGACAAGCGACCACGTGGACCATCTTGAGGAGAATGAGGTCTTCGTATTTGGCAGCAACGCTAATGGCCAGCACAACGGAGGTGCCGCTGCCCAGGCGATGCACTCTTTCGGAGCCATCTGGGGTCAGGGCGAAGGGCGTCAAGGACAAAGTTATGCCATCCCGACCACCGGGGGCATCGCAGAGATGAGCGCGGCTGTCAAGAGGTTCACCTCCTACGCCGCAGCGCACCCAGAATTGCGCTTCCTGGTAACGAGGGTAGGCTGTGGGGCAGCTGGCTATACCGTAGGTCAGGTCGCCCCACTCTTCAATGACTGTCTGTCGCTGGAGAATGTAGCCCTGCCCTCAGAGTTCTGGGACATTCTGGGACTGAAGATGTATATATAAGTAGTGTCAGAGAACGCGGACACAATACTATCAAACTGCTCACTTCATCAGTGGTTCTAAGCCCAAGTGCGCATAACAAGAAGAGTGACAGCTCGACATCGTATAGCCACATGAGGGATGTCGCGGCGGCTAAAGATGAGAAGACAAAGGCGGAGGCTTAGAACATTTGGCCGCTCTAATATCAGAAAAGGCACAAGCGGTGACAGTCGGGGTCTGGCAATCAACACCAAGCCAGCCTCGCCATCGCGTTTACTGTCAGGGCTGGATTCCGTGTTTGGAATCTGGCCTTTTGCATTGGCGTAGGTAGCGATGGTGGCCTTCGGTTCGGTGTTGCCGTTGCGTAGGGCATCTTCTGGTGACGCAGATCTTGCTCCGAGTGGTATCAGTGTCATCTCCATAAAGGCGGGGCTTTCAGAAACAACTATGCCTACATCACAGTCTTTTGGATACGATTGTCACAATGTTACCATTCAAACTGAGATTTCATTACTGTTACAGCTATAACGCACCACATCAAGATGACAAAACAACTTGCCTCCACACACCTGCAAACAATTCCAATATTTACGGATTAGTTTGTAACCATGGTTGGAACCTTGGAGTAGAATGCCGCTTTGCATAACATACCCCAGTTGGGGATAGGAAAGAACTAAAAAACAATTAAAAAGTCTGGTAGTCTAACAATTGTTTTGTATATCTAAGGTTGAAATTCAGTTACGTTACAAATGTATTGATTATGACTACCGACCATAAAGTTAGGTGATGATATACTAAGAGTCCGTGTAGCCGTCTGGGCTACACGGATTTTTGTTGCTACGCTTAGCGTGTCGGGTTTAGTCTTCAGGCTCTTTGCCGTGTTTCTGCGCCAGATTATGGGTAAGACTAAAGGGATGGAGTTATCCCGTATTGTTAGTTTGATTGTTGTGCCTGAGGTCGAGGGGGACTTCAGGATTCGGCGCGATGCGGATTGACAGTGCAAGAAGGAGCGGGAGAGGGCGGGAACCCCCTTTGGCGGCCTTCTTACTTATGCCATTCCGTTCATATTACAACTTGGTTATGGTAGCCTTACGTGTGTTTACGCTGAACGTGCCGAGCGAGGTCTTCACCTTGTATACGCCCTCTTTGTAAGAGACGAGCTTGGCGGTCATGCCCATGAAGGAGAAGCTGCCGTCCTCGTTTTTGTTGATGGTATAGCGCCCGAGAGGCGTGTTCACCACGATGTGACTCTTGGTCGCTTCCACCACGCCGTAGGTGGTGCCCGATGGGGTGTCCTTCACTGTCTGTGCCACTTCCTTGACCGCAGTCTTCACCTGAGAGTCAGTTACCTTTGCAAAACTCGCTGTGCTGGTTGCTACAACCATCATCAGTACAATCATTAATTTCTTCATTGTCTTTACTATTAGTTGTTTTGTCCTATTGACAATGCAAAGGTAACGTGCATTTTCTGAACCCGAAAACTTTCCGGCTTACGTTGTACAAGATGTGGGGTTTGTTGTATGAGTTGGCGCTTATCGCTTTCTGATAACCAGCCACGGTGCCACTCCGTGGTGCTTGTCCTTGCGATATCTCGCAGCCTCTTCCGTGAAGTATGCTGTGCCGTCGGCAGCACGATAGAAACCGCTCTTGTTGCCGCCAGTGAGATAGATGGCGTCTACATAGCCATATTCGCGCAGGGCGTCGGCGAAGTCCCAAAGTGTCTCAGGGTGACGTGTCTCGATGATACACAGCCGGTCGTCGTTGGTGCGGGCGAGGGCTTTGCGTTCCACCTTGCCGTGGAGGAAGAAGCGCTGGGGCAACTCTCCATTGGAAACGAGTGTGAACTGGCGGAAGTAAGAACCGTCGTGGTCTATCATGTGCTCTTTCATGTCGTCGAAACGCGAAATGCCGATAACCATGTTGCCGCGCTCGATGGCGCAGTAACCGAGGCGATCCACATCGCTCTGCTTTTCTTCGCCGTTGATTACCAGCGAACCGAGATACTTGCCCGTAGCGGTGTAGTCGGCGGAGCGCGTATACATCAGCACGCTGCGGTCGGCAGTGTCGGGCTCTTCGAGCGCCAGCTCGGCCTTCACGTTGTGCAACTCGTAGATATTTATCGCCACGCCGAGCACCGAGTCAGCCTTCATTACGACCTCAGACGGTCCGCTCTGCGCCTCCATACGGTCCAGTTTCCTGATGTTTTCCTTGGGCGACACCGAAATGCTTACACCTATATTATAATAGTAGTCGTATAGACGGATGATTTTATAACATCCCAGCCCAATCACTACCATAGCCACAAGCCACAGCATGCGCCAGCCCCACGTATGCAGCCGGCTGCGCTTCTTCACGATGGGCGGCAGCATGTTCTGTTCCATGTCGTCATCGTGCTCGATGGTGATTACGGGCTCCTCCAGAGTTTCCTGCGAAGGGGTGTCGTTGTCTACATTCTCAATCATGAAGACGGGCTTCTCCTGTATGTTGTCGTCAGTGTGTTTCATATTCTCCTATTTTTCCTGTTCCAATATGGTTTTCAACTCCTTGAGTGCCTCCTTCGAGGCATTCAGTCTGAAAGTCTGGTTCATGCGGTGGTCCATGAGCTTCAGGTCCTGGCTGGTGATATTGATGCCGTAGACGAAGTTCTTGTTCACTATCAGACTCTTGCCTACACGGACAAAGAAATTCTGTCTCAACTGGCTTAGGGCTTCCACAAAGTAGTGCAGCTGAAACGTCATCGTCACCGCCTCTCCATTGAAGAGGTGCACGTCGCAGTAGTTGCCCGAAGCCTCTATATAGGCTATGTCTTCCGTCGGAACCCTAAACAGTCCCACAGAGGTAGAGATTTTCAGTCTTTCCATAAGGTCTTGACAAATTGTACTCGGTAATTATTCCAAAGGCATTCATTATGATAACGCAAAATTACTGAATTAGTTTCATATTCATCAATAATGTCGCAAATCTTTTTTACCGAAACAGAATACAGACACCCACAACGGGTTCTCGTTGCCGTCGAAGAAGAACCAGGGATTGTCCAGAGCGTTCAGGTTTCTCACGATATGCAGTTCGCGGGCAGGCGTGTTGCCCTCGGCACACATGATGGCCACTTTCTTGTCCTTGCGCGCCACGTCAATCACTATCAATGCGTGCCCCAGCTGCCTTCCCCTTCTTGCCGGATAGACCAGCACGTCGCCCGGCTGCACCTCGCTTATCGGGCGAGGCTTAGTCTCGCGGCTCACCGATAACGTGCTGCACGCGCCATACGCCTTCTTCAGAAACATCTCCAGCGCCTTGCGCGAGTTTCCGCCGGTGTAGTTCAGCATATTGCCCTTCACATCGCGGAAGCGTATGTCCGCGTAGCGGCCCTGGCTGAACAGATATTCCGCCCTTACTCTCATGGTCATGTCGGCACACTGCTCCCAGTTGCTGAGCATCGGCAGGTCTATCACGCCTGTCAACAGAAACTGATACCCTGCATCGCCGCCCGTGAAGAGCTGCACCCGGCTGCCCCGTTTCTTCAGTGGCAGCCGGCGCATAAACTCGGCATAGCTGCCCTCTACCCGCGTATAGCCCGCAGGAGCATCGATGTCGCCCACCGTTTTCGCGTTCCACGGATTGCTTGTGCTTGAATACCACCACACTATGCCCGCGACCGCCACTGCTGTCAGCGCCAATGCCCCCATTACTTTCTTTGCCTTTTTCATATCCTTTGTTTTTGACACAAAGATAATACAACGCATCTGCCTGCGGGCGCACCAGTCCAGAGGTTGTATAAAATGGCAGGGGAAATGTATGAAGTGTTGCCGTCTTCTGACTTGTGCCTCAGAGTTGGTGCTTGGGGTATAATTTCACTGTCAGACAATGATGTTTTACGTCTTCTGCGCCTCACACCGTCCTCTTCCAAAAGCATATGTCCAGCATTTTCTGCCTCAAAAAGTTTACAAAAATCGTCGATAACACAAAATAATGAAGTAACTTTGTAGTCGGTAGTCATAATCAATATGCTTGTAATTGATTGAAATTCAACCTTACAGATACAAAATATTGGTTAGACTACCAAACTTTTCAATTGTTTTTTTAGCACTTTTTTATCCCGAACTGGGGTCTTTGTTATGCGCTTGTTTATCGCTTATTTGCAGCACATTTGCCACACAACAAAAAGTAGATAATGTGGGACTTGTTCCTACCAATGCATATTGACAAGTTTTAGCTGACAGCAATCATAAGCAATAATAATCCTGTTCACATTTAGTTTAATCATGCAAAAGATGACCACTAAAAAGATAATAGTCTTGCTTTTCCTTATCAATGCCGAAGACACGGACAATCTTATAAGAGCAGGAGTCGTCTACGTCACATTCTTCTATCATAGACAATTCTCGATAAGATATTGGCATGTTTTCTTGCGATGATTTGTCACAAGTAGTTGCCTTTACTTCTAAATACACTTTAGTGCCATTCTTAGCAGTAAAGACAATATCATACTTTCCATAATTGGACTTACAGAAATAAGTTTTACCATTTAGTACAATTTTTTGTTCATAATCGTCTTCTGTCTAGATAGAAGGGCATACAGGACTATAGCCCATAGCTATCAATTTCTCATAAACAAGAATTTCGCCCTTGAATCCCGTTCTCAAATTACGTTCTTGCTCAGTAATACTTGGGGCATATCCTCCTAATGTTATTTGAATTGTCCCGCTTTCTGGTTGTATATATTTTTCCAACAAAGAGGTGTCGTACCCCTTATCTTCGAGATTTTGACGAATGCCCTCATAGTCCTCTATTAGCATTATAAATAGTTCTCGCTCCTTGTTTTTAATATCAAGGTAATTACATAGAGGTGTCAATAAAGGTTCTATATTGGCTGGTCTTAAACTGCCCGTATAATAAAACTCATTTTTACTACCAAATGAATTTTTTTCGATAGTATCATCGTTGTTTCCATATGTCAGTCGTATTTCTTCACAATGATAGAAATGAGTATTATTCAATAGAGATTGCAAACTTTTCTTTTTCTCTTTGTAAGATATTTCATCTATATTTTCTCCTAAAGCAACAATTGCAAGTGGGGATAATATACTCTTAAGCAATCTTTGAAGGTCTGTTGTTTCCTTTTTATTTTTGAATGAAGGCTTGATGTTATTTTCTGTAATTACTTTAACCCCCATCAAGGACAATAGCTCTATAACTTTTTCCCTATTTGAAGGAGAACCGATATATACACGATTATCGGACCTAAAACCATCTAACGTGATATGGCTTAGATCTCTTGGATTTTCGAATGTTTTATTCCTTGAAAGTATTTTGTTGTTCTCTGCCCATTTCTTTATTTGTTCTGCCTTGGCAGAAGATGTAAGGCAATCCAAATCCACCAACCGTTGGTAGATTTTCGATATGCGTTTTTCGTTTTGCTCAGCATTTTCTTCATCTTGGTAGATTTTGGTAAGGATAGTAAGGTAGTCTTCCAATTGGAGAATATTATGCAAGTGCAGAATTTCATTCCAACTTTCATGAATAGAATTGGTTAAGTTGATGACTGGGAGATATTTGTACCCTATATCTTTTATTTCGTCAGTGTTGCAAAAAACTTGATTAGAAGGTAAACATCTTCCGTCGGTAGTTGGGAAGAGTTGATAATTGTCCAAGGCCCAATCAATGAAATTGACCTCTTTTAAGTTTGCAAAACTCCTTGAAGCACCCCAAAATCCCGCATAGCCATAGACATGGTCGGTCTGACCTTCGAATGGTTTTGAGAGAATAGCCGACCATATTATAGAAAGTAGGTCATAATTGCACGCATTAGATAAGACAAAAGGCGCGTAAAAAATTTCAAATTTTCCAAAACTATAATAGAAATATGTTCCCCATGAGCCTACATTGTATTCTTTACAAAATTTATCTTTGACATTTTGGAGAAATGAAATGTTCTTTGTCTCATCTAATGTAATTTCTTTTAATTCTAAGGTGCAGTTAACACCTAATTTAGAAAAAAATAATTTCCATTCTATGATTTCATCTTCGTTTTCACAATATTCTTCTGATACAAAGATATCCCCATCAAAAGAAGGCTCTATATCAACCTCTGGTTTATATTTGGAACTCAAATACAAATTTGAGGCATATTCGAGTTTTCCTCGTTTTGTTAAGATCTCCAATCTTGACAAATAGGAATCATCTATTTCGTCAAATATATTATGTTTCAGATTAGCTTCAAACAGAAATCGTGTCACCTCAATACTGTTCTTTTCTGTAATGTAACCATCTTTGCAAATAACATTTTTTATAAAAGTAATATCAGAAAGTTCTTCTACTCCTAGTCGTGAGATCCAATTAAGTTCTTGCTTATTCTCATCAAGATGTTCGTTTATGGCAGTATGTAGGAAAACTGCATCTTCTGGCAAATCATTACGTTCTTTATACCGTGAAGGAAAGAACAGATTGCAAGGACAGTTTAGATGCCCGTTTTCGTCAAGCAAGAAACTGGTATTTTGTAGAACTCCTATCAACTCTTCTTGCTCACTACGGTTGTGAAGATAATACTCGAACAAGAAATCTATAAGTTTTACATCAAGTTTTGGGTCAATATTATTAAAAGCATTTTTATCATCAAAAAGAGCCTTTAATTTTTGCTTGTCAAAGATGAAAACGCCATAATCTTCCAATAATTTATAACCTTTCCATACAGGATTGATAAAATCAGTTTCTGAATAGTTTTTATTATAGGCCCTGTTTATATGAGTTACCAGCAAATGTTTCGAAATGGCTTCCGATAGGTCCATCCTATCCATAACAGCAGAAGATGCAAGAACTTTTGATTTCGCGTCACTCAACCTTGGAATAAAAGCAATATTTTTGATTGCTTTTTCCATTTCAGAGGCAAAAGTCTCTTCTAATGCGTTGTTGTCACCATACGATTTTTGTGGTAAAACAATATAATAGTTGCTGTATGTAGATGACACCTCTTTCATCCATTTCAAATATTCAGAAGGAATTTTTGAAAAGATAAGTTTATTCCATTCAGAGTCCTTATGCAATTGCTGGCGCCCTGCATCTGTAATAAAATTGGCGTTCACCAAGAATGGGAAGCCTTCATTTCCGAATTTAAAGGAAGTAGGCAAGTACGTATAAACAACTGCATCATCTTTGTCTAAGTTTTTTATAGTATTATTGCTATCTATCCGAATAGCAAAAGACAGGTCAAACGCCTTTGCATTTTTCAATTTCTGAGGAGTGTTGGCATCGGCTTTTATATCATCATAAAGCTTTGGGGGCACCTTTACTTCTGGATTTGTATGCGTCAGCCATCTGCTTTCTTCTTTTCCATTGGAAGAAAGGATAACATTGTTGTCCACACACGTTTTACTTACATTTGCTAAGATTTCATTACGAGAAACAAATGTCATTTGGATGTTTCGACATCTGAGGAAAAGCAAAAACTGGCTATTCGAAAGAAGTTTAATTATCTTCTTCTCTAATAAAGACGTGTTGGTTATCTTTATATAGGTAACAACATTATATTTTGAAGTATCAAGAGAAATTGGAGCTTTCGTCTCGATAGGAATAATTTGCCAGGGCATTAAATATGTCTTTTCATCATCTTTTACGCCATATTCTTCTTTCCAATTCTTTTCCCAAAAGCCATCCCAATACTGTTTGTCGAATTTAAAACAATATTCTCCGGTTTCGACTGTCACACTGGTAGAACGCATGAATACAGACTTAAATCCAATGCCCTTATAACCTATTTTCTTGGTATCATTTGTTTTATTTCCGTTCCCAATGTCGCAAATTCCTTCTATATCTCTTGCAGAAAAAGCAGCACCATTATGCATGAAGACTAAATAGCCGTCTTCTATCATAATATTGATTGTCAAACCATTACTTATTTTTTCATCATAAGCATCAACTGCATTTTGCAAAAGTTCAAAAAGGAAGCGTTCTTCTTCTGTATAAATGCCAGATGACAACTGCATGAGACCTTGTTCTACCGTTGTTGCGACATCTGGATTTGTTTTTAAGGTATAACGCTCTGCTAATTTTTTCAATAAACTATTTGTCATATATTTAGAGATTAAGATTGAGCCAATAGATTTTTTCTTTGAAAGGATTGTCAATAATCGGTCGTAAAGATAAAGAATGTTATCGTGACTAAAGGCATTTACAATGGAAAACTTTGTGTTTGAAGTATTTTTTAACATTTGAAGAAAGTCTTGCTGAATTATGACAGAAAGACTGTTACCATAGACATGCTTGTATCCCCAAGCAATGTTTGAGTTTCGTCAATAGTTATCTATTTTTGTTGAAAACATCCGCAATGCCTATTTATTGTTATAGTGGAAAGTGTATTTGTCTTTTTGTAATTTTTAGTGGACAGCAATAATTGAGTTTGTACTTGACCAAAGGAGAGAATTCTGTTGAAGAACGAAACACTCAATGGGATGCCATCCGCTTTCAGATGATGCATCGCGGTGGCGAGTTTTTGCAAGTCGCTCGTAACATTTCCGCTATAATACCCAGACAAATGGTATTGAAGGAATTTCGTTCACTATTGCGAAAGAGCGTGTCGGCAGCCGAAAGAGGCATTACATATCCTATAGCGGAAAGCAATTGGACTCCTCGCTTACTTTGGCATGCCTCTGTAAGAAACTTGGCAATCCTATAGCGATAGTTCTTTCATCAACAGGCAAAGGATATGTATGAGGATGCTCGTCAAGAATGGTATGACTCACACAATGCTTTTGAAACCAGAGATCTTGGCAGGCTATTTCCAGATTTTGATCTGCTCTTTCCTTGGCAAGCAAAAGCGCAGATGTATGCCCCTCCCCCATAATGAGGGCACTGAAAACGTCCCCTTTTTTATGACCAAAACGGAAAATGCTTACGATTTGTAACTTCTCTTTCTGCAAA
>OHUE01000731.1_pt1 | contig 16810 bp, 14 predicted proteins | sample 1579111 | NCBI WGS metagenome assembly OHUE01 (sample SAMEA3879524, study PRJEB24766) | human gut metagenome | biome: human-associated habitat; feature: feces | place: USA | collected 1985/1987 | reverse complement strand
CTGCGCACCCCCATGACCACCATCAAGGGCTTTGTGGACGGCATTCTGGACGGCACCATCCCGCCCGAGATGCAGAACCACTACCTGCAGCTGGTCAGCGAGGAGACCGGCCGTCTGGCACGGCTCATCCAGAATATGCTGGATCTCTCCAAGCTGGAAAGCGGCGAGTATCAGGTGAACGCCCGGATGTTCAATATCTGGGAGACCCTGACCGGCGTGGCACTGGCGGCAGAGCAGCGCATCAACGATGGTATGATCGAGCTGGAAGGCCTGACCATGGATGAAAAGGTGCTGGTCTACGCCGACCCCGACCTGATCCATCAGGTGGCGTATAACCTGCTGGACAACGCCATCAAGTTCACCCCGGCGGGCGGCACCATCCGCTTCAGCGTGGAAAAGCTGGGCCCCGAGGCCGAGATCTCCATCTGGAACTCCGGGCAGGGCATCAGCCCGGAGGCGCTGCCCTATGTGTTCGAGCGGTTCTATAAAGAGGACCGCTCCCGCGGCCTGCACGCCCGCGGCTCCGGTTTGGGACTGAACATCTGCAAGGTGCTGGTCAATCTGGCCGGCGGGCAGATCCGCGTGGAGAGCCAGCAGGGCGAGTGGTGCCGCTTTGTGTTCACCCTGCCCACCTGTTCCCCCAATCCCGGCGGCATGAAGCGCCTGCCGGATGCCGCCGGGCAGCCCGGCGCAGTGGAGGACCCCGCCAGCATGAAGCCGGTAGAATAAGACCCCGCAGCCAGACTGCCCCGCCCGGGCGGTCTGGCTGCTTTGGCGTTGTTGGAATAAAAATTCTGCTTACCGCTGTGACCCCCTCTTGTGAAAATGCGTTTGGAGCACTCCGCAGAGTGCGACAAACGCGGAATTAAAAATCTATTTTCCGCTGAATATGACTAGCAACGACGACGACCGCCGCCAGCGGCGGAAACAGGGAGGAGTTGTTGGGGCAGCGGCCAGCAAGACGCGAGTGCCGCCCAAGGCACGAAGCGGATGCTGGGTGCCGCAACCCGGAAGCAGCGGAGGCCATTCCAAATCGTTCTGCTTCAAAGAAAGCTGCTGCAAAATGGCAAGCCTTCGGCGGCAGCTGCGCGGCACATGGAGATGCTGCCGCGCAATGGACTTTTTGCGCCATTTACGACTTTTCGGTGAAAAAAACGGCTGCGGGTTTGATTTTTTGGCCGTTTTCATGTAAACTAAAAGATAACCATGCCCGCGTATTTTTTGCCCGGCAGAACCCTGCAAAACGCGCAACACATGGGATAAAAATTGCTAAAAATAACGGAGCGTAATGAAATATTATGGCCATCGTAAGTCCTTCGATTCTTTCTGCTGATTTTGGCAAGCTGGGTGCAGACTGCCGCATGGTGCTGGATGCTGGCGCACAGATGCTGCACTACGACGTGATGGACGGGCATTTCGTGCCCAATATCAGCTTTGGCGTGCCGGTGCTCAAAAGCCTGCACAAGGCGCTGCCGGATGCCTTTTATGACGTGCATCTGATGATCAGCCACCCGCTGCAATACGCCGAGCCCTTTATCAAGGCCGGTGCGACCCTGTATAATTTCCATCTGGAGTGCGAAGATGATATTCAGGCCACCATTGACGCCGTGCGTGCGCTGGGCTGCAAGGTGGGTCTGACCATCAAGCCCGGCACCCCGGCCGAGGCGCTGGCACCGTGGCTGGACCAGCTGGATCTGGTGCTGGTGATGAGCGTGGAGCCCGGCTTCGGCGGGCAGAAGTTCATGCCCTCGGCGCTGGACAAGCTCCGCTGGCTCAAGGCAGAGCGGGAAGCACGCGGCCTTTCCTACCTGCTGGAGGTGGACGGCGGCGTGGATGCCGCCACCGCACCCTTGTGCGTGGAAGCCGGTGCCGACGTGCTGGTGGCAGGCAGTGCCGTGTTCGGCGCCGCCGACCCTGCTGCGGCTGTGGGCGCACTGGCCAGCCTGTAAGGAGGCCCGTATATGGATGAAACTTTGATCCAAGAGCAGGAGCGGCAGCTGCAAAAGACCGGCCGGTACTACAAGCACGTTTTCTGGCTGTGCGTGCCGCTGCTATGCATGGCCTGCTATTTCTATGGGGCGCGTCCGCTGCTGCTGTGCGGCATCGCCCTGCTTACCGGCAACCTGTGCGACCGTCTGGTGGCGCTGCTGCGCCATCGGGTGTACACCAATAAAGATCTCTCCAACGAGAGCTTCAGCCTGATCATCGCCCTGCTCATGCCCGCCACTGTGGACATCTATGTGCTGGTGGTGGCAGTGCTGGCGGGCGTATTGATCGGCAAGGAGGTCTTTGGCGGCTACGGCAGCTACCCCTTTAACCCCGCTGCCGTGGGCTACGCCGTGGCGGCGGTATCGTGGCCGGAGCAGGTGGTGCGCTACCCGCAGCCCTATACGCCGCTGCCCCTGTGGAACGCCTCTGCCGTGCCGGTGAGCAGCACCATTGAGGATACCCTGCGCAGCGGCGGTATCCTGAACCTGAACCCCCTCGCCGTTGCGCTGGGCGAGTTTGCCGCCCCCATGGGCACCGGCGCGGCGCTGGTCATTCTGGCCTGCGGCCTTGTGCTGTGGACCCAGAAGGACGTGCACATCGGCGCATCAGCGAGCTTTCTCATCACCTGCGGGCTCATCGCTTTCTTCTTCCCACGGCAGGTAGGTCTGGCAGACAGCACCCTCTTCAGCAGCCTGATGCCCCGCTTGCAGGGCATCCGGGACGAGCTGCACACCGGTGCGGTGCTGTTCTGTGCGGTGTTCCTGCTCAACGAGCCCTACACCTGTGCCCACCACCGGCTCGGGCGCATCCTGTACGGCGCACTGGTGGGCATCGCCACCATGGGCTTCCGCTATTTTGGCGTGTACGAGACCGGCGTCTGCTTTGCGCTGCTGGCAGTCAACAGCGTGTCCGCGCTCATTGACCGCACGGAGGAGCGGCTGTACCGTTTGCTGCACCGTCTGCCGTCCGAACGAAAGGAGGCTGCGGAATGAAAAAGCGTACTGCGGAACTGATTTTAAAGGACCCCGAAAAGTTTGCCCATCACGACCGCGTGTTCCTGAATAACCCGGTGGTCATGCAGGGCATGGGTCTGGCACCGCTGGTGGTCGTGGCTACCACCGGGCAGAACGGCCTGATGCTGGCGGCGGCGGTGACGCTGCTGCTGGTGCCCTCCCGCGTGCTGGCCTGCCTGCTCAGCCGCCTTGTACCCCTGCGGGACGAGGAGCCTACCCCGGAGCAGCTGCAAAAAAAGCTGCTGCCCCGTGCACTTTTGTACGCAGCCAGCGCCGCTGTGGTGTACCTGGCGGCATATCCCATTTTGAACTTCGTGTTCGGCACCGGGCTTTTGAACCTTGGCATCTATCTGCCCATGCTGGTGGTGGAGCCGCTTCTGACCTATCGCTTCGGCCGCGTGCAGGAGACAGTGCACAAGGCCGTTTCCAAGGGCGTGCGCATCACCGTGGGCTACGCGCTGCTGCTGCTCGTGGTGGGCGTGGTGCGCGAGTGGCTCAGCCTTGGCACCGTGTTCGGTGCCCCGGTGGGGCGCTGGGCGCTGCTGCCGCTGGCTAAGATGCCGGCGGGCGGCTTTATCGTGCTGGGCATCCTGTGCGCCATCTGGCGCGCTGCGGCTGCAAAGCGCAAGGAATATCTAAAAAAGGAAGCACGGGATACCCTGACCGTGCACTACCAGAAGGAGGGGGACCGCGAACCGTGAAGGAAGTTGTAAGCAGCTCGGCAGTGTTTTTCAGCTATGCACTGCTGGCCATTTTTGCACAGAACGCTGTCTTTACCCGTGCACTGGGCGTGTCCCGCATGGTGCAGCTGGTGGGGGACGACCGCACCAGCAGCGCCTTGTTCGGCATGATGCTGTGCATCACGCAGGTGCTGGTGGCGCCGGTGGCTTTTCTTGCCGGGCGGTTCATTGCCCCGCTGGATAACCGCGCCCAGCTGCGCCCGCTGGTGTATATTGCCAGCATTGCCGTGGTGTGTCTGGCGGAGCATCTGGTGCTGTGGCTGCTGCGCAGCCTGCCCCGCCGCGCCCAGCTGCTGCGCATCGTGCCGCTGGCCGCGCTGAACAGCGGCGTGCTGGGCACGGTGCTGGTGGAGCGCACCCAGTCCTTTACCCTTGGCCAGAGCCTTGGCTTTGGCCTTGGCAGCGGCCTTGGCTATGTGCTGGCGGTGCTGCTGGTCACCGAGGCGCGCCACCGCCTGCGCAGCAGAGCCATCCCCAAGGCATTCCGCGGCCTGCCCATCACGCTGGTGTATATCGGCGTGCTGGCGCTGGCAATCTATGGCTTTACCGGACATTCCGTCATCCTGTAATGCAGACAGGGAGGAAAGGATACCATGGCTAAGAATAAACGTCAGAAGGTCAAGCATTATCACCGCAGCTTTTACAGCCGTGAAATGCGCGTCAAGCGCGGCATCGGCATCGTGGTGCTGGTGGCGGCAGTGCTGGCAGCCGCATGGTTTGCCGCACCCCATGTGCTGGATTGGGCCACCCACACCTGGTATACCGTGGTCAAGGACCGGGACTTGGAGGCCGAAAGCGCTTCCCGCGCCGAGGCAGCCGCCTCCTCTGCGGCGGCAAGCAGCGCTGCTGCTTCGCAGGCAGCGTCTGAGCCGGAGGAGGAAAAGCCGCTGGACGGCAAGGCCATTACCGGCGGCAGCTGGGCAGAGCTGGACGTGACCACCCTGACCGATGAAGCCGCCATCCGCACCGCCGCCCGGCAGCTGAAGCAGCAGGGCGCAGACTACGCCCTTGTCACCCTGAAGGACGCCGCTGGCACGGTGTACTACGCTTCCGGGGTGGCAGCCGCTGCCCAGAGCATCACCGAAAACCCGGTGGATGCGGCCAATATCGCCGCCATCCTGCGGGAGGAGGGCATTATCCCGGCGGCGCAGCTTGCCGCCTTTACCGACCCGGTGTCGGTGTACACCGACCGCAGCATGGGCGTGCACTACGATGGCAACAGCCTCTGGCTGGACAACGTCAGCGCAGCCAAGGGCGGCAAGGCGTGGATGAACCCCTTTGCCGCAAGCGCGGTGCAGTATGTTGGCGACCTCATTGAGGAGGTGCAGGGCATGGGCTACGAGCAGGTGGTGCTTACCGGGGTGCAGTTCCCCAATATCATCACCCGCAAGCAGGACTTCGGTGCCTCCGGCGGCAAGAGCCGGGAAGGACGCGCCGCCCAGCTGACGGCGGATATCGCCGCATGGCAGACCCGCTTTGCGGGCAGCGTGACCCTGTGGGTCAGCTACCCGGACGCACTGTGCACTGCTGCCACCGATGCCCTTGGCACCACCGGTGTTGCGCTTGGAATGGAAAACCTGCTGGTCACCAGCAGCACCGCACTGGATGCGGACAGCCGCGCTGCGCTGGAGCAGGCCGCTGCCGACGCCGGTGTGCAGCACGTTGTGGTGCACGATACCGCAGCGTTCCGCTGAGAAGCGGCTTTGATAGAGAGGGGAGGAAACGACTATGAAACCGACTACCTGTTTTGCACCCGCACACATCCTGCTGCCTTCGGAGCAGGTGCCGCTGGAGCAGTGGGGATGCATTGCCTGTGACCAGTTCACCAGCGACCGCAGCTATTGGCAGCGGGCAAAAGAGACCGCTGCGGGTGCACCCAGCACCCTGAACCTGATCCTGCCGGAGGTGTATCTGGAGGACGGAGACGCCGATGCGCGGGTGGAAAAGATCCACGCCACCATGCAGGACTACGCCCAGAACGTGCTCACCCGGGCGGTGGACGGCTTTATCTATGTAGAGCGCACCGAGCAGAGCGGCCGGGTGCGGCAGGGTCTTGTAGGGCGTGTGGACTTGGAAGCTTACAGCTACCGCCGGGGCGAAAAATGTACCGTGCGCCCCAGCGAGTGCACGGTGGAAAGCCGCATCCCGCCCCGCATGAAGGTGCGTACCGGCGCTGCACTGGAAACGCCCCATATCATGATGCTGGCGGACGACCCGGACTGCACCCTCATCGAGCCCGTTGCCGCCCACAAGGACAGCCTGCCCAAGGTGTACGAGGGCGAGCTGATGCTGGGCGGCGGTCATGTGGCAGGCTGGGCGGTGGAGGACCCCGCCCTCATTGCACAGATCGAAAATGCGCTGACCGTGCTGGGCAGTCAGGAAGAATTTGACAAGAAATACCCCGATGCCACCCGCCGCGACCCGCTGACGCTGGCCGTGGGCGACGGCAACCACTCGCTGGCTACCGCAAAGGCCTGCTGGGAGGAGCTGAAAAAGACCCTGACCCCGGAACAGGCAGAGAACCACCCCGCCCGCTGGTGTCTGGCAGAGGTGTGCAATGTGCACTCCCCGGCTATTGAGATCGAGCCCATCCACCGGGTGCTGTTCAACGTAGACTGCGCCACCGTACTGCTGAGCCTCATTACATGGAGCGATTCCAACATGGTCGGCTGCTGCTTTGGCGGCAGCAAAAAGCAGCCCTTTACGCTGGCAGGCCCCCACATGGCCAATGTGCTCAGCTTTGAGGACCCCACCGAGCCGCTGACCGTGGGCACCATCGACGATTTTATTTCGGATTATATCGAGCGCCACCCGGAAGCAAAGGTGGACTATGTGCATGACGAGCCGGCTGTGCGTGCGCTGTGCAAGCAGGGCGCAGTGGCGTTTTTGATGCCGCCCTTCGCCAAGAGCGACCTGTTCCGCGGCGTTGTGATGGGCGGTGTGCTGCCCCGCAAGACCTTCAGCATGGGACACGCGGAGGAAAAGCGCTACTACATCGAGTGCCGGAAGATCACAGAATAATAGGAGAACCATGACATTTAAAGAACTGAATCTGTCCGCCCCGCTGCTGCGCGCTGTGCAGGAAGCGGGCTACGAGACCCCCTCGCCCATTCAGGCAGCGGCCATCCCGCCGGTGCTGGCAGGCCGGGATCTGATGGGCTGCGCCCAGACCGGCACCGGCAAGACGGCGGCTTTTGCGCTGCCCATGCTGGACCGGCTCACCGCCAATGCGCCCCGCCGCAAGGGCGCTGTCCGTGCGCTGATTTTGACCCCCACCCGGGAGCTGGCTTTGCAGATCGGCGAAAGCTTTGAAGCCTACGGCAAGTACCTGAAATTGCGCAGCACCGTCATCTTTGGCGGCGTGGGGCAGGCTCCGCAGGTGGAAGCGCTGAAAAAGGGCGTGGACATCCTTATCGCCTGCCCGGGACGGCTGAATGACCTGATCGGACAGGGCTTTATCGACCTGTCCGCTTTGGAAATTTTTGTGCTGGACGAGGCCGACCGGATGCTGGACATGGGCTTTGTCCATGACGTGAAAAAGGTCATTGCAAAGCTGCCCGCCCAGCGCCAGAACCTGATGTTCAGCGCCACCATGCCCGCCGAGATCGAGCAGCTGGCTTCCGGTATCCTGCACGACCCCGCCTTTGTCAAGGTGGACCCGGTGTCCAGCACCGTGGACCGCATCCAGCAGAGCCTGTACTATGTGGAAAAGGGCAACAAAAAGCTGCTGCTGCCGTGGCTCATCAAAAATCTGCAGCCGCCGGTGGTCAATGCACTGGTGTTCAGCCGCACCAAGCACGGCGCGGATAAGATCGCAAAAGACCTGACAAAGCAGGGCATCCCCGCCGCCGCCATCCACGGCAACAAGAGCCAGACTGCCCGCGTTACCGCGCTGGAGGATTTCAAGTCCGGCAAGACCCGGGTGCTGGTGGCCACCGATATCGCCGCACGCGGCATTGATATCAGCGAACTTTCCCATGTGTTCAACTACGACCTGCCCGAGGTGCCGGAGACCTATGTGCACCGCATCGGGCGCACCGCCCGCGCCGGTGCGGACGGCACCGCCGTCAGCTTCTGCGCCCCGGAGGAGCAGGAGTATCTGGCAGGCATTGAAAAGCTGAACCGCCGCAAGATCCCGGTGGTATCCGGTCATCCGTGGGACGGCGTGCCCGCCCCGGTGCGCCCGGTGCTGCCCGTGCGCGGCAAAAAGCCCCGCCCCGAAGCGGAAAACTTGGCCGAAGCGCCGAAAAAACAGGCCGAAACTGCGCCCGCAAAAGCTGCAAAGACAGCTGCGCCCGCGCCGAAGCAGGAGCCGAAGGCTGCAAAGAACGCGGTGCCTGCAAAACCGAAAAAAGAGGAAACACTGATGCAAGACAGCAACACAAAGCGCGGAGCCCGCAACGACCGCCGCGCCAACAACCGGGGCGCAAACGCCCCCAAGGAAGCGGCAGCGCCCCGCGCCCGCCGCGAGAATGCCGCCCCCGCCCGGGGCAGCAACGTCCAGCCCCAATTTGACCCCCATTTTGTCAGCGCCCCGGAGGCTACTCCGCTGCGCCCGGCACGCAAGACTCCTGTTGCTCCGGCAGCACCCGCCATCCGCAGCGCACAGGAGCCCCAGAATAACCAGAACGCAAACCGCAGCGGCAGCCGCCGCAACGACCGCAGCGACCGGGGTGAACAGCGCAATGCCCGCCCCGCAGTCCAGAGCAATAACGCCCGCCCTGCCCGCAGCGAGCGCGGCAATGCCGGCAGCCAGAGCCGCACCGGCAGCGCACCCCGTGCTCCCAAGGCCGAGCCTGCCCGCCGCGGCCGCAATGCTGCCGCCCGGGACGAGGACCCGGGGCTGATGCTCATCAGCCGCCGCCCGCCCCAGCAGAAGTATACCAGCTTTGAGGAGTATATGGACGCCCACGGCGGTGCCACCGCACCCATTGAGGATCACAGCGAAGAAGTATGAGCCGGAACGAAGCCTTTGCCCCGTGGCAGTGCCCCCTGTGCGGCGGCGCGCTGCAAGGGGAAAACGACCTGAAATGCGAAAAAGGCCACTGTTTTGACCGTGCCCGGGAGGGCTACTGGCATCTTTTGCCGGTGCAGAGCATGCGCACCAAAGCCCCCGGGGACAGCAAGGAAATGGTTGCCGCCCGCCGCGCCTTCCTGAACGCCGGATATTACGGCATTTTCGGGCAGGCGCTGGGGGAGTTGTGCCTTGCCCACGGCGTGCCCGCCGCGAAGGACGCCCCGCTGCATCTGCTGGACGCAGGCTGCGGCGAGGGCTGGTACGACCGCTGCATCGCGCAGCAGTTCGCGGCGGCAGAAAAGCCGCTGCAGCTGGCCGGGTTCGATATCGCAAAGCCCGCCGTGCGTCTGGCGGCAAAGGCGCTGCCCGCCGCGCAGTACGCGGTGGCGTCCAGCTTCAGCCAGCCGGTGCGCACCGGCTGGGCAGATGTGCTGCTGAACTGCTTTTCGCCCTTTGCACAGGAGGAGTTCGGCCGGGTGCTGCGCCCGGGCGGGCGCATGATCTACGTTGTGCCGGGGGCAGAGCATCTGTACCAGATGAAGGCTGTGCTCTACGAAAAGCCCTACAAAAACCCGGTGCAGCAGGTGGAGTACCCGGGCTTCCGCGCCATTGATGAGCGTGAGGTGCAGGGAACCATCACCGTGCCCGCCGCCCAGCTGGAAGCCCTGTTTGCCATGACCCCCTACTACTGGAAAACGCCCCGCGACGGTGCTGCCCGCCTTGCGGCTCTGCCGCAGCTGACCACTACCATCGCTTTCCGCTTTCTGGTGTTTGAAAAGCTGTAATAAGATAAAAAGGACTGCCGTGCAGAGTGCATGGCAGTCCTTTTTTGTACCCATTCTCATGCTTGTTGATTTTCACAAGAGCTGGCATACTAATATATCAATTTCGCACAAAAACAATAAAATCTGTTTACAAATGCATTGTATTGTGGTACGATTTGTGCAGATTTCGATGGCATGATACAACTGGAATGTCTATCGGGCCCGGCAGCAGGGCGTTTGCTGCACAGCTTTGGGCGGCTTTGCTCTGCACAAATGAGCCGTCTGCATTTAAAAGGAGAAATGATGATGAACAGAAGAGACTTTATGAAACTTTCCGCCGCTTCTGCTGTGACCATGGGCGCAGTGGCTGGCATGGCGCCAGCATCCTTTGCTGAAAACGCTGGCGTGCACACCGATGCTGAGGTGCAGGCCATGGTGGCAGAGGAACTCCGCCTCTCCCGCGAGGTAGCCTTTTATCCGGCTGCTTTCCGGGGCGATTTTGACAAGTTCTATGTGCTGTTCCACAAGCTGTCCCGCGCTCAGTACGAGAAGGTGGACGGTGCAGCTGTGCCCGGCATCAATGCTTCTCACTACGAGATGTGTGTTGCTCTGACCAATGCCCGCAAGGCGCTGCGCCAGATCAAGGACCCCAAGAGCACCGTTTGGGAAATTTGGGGAGATCAGATGGCCGTGGAATCTCCGCTGCCCACCAACTGGGAAAATTGCTACGATAACGAGGGCTTCCGTCCCTTCCTGAACCCGTACCTGCTGCGGGATCAGGGCAAGGTGAAGGGCAACGTGATCATTATTGCAGGCGGCGGCAGCACCCACCGCAACAACGTGGTGGAAGGCTACCCGGTGGCCGAGTTCTTCAACAAGAACGGCTACAACGCCTTTGTGCTGCAGCGCCGCGTCAACCCTTATGCCGCTGTGGATCAGCAGCTGGATCTGGCCCGTGCTATCCGCTACATCCGCCACAACGCCTCTGAAAAACACATCGGCAAGACCGATATCATGATCGCGGTGGGCTTCTCTGCCGGCGGCATGAATGTGATGCAGGTGGTGGCCGACCAGTTCGGCACTACGAATACCCCGGATAAGGTCTATCCCAGCTACGTCTGCGATGCTGTGGACCATGAGAGCGCTGACCTGAATGTGGCGATTCCCATCTACGGCCTGTTCGTCACCGGTCTGAACTTCACGAAGAACCCCAACCTGCCTCCGGTCTTTGGTGTTGTGGGTCAGAAAGATGGCCTGAGTGCGATGATGCTGCCCTCTCTGCCGGAGTGCGCAAATATCTTCAAAGATTTCAGCTTCTATCTGGCACCCGATGCGCCCCACGGTGTGGGCTTGGGCACTGGCACCAAGGGCTATGTGGACTACTACACCCAGATCGCCCAGTGGCCGGATATGGCTGTCAACTTCATCGAGAGCCGTCTGGGGCTGATGGAAAAGAAGATCGACATGGACTCCGTGGGCTTTGCATGGTAAGCTGCCCCGACAGAAGCTCCTGAAAAAACAACGACCCGCCGCGTCTTTTTCAACGCGGCGGGTCGTTGTTTGTAAAAATGTTATGTATGATACTCCATCCACTTGCCCTTCCACGCATACAGGATCATGAGCAATGCGCCCAGACCCCAGCTGACGGGGTAGAGGATGAACACGCCCTCGATGCCGGAGAAGAAGGGCAGCAGAAACTGGATCCATACCACACGGAACAGGCACAGCGAGACCAGCAGCACCACCATGGGCGGGATGCTGGCACCCGTGCCGCGCACGGCACCGGCAAGGCCGTGAAGGATGCTGAGCAGGAAGTAGAACGGGCAGAACCACCGCATAGCCAGCTTGCCGTAGGTGACCACGGCCTCGTCGGCGGTGAACAGGTGCAGAATGGCGTCCTGTCCGGCCAATAGCGCCGCGCCGGTGCAAAGGGTGTAGATGACCCCGATGGCAAGGGTGACCCACACCGAGCGCTTTACCCGGTCCAGACGCCCCGCACCGTAGTTCTGCCCCACAAAGGTGGTAGCTGCCATGCTGATGCTGCTCACCGGCAGAATGTTGAAGCCGTCGATCTTCATGTAGGCTGCAAAGCCTGCCATGGCGGCGGCGCCGTAGCTGTTTACGCTGGCCTGCACCAGCACGTTGGAAAAGGAGATGACCATATTCTGGATGCCGGTGGGCAGACCCACCCGGATGATGCGGCCTGCCATTTTGCGGTGCAGCCGGATGGCGGAAAGCTCCACCCGGCAGGCGTCCTCGCTTTTCATCAAAAAGCGCAGGCTCAGCACGCAGGACACCAGCTGGCTCAGGTCTGTGGCGATGGCAGCGCCTGCCACCCCCATCCGCAGCCCTACGATGAACACAAAGTCCAGCACGATGTTGGTCACCGACGCCCATGCCAGATACACCAGCGAGCGGCGGGAGTTGCCGGCGGCGTTCAGGATGCCGGCGGTCATGTTATACACCACGCTGAACAGCACGCCGCCAAAATAGAGCCGCATATAGAGCACCGCATCCTCCAGCACCTCTGCGGGGGTGTTCATGGCGGTGAGCAGGGCACGGCTGACGGCAATGCCGCACACGGTCAGGATCGCACCCAGAATGGCCGAAAGGGCCAGCGAGGTGTGAACTGCAACGTGCGCGCCCTCCCTGTCGCCCGCGCCCAGATACTGCGACACCACCACGCCCGCGCCCACGGCAAGTCCCTGACTGAAGCCGATGAGCAGGTAGATGGGCGACCCGCTGGAGCCCACGGCGGCAAGGGCATTGCTGCCCACAAAATTGCCCACGATGATGCTGTCGGCGGTGTTGTACATCTGCTGCAGCAGGTTGCCGAAGATCAGCGGCAGGGCAAACAGCAGCAGGCTTTTTACAATGCTGCCCTCGGTCATAAGGGTAGCGGTATTCCGTGTTTTTACGGCGGCCATGGGGCTCCTCCTCTCAGCGCAAAAAATCGCTTGTACCCCTTAGCATAGCACAAACCCCGCCCCGGGACAAGGGGCGGGGCTGACGATTTTAAATTGTCTCACCCGCAGACAACAGCGGCGGCGCGGCGCTGCCGTGCAACTTGCGGGCGAGGTGGTTTTGGGTGATCTTCACCACCGTACCGGACAGCGCCACCACGCCGATGAGGTTCGGCAGCATTATCAGGCCGTTGAAGGTGTCGGAAAGCGTCCATGCAAGGTCCAGCCGCATCACCGCGCCCAGCGGCATCAGCGCCACGAACAGCACCCGGTAAAATGCCCCAGCCCCTGCGCCGAAGAGATACTCCACGGCCTTGCAGCCGTAGCAGCTCCAGCCAAGAGTGGTGGAGTAGGCGAACAGCAGGATACACACCGCAATGAGCTTGGACCCCAGTGCACCGAACACGGCGTCAAAGGCCTGCCCCACCAGCGCACTGCCCGCCGCCCCGGCGGCGATGCGCCCGGTGTCCAGATCCACAAAACCGGAGGTCAGCACCACCAGCGCTGTCAGGGTGCACACCACCATGGTGTCTGCAAACACCTCAAAAATGCCCCACATGCCCTGCTGCACCGGCTCCTTTACGTTGGAAGCCGCGTGCACCATCACCGAGGAGCCAAGTCCGGCCTCGTTGGAAAAAGCACCCCGCTTAAAGCCCCAAGTGACCGCCCGGGACAGCCCATAGCCTACGATGCCCCCACCGGCGGCCCGCAGCCCGAACGCACCTTTTACGATGGCGGCAAGCGCCGCCGGGACGGCAGTGATGTGCACCCCCACCACGGTGAGCGCACCCACGATGTACAGCAGCGCCATGGCGGGGACAAGCCGTTCCGCCACAGCGGCCACCCGCTTGAGCCCGCCCAGCAAAATCACCGCCGACGCTGCCGCCAGCACTGCGCCGGTGACGGCCTCCGGCACGCTAAAGGCCGCTTTCAGGTTGCCTGCGATGGAATTGAGCTGGCTCAGGTTGCCGATGCCAAAGCTTGCCAGCGCACAAAACGCGGCAAACAGCACCGCCAGCACCCGCCCCGGCTTGCCGCCAAGGCCGTCCCGCAGGTAGTACATCGGCCCGCCGCGCCAGCCGCCCGCCGGGTCTTTGCGGCGGTAGTAGATGCCCAGCACGTTCTCGGCGTAGCTGGTCATCATGCCCAGCAGCGCCATGACCCACATCCAGAACACCGCCCCCGCCCCGCCGGAAAGGATGGCTGTCGCCACCCCCACAAGGTTGCCGGTGCCGATGGTGGACGCCAGCGCGGTGCACAGGCTCTGGAACTGGCTGATGGCCTGTTCCTCGCGGGCGGTATGGGCGGTGACGCTCCGGTCGGTCAGGATGGCGCCGAGGGTGTGCCGCATCCAGTAGCCCCACCGCCGCAGCTGGAAGCCTCCGGTGCGCACCGTCAGCAGCAGCCCGGTGCCGAAGAGCAGCCCCAGCCCCATCGGCCCCCACACGATGCCGTTCAAAGCCTCGATTCCCCGCATGAACCGCTCTGGCATCCCATCCCCCCCTTTTTACTGCATCCTATGCAGCGCCATTACTCCTCATGCGGTGCGGAGGGCTTTTCGGGGTCGGGGACGGGAAGGGGTTCCAGCGTCAGCCAGAAGTCCTCCTGTTCCTCGCGGTCTTTTTTGTTGGGGTTTTCTGTTTTATCCATACAGCATCCCTGCCTTTCTGCATAAAGGGTCGCCCGGTGGGCTATGCTTTATGCACAAAAAGGAGGCAGAGCCATGAAACACGCAAAACGCAGCGGCTGGCGTCCCTTCTGGGCGGCGCTGTGCGCCGCCCTGCTGGTGCTGCTGCCGCTGGTGGGCGGCACGGTGCTGCTCAGCCGCGCCCAGCTGCGCAGCAGCCTGCGGCAGGCCGCAAAAAGTCAGAGTGGGGTGCCCATCCGTCTGCCCAAAGCCACAGACCGGTGCACCGTGCTGTTGTGCGTGGCAGACGAGACCCCGGGCTTTGTGCTGGCCTACCTGAACGCCGGGCAGAACTGTATCCATCTGCTGGCGATGCCCGCCGCGCTGGAAGTGCCCTTCGGGGGCAAAAATGTCCCCCTTGCGGATTGTTACGCCGCCGCAGGCCCCGCCCGCTGCCGAGAGGCGCTGGGCGAGGTGTTCGCCCTGCCGGAGGATACCGACTATCTTGCCATCGCCCCGGCGGTGCTGACAAAGCTTGCGGCGCGGTACGGCGCAGTGCGGGTGGGTTTTACCGGGGCGCTCACACCGGAGCAGCTGGCGCGGTACGGCAAAGGCACCGGGGTGCAGGGCATCTCCGCCGCCGATGCTCACAGCTTTTTGGCGGCGCTGGATGCCGACACTTCTCTTTCGCCCCGGCGCAGCGCCGCCGCCCGGGCGGCGGTGTGGGATGCGTTTTTCCGGCAGGCACTGGAGCTGCTGCCCACCACCCTGCCGCAGGGTCTGCGGGAGGTGAGCAGCAGTCTGCTGACCAGCCTGACCGCCGTAGACCTTGCTACACTGGAACGCACGCTGGAATTTTTAGCCACCAGCGCCGAGCCGGTGGATATCACCGCCGACGCCCTGCCCGGGGACTGGGCAGGCGGGCACTATACGGTGTCTGATGCCTCCCGGGCGGCGGTGCAGAGCTTTTTCAACCTCTCCCCGGCGGCGGCGCAGTCCGCGTCCGGCAGTGAGCCGTAACCCAGCACCAGCGTCCCGGCGGCAGAATGCGCCGTGCCGGTCAGGTCGTAGTCGCTCAGCAGGGAACAGCGCACCCCATACTGCCGGGCAGCAGCCCGCAGGGCGGCGTCCGGCGGCGGGTCTTTCAGCTGTGCCAGCAGGTGCAGACCGGTGTGCAGCCCCGCAAGGGTCAGCTCTTCCGGCGCAAAGGAGGTGCGCAGCGCCGCCACCAGCGCATCCCGGCGGGCTTTGTAGGCGGTGCGCTCTCGCGCTAGGTGCCGGGTGAAATACCCCCCGGTGATAAAGCGTGCCAGCGTCTGCTGCTCAAACCGCCCTACCGTACCGGAGTACAGCCGGTACTTGGCCTGCCACGCGCCCAGCAGCTGCCGGGGCAGTACCATGTAGGCGATGCGGATGCCCGGGGCGAGGCTGCGGGAGCAGGTGGACAGATACACCACCGGGCCGTCTGCGCCCGCCATGCCCTGCAAGCTGGGCAGCGGGCGGGTGTCAAAACGGAACTCCGAGTCGTAGTCGTCCTCAATGATATACCGCCGCCCCGGGGCGCGGGCTGCCCAGTGCAGCAGCTCGGCCCGGCGTCCGGCGGGCATGGTGACCCCGGTGGGGAACTGGTGGCTGGGGGTGACGTAGCACACCGCTGCATCGCTGGCGGAAAGGGCCGTCAGCGACAGCCCGTCCGCGTCTACCGGCAGGCAGCGGCAGGGCACGCCGTTGTTTTCCAGCACCTGCCGGGCGCGGGGGTAGCCGGGAGTCTCCACGGCGGCAGGGCCGGGCAGCAGCGGTGCCAGCAGCCCCAGCAGATATTCCAGCCCTGCACCCACCACCAGCTGCTCCGGGTCGCACTGCACGCCCCGGTACTCGGCCAGATACCCTGCCAGCGCCTGCCGCAGAGCAGCATCGCCCCGGGCATCCCCGGGGGTGAGCAGCTCCGGCGCGGAGTACAGCAGTTCCTTTTGCAGCCGCGCCCATGTGCGGAAGGGGAACAGCCCCGGGTCCACGCCCCGGGTGGATAAATCGAACTGCACCGGCGGGGCGGCATCGGCGGGGTGCACTGCCGCTGGCGCAGAGGGCGCGGCGGGCGGCTGCACCCCCTGCGGCAGGGCAAGATACTCCTGCACCGTGAAGCCGCTGCGCTCCCGGGCGGTCAGGTAGCCCTCGGCTGCCAGCATCTGGTAGGCGGTGTCCACCGTGTTCACCGAGACGGAAAGCTCTGCCGCCAGCCGCCGCTTGCCGGGCATCCGGGTCCCGGCCGAAATCGCCCCCGTCCGCATCTCGGCGGCGAGGCTGCGGTAGAGCTGTTCGTAGAGCGGCACACCGGACGCCGCGTCCAGTGCTGTCGTCAAATGGACCATAAAAAGCCCCTCCTTTTCAGTCAGTGTGCCAAACTGACCCCATAAAAAATCTTTGTTCTGGGTATTTGCACGGGGCCAGTTTTGCGTATAATAGGAGCATACCCGCAAGAACCAAAAAAGTCAATCGGTTTTGTGGGTTTTTCGTAAAATGGGAGGGAAAAATCATGTCTACCACCGCAATGTGGCTGCTTCTGGCAGTCGTTGTCATCGTGATCGTCTTTGCAAGTGTGCTCTACAAGCGCACCTTCACCGTCCACGAGCTGGCGCTCACCGGCGTTATGGCCGCGCTGAGCCTCGTGGCCTACCTGTTCTTCCGTGTGCCGTTCTA
>OHUE01000714.1_pt1 | contig 17222 bp, 14 predicted proteins | sample 1579111 | NCBI WGS metagenome assembly OHUE01 (sample SAMEA3879524, study PRJEB24766) | human gut metagenome | biome: human-associated habitat; feature: feces | place: USA | collected 1985/1987 | reverse complement strand
TTTTCGGCAAATTTTGCCGCAGACTGCGTTAAAAATCCTTGCCGGGCGAAAGCCCGTCTGCGGACTTTTGCCTTGTCTGCAACAAAATTATGCTCGAAAATCCGCACACATTTCTTATGAAGACAGGTTCTAAATTACAAGGCGGTGCTGAACTCTTATGAAAAACCCGAACAGGTTGAAGCTTTCAAATATAATCAAGCATATAAAAACCGTTACAAGACACCGTGCGCTCGTTTGCAGACACTGTTTCAGGGCAGGGATCTATCTTCAGGGACTTACGCACGATCTTTCAAAATTTTCGCCCGAGGAATTCTGGATAAGCTGCCGAATGTACCAAGGCACACGCAGTCCGAACGAAGCAGAGCGTGAGCTGAAAGGCTACAGCAGTGCGTGGATCCACCACAAAGGCGTGAACAAGCACCATTTCGAGCATTGGACGGACTACGACCCCGTTACAAAAAAAGTCGAACCCGTAAAAATGCCTATCGAATATGTTATTGAGATGTTCTGCGACCGTGTGGCTGCGAGCAAGGTATACATGGGCAAGAATTACAATGACAACTCACCGCTTGAATACTTTGAACACGCAAAAGGCAGAAGAGTTATCCACCCCGAGACCTCCGACCTGCTCGAAAAGCTTCTTATAATGCTTGCCGAGAAAGGCGAGGACTACACCTTTGCATACATTCGCCGCCACATGAAGAATCTGAAGCGTTTATACAGGAAAAATAAGTAAGTGCAAAGTCAGGCTTGAAAACAGTCTGACTTTTTTATTTTTCGGCAAGGACTTCGTTATACTCACTCTCGGTGATGCTGCCTGCGGAAAGCATAGATTTGAGGACTTCCTCACCTCGCTTTTCAACTTCATCGGGTGCAAAACGCACCGAATATTTTGTCGGAGCATTTGGTATTCCCGCAAGCTCGGCACACTCAAAGCGAGTAAGCTCGGACGGCGTTTTTCCGAAAAGCCCTTCAGCGGCTGCGCCTATGCCGTGATAGCCGTCACCGAAGTAGATGCTGTTGACGTAAAGCTCGAGAATTTCATTTTTGGTAAATTCACGTTCGAGTGCGAACGCTGCGAAAATCTCAGCCGCCTTTCGGTCAACGGTCTTTTCCTGTGTGAAAAGCTCGTTCTTTGCAAGCTGCTGTGTTATCGTGCTGCCGCCTTGGACGGGCGCACCTGCTTTCACATCGGCAATGAGCGCACGGAGCATCGAAGTCACCTTTATTCCGCTGTGCCTGTAGAAATCCCTGTCCTCTGTTGCGACTACGGCTTTAAGGTAGAAATCGGGCAATTCCTCTATCGGAGTGAAAAGCGGTTCGCTGCGTATCTCGCCTGCGACCGCGGACAGAGATCTATAGTCGGTTCGGGTCTTATACAACATAAAGCCGCGCACGCCGACAACGCCGAGCAGTATGAGCATTATCACTGCGGCGAGTATTATCAGATTCATTAATATATTGAGCAATCGTTTAAACATAGCCTGTCCTTTCATTATGTCGGGGGAAAAAGATCCTTTAGTTAAATTTAACACAAAAACCTGCAAATTACAATAGGTTTTACGGTTAAAATTCAGTTACAATTTTATGTGCGGAAATTCACAAAAAACCGATTGACATTTCTTCGCCAATCTGTTAGAATATCCTCAAACATTGAAGCACTTATTTTTAACGATGGAGGTTACAACCTATGGGTATGATTTGGACACTCGACTGGGCGGATTACACCAAGACCGCACGTCAGATGGTCGCAGAGGGCTGCGTTCTGCTCAAAAACGACAACAATGCACTTCCTCTCGAAAGCGGCTGCAGAGTTTCGGTTTTCGGACGCATACAGTCACACTATTATAAAAGCGGCACGGGTTCGGGCGGCATGGTGAACGTTTCAAAGGTCATCGGTATCCTTGACGGACTTCGCGAGGACAAGGACGTTTCCGTGAACGAGGAACTCGCTTCGGTTTATGCCGAATGGGAAAAGGAAAATCCTTACGACAACGGAATCGGCTGGGGCGCAGAGCCTTGGTCGCAGAAAGAAATGCCGCTCGACGATGAAACCGCTTCGGCGGCTGTTTCGGACGCTGCTGTTGTTATCATCGGCAGAACTGCGGGCGAAGATATGGACAGCAGGAACGAGGAGGGCGGCTATCTCCTCACGGCTCTTGAAAAACAAATGCTTGAAAAGGTACGAAAAGCGTTCAGGCGAATGATAGTTGTTCTCAATGTCGGCTCGATAATCGATATGAGATTCGTTGACGAGTTTTCACCCGACGCTGTTCTGTACGCTTGGCAGGGCGGAATGGTCGGCGGCAGCGGCACGGCTGATATCCTCACGGGCAAGGTTTCCCCCTCGGGCAAGCTGACCGACACTATTGCATACGATCTGAGCGATTATCCCTCGCATGAAAACTTCGGTGATGATGAACGCAACTTCTACAAGGAAGATATTTATGTCGGCTACCGCTACTTTGAGACCTTCGCACCCGAAAAGGTAAGATACCCGTTCGGATTCGGACTTTCCTATACAAGCTTTGACGTTGAAACTGTCGGCGCAGATGCAGGAAAGGACAAGATCCGCTTCCGCATAATCGTCAGAAACACAGGCAAAGTCAGCGGCAAGGAGGTCGTTCAGGTCTACGCCGAAGCACCCCAGGGCAAGCTCGGCAAGCCGCTGCGTTCGCTCATCTCATTCCGAAAAACCGATCTGCTCGAACCGGGCGAGGAGCAGGAGCTTCTGCTCGAAATTGACTATTCCTACCTCGCATCTTACGATGATTCGGGCGTGACGGGCAACAAGTCCTGCTATGTTCTTGAAGAGGGACTTTACAATATTTATGTCGGCACAGATGTCAGAAGTGCCGAAAAGAAGCTTGATTTCAGCTTTGCAAAGACTATCGTTACCGAGCGCCTTGAAGAAGCGCTTGCGCCCGTTGAGCCTTTCGAGCGTCTGAAGCCTGTCGTTTCCGCTGACGGAAAGGTGACAAAAACATACGAGGCTGTTCCGCTCAAAACCGTTGACGAAGAACAGCGCAGACTTGCCGATCTTCCGAAAGAAATTCCTTACACGGGATTTAAAAACGTTGACCTGCTCTCTGTTTTCTGGAACGTCACGCCTATGGACGATTACATTGCTCAGCTGAATGACGAGGATCTCGCCTGCATAGTCAGAGGCGAGGGTATGGGCAGCCCGAAAGTCACCCCCGGCACGGCGGCTGCATTCGGCGGCATAAGCGACAGCCTGCGCAAAACGGGACTTCCTATCGGCTGCTGCGACGACGGACCTTCGGGTATGCGTCTTGACAGCGGTGCAAAGGCTTTCAGCCTGCCGAACGGAACGATGATAGCCTGCACATTCAACCCCGATCTTATCGAGCTGCTCTTCGTTTATGTTTCAATGGAACTCATTTACAACAAGGTCGAATGTCTGCTCGGTCCCGGAATGAACATTCACCGCTATCCTCTCAACGGACGAAACTTTGAATATTTCTCCGAAGACCCATACCTCACGGGCATCATCGCAAGTGCGGAGCTTCGCGGACTTCACAATATGAACGTTACGGGAACGATAAAGCATTTCTGCGGAAACAATCAGGAACACCGCCGCCACTTCATCGACACTGTTGCTTCGGAAAGAGCACTCCGTGAGATCTACCTGCGCGGATTTGAAATGGCTGTCAAGAACGGCAAGGCTACCTCGGTAATGACGACCTACGGCTCGGTGAACGGACTCTGGACGGCAGGAAACTATGACCTTACAACGACCATTCTCCGCAAGGAGTGGGGATTTGAGGGCATCGTTATGACCGACTGGTTCGCTTCGATAAACGAGCGCGGAAAGCCGCAGGACACGACCAACCTCGCCGCAATGATACGTGCGCAGAACGACCTTTATATGGTTGTCCCCGATGCGACATACAACTCAACGGGCGACAATCTCCTTGAAGCTCTCGCCGACGGCAGGCTCACGAGGGGCGAACTCCAGCGTTCGGCTGCGAATATCACACGTTTCCTCATCAACTCCGCTGCGCACGACCGTGACCTCAACATTCCCGACACGGTGAAGATAATAAACCGTCCGCAGGAGGATCTTGATGTTGTTATCGGCGATGATGTTCCGTTCCTCAAAATCGAAAATGAGATAGAGATAGACCTCACCGAAAAGGAATCGAACGTCGGAACGAGCTATATTTATCAGCTTGAATTTGCAAAAGCGGGCGAATATGTCGTTTCCCTGACGGGCAGCTCGGAACTCAGCGAGCTTGCACAGATACCGTGTACGCTTTATATCGGCGGACTTCCGATGGGCGTGTTCGTTTTCAACGGCACTAACGGTAAGGAAGTAACTGTTGACAGACCTATAAAGGTTTACGGCACAACGGCTGTTATGCGCCTTTACATCAGCCACAACGGCTTGAAGCTCAAAAATATGCGCCTGAAATATGACAAGCCGTTCGACAAAAGTTTCCTTGATGAGCTTTCGGACTGACGCATAAGTTTTACTAAGCTGAATTTTTGAAATATCAAACAAATTCCCTTGCGTATTTTGCAGGGGAATTTGTTTTTTTCGAAAAAAATCTAAAAAATTTTGAAAAATCCCTTTTCATTTCCTGCAAAATGTGTTATAATGGTCAAGTAAGCTGCTTTTGCGGCAGAAAATTTTGTTCAGGGCAAAATGTTAAGTTATAAATTGGAGGAAGTAAAATGAGTAAAATTCGTATTGGCATCGTTGGCTACGGCAACCTCGGCAGAGGAACCGAACTTGCTATCAGACAGACCCCAGACACAGAGCTTGCCTGCGTTTTCACAAGACGTGACCCGTCGGCTCTCAAAATTCTCACGGAAAATGTTCCCGTATATTCTATCAACGACCTTGAAGCACACAAGAATGACGTTGATATCCTTATCCTCTGCGGCGGAAGTGCAACAGACCTCCCCGTTCAGGGTCCGAAGCTCGCCGAAATGTTCAACACTATTGACAGCTTCGATACACACGCAAAGATCCCCGAATACTTCGATGCAGTTGATGCAGCTGCAAAGAAAGGCGGTAATGTAAGCATCATCTCCGTGGGCTGGGATCCGGGTATGTTCTCCGTAAACAGACTTTATGCAAGCTGTATCCTCCCCGAGGGCGAAAACTACACATTCTGGGGCAAGGGCGTAAGCCAGGGTCACTCCGACGCTATCCGCCGCATCGAGGGCGTTGCCGATGCACGTCAGTACACTATCCCCGTAGAATCCGCAGTTGAAGCTGTAAGAAGCGGCTCTAACCCGACCCTTACGACCCGTCAGAAGCATACAAGAGAATGCTTCGTAGTTGCAAAGGACGGCGCTGACAAAGCTCTTATCGAAAAGACTATCAAGGAAATGCCCAACTACTTCGCCGATTACGATACAACAGTTCACTTCATCACAGCAGAAGAAATGAAGCGCGACCACAGCGGACTTCCGCACGGCGGCTTCGTTATCCGCAGCGGCAAAACGGGCGTGAATAAGGAGACATCACACGTTATCGAGTATTCACTCAAGCTTGGCTCTAATCCCGAGTTCACATCGAGCATTCTCGTTGCATACGCAAGAGCAGCAGTAAGACTTTCAAGAGAGGGTCAGACAGGCGCAAGAACAGTATTCGATATCGCACCTGCATACCTCTCCCCCAAGAGCGGCGCAGAACTCCGTAAGGAAATGCTCTAAAAATAAAGCAACAAAACAAAGCAAGCAGCTGGTCAAGCTGAGCACAGCTTGCGAGGGGTCAAGGGGGCGAGGAGCCGCAATAGCGAAATATCTATAAATTAAAAAGGCGCAATTCACATCAAAAAGGTAAAACAAAACGTGAGAAATCCGTTTTAAAAACCTAAAAATGTGAATTGCGCCATTCTGTTTTTCTCAAAAATCTGTCCTTGAAGCGAAAAACCACAAACGGAGATATCTTATGTAGAGTAATGAAAAATTACATAATTATAAATTGATTATTAGCGAAAAATATAGTATAATTATTTTATGCTGCCGATCCTATCCGTGTAAACGGAAAGGAGGTGTATGGCGTTGGATACAGTACTTATTTCATTTCTTATTTCTGTTTTGGCAGGTATTGTTGCAAGTTTTATCTATGACATTATCTGCAAATGGCTGAACAGACGAAAGAAGTAAAAGAAGGCAGCACAGCCAAAATAAAACCCCCACAGAGTCGCATTCTGTGGGGGTTTTTTGGTGTGAAAAACGTGGATACATACTCACTACTTCATTTCAAGATAAATTATAACATATCTTTTTTCCCTTGTCAAGTTTTTTATAAAATAAAAAAACGTCATGACACAAGATAAATCTCCATTAATATTGACTTTCCGCAGATTAAATTCTATAATAAAATAAAAGCTTCGCTTTGGCGATATCCTGAAAATAAAGGTATTTTAAAATGTCAGATTTCATCTATTCCGATACAAACAAACATTACCACACGCAGAGCTGCTATCTGAAAAAACGCTTCGGCAGAAAGACCGTCAAGGTTTCGCTCAACGGAAATTTCACCTGCCCGAACCGTGACGGTTCAAAGGGCATCGGAGGCTGTACATTCTGTTCGGCTTTGGGCAGCGGTGACTTCGGCGGCGACCCGAGCGTTCCCATTGAAGTGCAGTTTGACGAGGTTCGCTCGAAGCTTATCAAAAAATGGGGAGAACCGCTTTATATTCCGTATTTTCAGGCGAACACTAACACCTACGGCAGTATTGAGAAGCTTCGCTGTTTATTTGAAAAGGCTCTGACTCTGCCGAATGCTGTCGGTCTTGCCGTTTCGACCCGTCCCGACTGCATTTCCGATGAGGCTGCCGATTATCTCGAAGAACTGTCGAAAAGGACATACCTTGTTGTGGAACTTGGTTTGCAGACTATCCATGACAAAACAGCCGAGCGTCTGAACCGCTGTCACAGCTATGCCGATTTTCTCCGAGGATATGAGATGCTTGCTTCGCGCGAGATAAACGTCTGCGTTCACATTATTGACAGTCTGCCCGATGAGAGCCGTGAAATGATGCTCGAAACTGCAAATGCTGCGGCTTCGCTTCGTCCGCACGCATTAAAAATTCACATGCTCCACATAATAAAAGGAACAAAGCTTGCAAAAGAATATGAGAATTCGCCTTTTCCCCTGCTTTCCGCCGAAGAATACGCCTCACTCGTATGCGACCAAATAGAAATGATGCCGCCCGAAACTATTATCGAGCGCATAACGGGGGACGGTGCGAGGTCCGACCTCATTGCGCCGCGGTGGACGCTTGACAAAAAGCGCGTTATGAACAGCATCGACCTTGAATTTGCCCGCAGAGGGACATTTCAGGGTGATAAATTTTCACTGTGAGAGTATATTAACACGAAGAAGTAAAAATGGCGCAAATGCGTTGTTTTTGAGTGTTTTTCTGCCGTTGATTAGCCTTGCACAACAGCTTGCACAAAAAATTCCGTCACCCATGGACAAAATTCTACACCCGATTTAACAAAAATGCACTTGACCTTATCTCTATAAAGTAGTAAACTAAATAAAATATATAATTAACGAATTTAAAAGGAGGATCTTTTCATGCTTGAAACCGATATGTCCAAAAAGTTTGTCAAAGAAGGACTGACCTTTGATGACGTACTTCTTATCCCTGCTGAATCAAACTGCACACCAAATATGGTAAGCCTTAAAACCCGTCTTGCAGGTGACATCTATCTTAACACTCCTATCATCACTTCCGCTATGGATACCGTGACCGAAGCGAATATGGCTATCGCTATCGCCCGTGAAGGCGGCATTGGCGTTATCCACAAGAATATGTCTATCGAAAAGCAGGCAGATGAAGTCGATAAGGTAAAGCGTTCCGAAAACGGCGTTATCGTCAATCCGTTCTCGCTCACAGCGGACAAGCTCGTTTCCGAAGCCGATGAACTTATGGGCAAATACAGAATTTCGGGCGTTCCTATAGTTGATGAAAAGGGCAAGCTCGTCGGAATCCTCACAAACAGAGATCTCCGCTTCCTCTCCGATTATTCAACACCTATCAAGGAAGTTATGACAAAGGAAAACCTTGTTACCGCTCCCGTAGGAACAGACCTCAAGGGCGCACAGAAGATCCTTATGCAGCATAAGATCGAAAAGCTTCCTATCGTTGATGAAAACGGCATCTTAAAGGGACTTATCACTATCAAGGATATCGAAAAGGCTGTCCAGTACCCGAACTCCGCAAGAGATAAGGCAGGCAGACTTCTCTGCGGCGCTGCTATCGGCGTTGCGGCAAATATGATGGAAAGAGCAGAGGCTCTCGTTGACGCTCAGGTCGATGTGCTCGTTCTCGACTCCGCACACGGACATAATATCAACATCGTCAATGCGGTCCGTGAGGTTAAGAAAGCATTCCCGAACACTCCCGTTATCGCAGGCAACATTGCAACGGCAGAAGCAGCAGAAGCTCTTATCGAAGCAGGCGCTGACTGCGTAAAGGTCGGTATCGGACCGGGATCTATCTGTACAACACGAGTAGTCGCAGGTATTGGCGTTCCGCAGATCACAGCTATCTATGATGCAGCCTGCGCAGCTGCAAAGCACAATATCCCCGTTATCGCAGACGGCGGTATCAAGTATTCGGGCGATATTGTAAAGGCTCTCGCAGCAGGTGCTAATGTCGTAATGCTCGGCTCACTCCTTGCAGGCTGTGAGGAATCTCCGGGAGAAACAGAAATTTATCAGGGCAGACAGTTCAAGGTTTACCGCGGAATGGGTTCACTCGGCGCAATGGCTTGCGGCTCAAAGGACAGATACTTCCAGGAGAACGCAAGAAAGCTTGTTCCTGAGGGCGTTGAGGGACGTGTACCTTACAAGGGACCTGTTTCCGATACTATCTTCCAGCTTATCGGCGGTATCCGTTCGGGTATGGGCTACACAGGCTGTGAAACCATTGAAAAGCTTCACGAAAAGGCACAGTTCGTTCGTATCACGGGCGCTGGTCTTCGTGAATCTCACCCACATGATATTTATATCACCAAGGAAGCTCCGAACTACTCGGCACAGATATAATTTAATGTGTAATTCGTAATTCGTAATGCGTAATTATTTTATTCCGCAAATTACCGTGGAATTTTGTAAGGGACGGGTTTCCCGTCCCGAATCGCGTCAGCGATTTTGAACCTTTATCACAAACAAAAAACGACCCTGTTTTCATCGGATAAAACCGTTGAAAACAGGGTCGTTCGTTTATTATAATACATTTTGCGGCATAGGATAGAAAATCCGTCATTTGCATTTTTGCGGTAATTAGCGGAACACAAATAATTCCGAATTCGTAAGAAAACGCCTTGCGGCGCGGGACGGGAAACCCGTCCCCTACGATTTTCATTACAAACTAACAAAGTATAAATAATTACGCATTAAGCATTACGAATTACGCATTGAAGATCAGCCGAGTGTAACAACAACTTCGTTTACGTCCTTGAGCTTTGCAGCAGGGATAAGGTTGCCCTCGAGCTTTTCGCCGTTGAGAACTACGCTTGCTACGCCGCTTTCTGCGCCGTTAGGATTGTTGAATGTCATATTGAGCTTCTTTCCTCTGAATGTCTTTTCTACTGTGTAAGACTTCCATTCGGAAGGAATTGAAGGATTAACGACAAGTCCCTCTGCATTCGGACGCATACCGAGGATACCCTCAACTGTACCTACCATTACTGTAGATGCTGTACCTGTGAGCCAATGAACGTGTGCGCGGCCTGCGAACGGGCTGTCCTTGCCCTCTACGAACTGACCGTAAACATAAGGTTCAAGACATCTGTGATCTGCATTGTCGTTGTATGTTGCAGGAGCTGCTTCCTTCCAGTACTTATAAGCACGGTTGCCGTGGCCGAGGAGGGATTCAGCAAGAATGAGCCAGCCCTGTGGCTGCGAGAAGATACCTGCATTTTCCTTTGTGCACTTGTTGAAGCACTGCATAAGTGCGCCGTTGAAGCCGTGTTCAACATAAGGAGGATACATTACCATTGCACCGTAAGGAGTGTTGAGTTCTCTTTCAACGCTGTCCATAGCCTTTTCAGCCTGCTCCTTGCTTGCAAAGCCGGAGATAACGGACCATGACTGCGGGTTGAGCCACATATTTGCTTCGGGGTCTGTTCTCTGACCGATAACAGCGCCGTCTTCCTTGTAGCCTCTGATCCATCTGTCCTCGTTCCAGCAAGCTGCGAGGATTTCGTCAAGCTTTGCCTTGATGTCGTCGAGCTGCTTGATGTAGTCGGCATCGTTCTTGAGAACTGCATATTCACGGAGGATCTTAACTGCATATACGAGCTGGAAAGCAACGAATGTGGATTCGCCTTTCTTGCCGAGACGGAGGCAGTCGTTCCAGTCAGCGTGGAGACCTGCAGGCATACCGTGGTTGCCGAGGTGGTTCATCGAGAACATGATAGCTCTCTTAAGGTGGTCGTAAACTGTACCCTTTTCTTCGTCATTAGCATAGAAAATTTCTTCATCGAGGAATGCGATGTCGCCGCTTTCGGAAATGTACTTGTAAATTGTCGGGAAAAGCCAGAGAGCATCGTCAGCACGGTAAGAGGGGTGACCTGTTTCCTTAGCGTAAGCTGTGTTCTCATCGTTCTCGTCGGGGTGATTTTCGTGACCTGCGTTATGAGTGTACTTAACGAGCGGAAGTCCTGCGCCGTTGGTTACCTGAGCGGAAAGCATAAATTCGATCTGCTTCTTAGCCATTTCGGGAGCAAGGTGAATGATACCCTGAATATCCTGAACGGTATCACGGTAGCCGAAGCCGTTACGAAGTCCGCAGTACTGGAATGAAGCTGCTCTCGACCAGATGAATGTGATGAAGCAGTTGTATGCGTTCCAGACGTTTACCATATTGTTGAAGTCAGCATCGGGAGTATTTACCTGGAGGTTGCCGAGCTTTTCGTGCCAGTAGTTCTTGAGTTCCTCAACTTCAGCTTCAACAACGCCTGCCTTTTCGTACTTAGCGATGATTTCCTTAGCAACAGCTTCGGGCTTCTGACCGAGAACATAAGTGAGTTCCTTTGTTTCGCCCGGCTGGAGAACGATGTCGCTCTGGAGTGCGCCGCAGGAGTTTGTGTTGTAGTTGAGCTGACCCTTAAGACCTTCTTCGATGCCCTTAGGATTTGCATAGCTTCTGTATGAACCAACGAAAGCGTCACGGTCGCCGCAGTAAGCATCTACCTTAGCCTTGGCAACGCCGAGGAAACGCTCGTTGTTAGGATTCTTGAAAATTTCGTTCTGCTTCTGGAGGATAAAGTTATCCTTGAAGTATGTGCGTGTGATGAAGAGTGTGTACTGGAGGTTTACCTGATCCTGCTCGTAGTTGTTGTCGTTTACGAATTCGCAGTAGCCGGTAACGGAAAGCTTTCTCGGCTTGCTGTCGGTATTTGTTACCTTTGCAGCCCATACTTCGTATGTATCGTCCTTTGGAACATAGTATGTAACTTCGGACTTGATGCCCTTGTATTCGGAAGTGATAACTGTGTAAGCAGTACCGTGGCGGCATTCGCTCTTGAATTCAGCGAGATCCTTGCATACAGGTGCCCAGGAAGCAGACCAGTATTCGCCTGTTTCGCCGTCCTTGATGTAAACGTAACGACCCGGCTGATCGACAGCAACGGAGTTAAAACGGTAACGGATAACTCTTCCGTTAGCGCCGCTCTTTACGAAGCTGTAGCCGCCTGCGTTGTTGGAGATGATAGCGCCGTATTCGGGAGAACCGAGGTAGTTCGCCCAAGGTGCGGGAGTTTCTGGATTTGTGATGACATATTCCTTATTTGCAAGGTCAAAATGTCCGTAGTTCATGGGAACACGCTCCTTTGAAATCTTAATATTTTTACATCTTTTACTGAAAAAACGCAAAGACACTCCTTTGGATAAAATTGTCTTGTAATCGTTTCTTCATTATTATTTTAATTGTATCATTTTCACACAGACATTTCAAGGGGGTATCAAAAAAATTCACAATTTCAAACGATTAAGGCGGTCAAAAACTTTGCAAAATGACATAAAACGGGTTTTGGTCAAAAATAATTTACTGAAAATCGGGTCAATGTTTGACAGCACACTGTAAAGATGATAAAATAATAAAAAAACGGCTATGAAAGGAACGGCTATGACATTTAAAAAGATAATTCCTGCGGTGATGCTTGCGATCTGCCTTGCCGCCTGTGCAGATCAGACCGATGAAGCCGTTCGGACGGACATTACAGCCGCTGTTTCGTCCGAAGCCGTTTCCGAAGCAGTTTCGGTGGAAGAAATGACTGCCAAAAATACGGAAACATCTGTTATAACGACTGCCGAAACTGCTCCCCTTTATGAACTTGACGAAAGCAGAAAAGCTGACCGCACATACGCTGGAATTTCGGACGATACGCCGTTTTTCTCCTGCGAATATGAGCAAACGGGGCTTGTTTCCGCAGAGGATTTCTCCGACAAGGCTCTTATTGAAAATGCAAAGGAAGCATTGATTTCCTCCGAGGTCTATACCGAGCTTTACGATGATGTCAAAAGCCGCCTGCCCGCCCGAGAGCCTGCGATACATATCTGCTGTTCAAAGGTGCTGGCTTTCGACCTTGACGGGAACGGCTTGGACGAGTATGCGTTTCTGTTCAGCTTTGAACCCGACTTTGACAATAATGATGAGGAAATGATGATGAAAGTTTGGGGGGCGGTTGGACCGAATACGCCTTATGTTGTTGTACTCTGCGGAGATAATAGTAAGTTTTATACTAACAGTCAAAAATATGCAATGAACGCAGACCTTTATGTTCTCAATTATGGCGGCTTTGCGCAGTTTGTAGTTGACGGCGGCGTGAGCAACAACTCGTCCTGCGCAGATTATTTCAGCTATTATGACGGCAAATTTGAGCTTGAACTCCGTGAGTTCCGCAAATATGAAATTCTTGACGGGACGTTCCTTATTCAGACAATGGCACAGGCTTCAAACTCGTGGCTTATCGTATGGGACGATGGTATAAAAGGCTATGTGACCCCCGAGGCTGTGACGGTTTCCCGTGAGGAGCGTGACGAAATATTTGAAAAGCTGCCGCTTGATGCTGATGAAAAGGCTTATTTTGCAGACTTTAATATTTGTACTATAGGTAATTATTTCTACTCTTTGTATAATATTGAGCAATACGGCAAAACCTTTATAAAGGACGAAAACGGCGAATTCCAAAGCTTTGACGGTCTGAAAGGCTATGCTGTAAATGAACGCATAATGCGTTACAATGACCCGTTCGGGATACCTTTTGCAAAAGAACTTGACTATGAAAAAATAATTGAAAAGGCAAAGGAGAACTAAAATGCTGACATATATCGATTCACACGCACATTATGATGACGAGCAGTTCGATGCTGACCGTGATGAGCTGCTCCCGAGGCTTCACGAAAACGGCGTTCGGAATATCATAAACATCGGCTGTTCAATGGAACGCTCGGAGTTTTCCGTTGAGCTTGCGAAGAAGTATCCGTTCGTCTATGCGGCTGTCGGAATTCACCCCGAGGACGCTTCGGGCGCGCCGAGCGATTACCTTGAAAAAATTCGCAGGCTTGCGGAATATGAAAAAGCTGTTGCTATCGGCGAGATAGGTCTTGACTATCATTTTGAGGGCTATGACCGCGAGATGCAGATACGCTTTTTTGAGGAACAGCTTGACCTTGCAAAAGAAATGGACCTGCCCGTGGTTATCCATTCCCGTGATGCGACCGAGGACACAATGGATATTCTCGGCAAAAGGGGAGAGGTGAAAGGCGTTATGCACTGCTTTTCGGGCTCGGCAGAAACGGCAAAGCAGGTGCTGAAGCTCGGAATGAACATAAGCTTCACGGGCGTTCTCACATTCAAAAATGCACGGAAAGCGATCGAAGCGCTTAAAGTAACACCGCTCGACAGGCTTCTGCTCGAAACCGACTGCCCCTATATGGCACCCGAGCCGAACAGAGGAAAGCGCTGCGACAGCGGTATGATAGTGAATGTCATCGGCAAGATAGCCGAAGTCAAAGGCATCTCGCCCGAGGAAGTTGCGGAGCAGACTGTGAAAAACACGCTCAGTCTGTTCTCGGGGATAAAATAAAAAATGCTTATGACATTTGGCACACCGACAGACGGTCGCCCCCGAACTGAATGATCAAAAGAAATAACCGTTAAGTTGGTAGCTCGGGCGGTTATTTCTTTTTGCTGTTAAGCGCTATCTGAATGATATCGCAAATAAGTATGCCCAAAGTTAAAACTTCTGTGATACTCATTAAAAGAAAATGCAAAAACAACGGCGAGGTCGCAAAAAGTGACCTCGCCGTTGTTTTTTGGATAAAGTTCAGTGATGCAATAATTACGAATTACGCATTACGAATTACGCATTGACAAAGCGGTGCGAATATTGCAAACCCGAATGCTATCGCAAGCTGTTGACCGGAGAGCGCAGTTGTGGAGAAAATTATCTGCATGAACGGCACATATACTGCCGCAAAAATTATGCAAAGCGAGGACAGCACTGCAAGTATTAGCTTCGGGTTGTTGAAATACGGCACTGTAAAGATGTTCTTCGTTTCCGATTTGCACTCGAAAACGTGCGCAAGCTGGGTCATTACGAGGGTGAAAAGCGCCGCAGTTCTGGCGGTGTCAATATTCCCCGACATATAGTTCGTCAGGAAAAAACAGCCGAGCGTACATGCACCTATCAGAATACCTCTGAACACTATTTTCGTCATAAGACCGCCCGAAAAAAAGCTTTCGTTCGCTTTTCTCGGCGGCTTGTTCATACACTCATGCTCGGTCGGTTCTACGCCGAGAGCAACGGCAGGAAGTCCGTCTGTAGCAAGGTTTACGAGAAGAAGCTGGGTAGGGAGAAGCACCACGGGCATTCCCATTATGATCCCGAGGAACATTGTCAGCACCTCGCCGATATTGCAGGAGAGCAGGTAGCGGACGAATTTCCGGATATTTGCATAGATACCCCGACCCTGTTCAACGGCTTTGACAAGTGTTGCAAAGTTGTCATCGAGCAGGACAACATCGGCGGCTTCTTTTGTAACGTCCGTTCCCGTAATTCCCATTGCAACGCCGATAGAAGCTTCTTTTACCGCAGGAGCGTCATTAACGCCGTCACCCGTCATAGTCACTATATCGCCCCTGCGCTTGAAGGCACGGACGATGCGAAGCTTATCCTCGGGAGTTGCACGGGCATAAACGGCGGCTTTTCCGATAACACCGTCAAGCTCTTCATCGGACATTTTTTCAAGCTCAGCGCCCGTTACAACGATATCATCACCGCGCAGGATACCTGCTTTTTTGGCAATTGCGGCGGCGGTGTTCTTGTGATCGCCAGTTATCATCACCGTTCGGATATGCGCCTTTCGGCAAAGCTTTACAGCCTCAACAGCTTCGGGACGCGGAGGGTCGGTCATTCCTGCAAGTCCGAGGAATATCATGCCGCTTTCGCTGTCGCCGCCGTCAATGTTCTTCTCACAGAAAGCAAGCACACGCAGCGCCTCGCCCGTGAGCTTTTCGTGTTCGGCTTCAAGGCTTCGGCGAACGGACGGGGTGAGCGGCTTGATGCCGTCATTAGTCATTATAAATGAGCATCGGGGGAGGATAACGTCAAATGCGCCTTTTGTAAAGGCAGTTTTTCCCGAGCCGCCCGAGCATATCACGGTCATACAGCGTGTTTCACTGTCGAAAGGTATTTCCTCATTTTTGCGGAAGCTGTGACGGAGCTTTTCCATAGTAAAGCCCGACTTCGCCGCCATTATAAGGAGTGCGATCTCTGTCGGGTCGCCTGCGGTGTTCCATTCTTCCTTTTTGCCGAAGCTTCTGAGTTGACCGCGTTCGCGCTGAGAGATTTGTGCCATTTGCGGCGGTGCGCTTATGTCGGCGTTATTGCAGAGAACTGCACAATGCATAAGCTCGGATAAGTTCTTGTCTGCGCTCGGATTGATGTTCTTTCCGTCCTCGGTTATGCCGCCCTGAACGTTGTAGCCGCTTCCCGAGATATCGTAAAGCTTATTTCCGCAGAAAACCTTTGTCACGGTCATTTTATTTTCGGTGACAGTACCAGTTTTGTCCGTGCAGATCACCGAAGCACAGCCGAGCGTTTCGACCGAGTGGAGCTTATGTACAAGCGCTTTCTGCGCAAGCATACGCCGAACGGCAAGGGCAAGTGCGATAGTTACTGTAGCAGGAAGTCCCTCGGGGATAGCGGCAATGGCAACGGAAATTCCCGTCATAAGCATATCGAACGGCGGCTCTCCGTGCAAAATTCCTGCGCCCGCGACAACGATGCAGACAGCCGTGCATATTATCGCAACGACCTTGCCAAGCTCGCCGAGCCTTTTCTGGAGCGGAGTTTCTTCCTCCTCAATATCGGTCAGCATACCCGAAATTTTTCCGACCTGCGCCGAAAGTCCCGTTGCGATGACCTTTGCAAGAGCCGTTCCCTTTGTTATAACAGTACCGCTGTAAACAATGTTTGCCTTTCCAATGGAATTATCGGCATCATCGGGCGAACCTGCCGATTTTGCAACGGGGGCGGATTCGCCCGTGAGGATACTTTCCTCGGCAAAAAGTCCTCGGCTTTCAAGAAGTGCCGCATCGGCCGGTATCTTATCGCCTGCTTCAAGCGAAATAACGTCACCCGGAACGATAACGGACGCAGGAAGTTCGGTAAGATGTCCGTCACGGTAGACCTTTGCATTCGGTGCGGTCATATTTTTGAGCGCAATGAGCGTTTTTTCGGTCTTGTACTCCTGCACGAAGCCCAGAACTGCGTTCAGAAGCACGATAACGATGATAGTCAGTGCGTCATAAACTTCGCCGAGGAATATCGACACCGCCGTTGCTATCAGAAGTATCATTACCATAACATCTCGGAACTGCCCGAGGAAAATTTTTATTGGCGCAGTCTTTTTCCTGCTTGCGAGCCGATTTTCGCCGTACCGGAGAAGCCTTTCCTCCGCCGATGTTGACGAAAGACCAAGCATCGAGCCGTTTATGTTTTTTTCTGCCATTTTTATCTCTCCCGTTTAAATAAATTTCCGACTTTGAGCGGTCTGTTCAGTTCTAATTATATTCGGACAGGTCGGGAAAAATGACGATCGGTAAAATTCCGTGAAAGTATTATTTTCCTGCAAAAGTTAGTCAATATTTATATTTAATGTTATGTTACAATAGATAGGTGACACAAAGTATAGAAAAACAACTTCCAAAATG
>OHUE01000705.1_pt1 | contig 17338 bp, 16 predicted proteins | sample 1579111 | NCBI WGS metagenome assembly OHUE01 (sample SAMEA3879524, study PRJEB24766) | human gut metagenome | biome: human-associated habitat; feature: feces | place: USA | collected 1985/1987 | reverse complement strand
TGGTTCTGATTTTGATCCTAAGGGCAAGTCAGACAGAGAAATCATGGCATTCTGCCAGAGCTTTATGACAGAACTTTGCAAATATATCGGTGCTGATGTCGATGTTCCAGCTGGTGATATCGGAACAGGCGCAAGAGAAATCGGATTCATGTTCGGTCAGTATAAGAGAATCCGTGGAATGTTCGAAGGCGTACTTACAGGTAAGGGACTTACATACGGTGGATCACTTGCAAGAACAGAAGCTACAGGTTATGGTTTATTATACCTTACTAATGCTTTATGGAAAGATAATGGAATGTCACTTGAGGGCAAGACAGCAGCTGTATCTGGTTCAGGTAATGTTGCTATCTACGCTATCCAGAAGGCACAGCAGTTAGGTGTTAAGGTTGTTACATGCTCAGACTCAACAGGCTGGATTTATGATCCAGAAGGAATTGATGTTGCACTTCTTAAGGAAGTTAAGGAAGTTAAGAGAGCACGTCTTACAGAATACGCTGCTGCTAAGCCATCAGCTCAGTATTTTGCTAAGCAGAATGGTGAACACGGAGTATGGCAGTACAAGGTAGATCTTGCTCTTCCATGTGCTACACAGAATGAGTTAGACATCGAGGATGCTAAGATGCTTGTTGCTAACGGTGTTGTATCTGTAACAGAGGGTGCTAACATGCCTACAACATTAGAAGCTACAAAGTATCTCCAGGAGAATGGTGTTCTCTTCGTAGGTGGTAAGGCTGCTAACGCTGGTGGTGTTGCTACATCTGCTCTTGAGATGAGCCAGAACTCAGAGAGACTTTCATGGACATTCGAAGAAGTTGATGGAAAGCTTAAGGGAATCATGGAAACAATCTACGCTAACATTTCAGATGCTGCTAAGAGATATGATATGACAGTTGGTGGAAAGACAGACTATGTTGCTGGTGCTAATATCGCTGGTTTCGAGAAGGTTGTTGACGCTATGCTTGCTCAGGGAGTTTGCTAATTACAGGCTTTAATGTAATAATTGTCTTATAATATGATTTAATTGTAAGGTTCTGCAGACAATATGTCTGTAGAACCTTTTTTTACTTGGCAGATTGCGAAAAATGATTTATATTATATGATTGTAGAAGTATAAAAATGGAGGTCTGTATGAGAAAGAATATAGCAAGAGTATTGCTGTACACAGCATGTGCGGTACTTGTTGTTTTTTACATATTAGTATTATGGTGGGGAAAGAATCCTAAGGTTGGAACAGAATACCGAATGTACTATCTGACACATGAGCTTACAGACTGGCCGGGTTATGGTAATCTGAAATATACATTTGGAACGAAAGAGATATGTACAGAACATAAAGACCGTAATGGTAAAGAACAAAGCAATGTCTGCAGTCGTAAAGGTCAGGGCTGGCAGAAAACAAAGAGATATGAAGGAACGAAGAATACAGACAAAGATTCATATATATACTATATTCCAGAGGAATCATCTGATAATATATATCTTGTATGTGATATTACGGAATATGATACAACAGCCGTTGGTGATAAAGGAATTGAAGTATATGTGAATGATAAGCTGATTGGAAATATAGACAGCAAGGGAACAACGAAGCTAAAGATAGGATATGTCAGCGGTGATGAGCTTCTTACAGTGAAGTTTCATGCTGACAATGCAGAATATACTCTTTACAGTATAAGCCTTGATAAAGGTCAGGCTGAAACTTAAATCCAAAGATGACAGAATATGTGTAAATGTATAGAAAGGTAGAATTATATGAAGAAATCGGGATTTAAATCATTATTAAAAAAGATTAAGCCATACGCAGTACCTGGTATAATAACAGGTCTGGTTATGATTGTAATACTTATACTTAAAGGTATATGGCCTTTTGGAAGCAGCAGAATAGATTATTTTGACAATATGCAGCAGGTAGCACCGCTTTATGCACATCTGTGGGATTTCATGCATGGTAAGGCATCAATATGGTTTGACTGGTATACAGGTCTTGGAACAAATGTGTCAATGAGTATATCAGCATTTTCAATGATTACACCGTTTAATCTTTTATTATATTTTGTTCCAAGAAGTTACATATTAGAGAGCATATCAATAATTACACTTGTTAAGATGATATTCATGTCAGTTGCAATGTATGCGCTTATTAATAAGAAATACAATAATCTTGTGTATGGATTAAAGGTTATGTTTTCATGCATATATGCCTTTTGTGGTTATGTAATTCTCTATGGTTCATGCTTTACACCATGGATGGATATAGTTGCATTTTTCCCTATTCTTATAATGGCATATGACAGAATGCTTGAGACAGGAAAGAAAATGTTATATATATGCATGATTGCATTGTGCTTCATAATTAATTATTACTTAAGTGCAATGTCACTTATATACATATTCCTTATCTGTGGAATAAGAATGGTAGTTATGCAGGAGAGAAAGCAGTGGAGGGAAACTGCATGGAATGTCGGTATAGGTACGATTGCAGGTATCGGACTTTCAGCATTCGTGCTTGTTCCTGTATTTGCACAGCTTTCTTCATCACAGAGAGGTGGTGCGTCTAAGGGGCTTTTATCACAGTATGCAGGCTGGATAACAAGTTCAATCGTTACAGATGGTGCAATGGCAGCACTGCAGCGCTGGATGATGCTTTATGGACTTGCATTCGTTATAGCAGTTATTATCATGGGAATGAAAATATATAAGTCAGACAGAAGACAGCTTATATATACTATAGCCATGCTTGTTGTTGCATTAGGTCCGGTGCTCATGGAGGCTACTAACCTTATGTGGCATTTTGGCTCATATAACGGATATACATTAAGAAACGGATATTTGATATCGTTCACACTTATCTGCATTGCTGCAGGAATGGCAGAGAAGATGTTTGCAGATATACCATTAAAGGGTGCGTTTTATCGCAGGCAGACAGCGGTAGTAGTGGTAATTGGAGCAGTATATGTTATGATTTATAACATATTACCAATAAACAATGAAATGCTTGCAATGGCATTTTTTATAATGATATTTGCAATAATGTTTGCAGTGTATATATTTATGCTTATAAGGAAGAAAGAATTTAACTGTAAAACAGTTATCCTTGTTATTGCACTTGAATTGTTTATCGGTGCATATGCTCTTATAGGACCTCCTAAATTTTATACATATGAAGATTACCAGATTGGTGATTATGTACAGTATGCCAATGATGCGGCAGACAGCCTTGATATAGAAGAGTCTGCTACAGACAGAATAGTAAATCCTGATATCAGTCTTAATGCCAATTATCCTCTTATATTGAGAAGAGGAGCATTATCAAGCTTTACAGCAGCTTTAGAGGATGATACACAAAGTTATGCCAAGAGATGGGGATATTCTAAGTATTTCCTGTGGCTGTTAGATTCAGGTGGAACAGTATTCAGTAATGCAGTGCTGCATGTTACACAGGCAGTTAATATCAATGAACTTGACAGTGCTTTATATACATTAGAGAAGAAGGAAGGCGATTACAGCCTTTACAACACTAATTATAACCTGCCATTTGGATTCTGTGTTGACAGCAGCTTCAGCAAGCTTGATATGACTAATGTTGACTGGATTACATACCATAACAGAATGTATAAAGCAATGACTGGAGATAAAGAAACATTTGTAACAAGAATATATCCACAGGCAGAGACTGCTGGCAATGTTAAGTCCATGACTATTAATGTCGGAAGCAGAAGTGCTATATATATGAATATTGCAGATGTGAAGAAGCCTAATGCGGATGCTAATGCATCTAAGCTTGAGAGCAGCATACATGTATATGTGAATGGTGAGGCAGTTGTTGTACCTACACTTGGAGATGTTAATAATACAGCATATTTTACGGATTATAATAATAATCTTCTTTATCTTGGCATATTTGAAGATGAAGATGTTCAGATTAAGATTGAATATGATAAGCCTAAATATATGAACCAGAGTAAGATGACTATCGGACTTCTTAATATGGAGAAGATGGATAAGCTCTGTGAGGATTTCGCAGATAAGCAGACAGATGTTTCATATACTAATAATACACTTACAGTTAAGATAAACAGTGATGGAACTAAGGATTATGCCCTGATACCGGTTATTAAGAGCGCTAACTGGACCGTGACACTTGATGGAAAGACAGTTAAGACTAAAGAGATAGCAGGGCTGTTTACAGGTGTACAGGTTCACGAAGGCGAGAATACATTAGTGTTTACATTTGTGCCAAAGGGCAGAAATGCAGGACTGCTTATTACACTTGTGACATTGTTAATAACTGTGTTATGCCTTGTGATTAATTATAAGAGAACTATAAATGTTCCTGTATGGGCTAAGTACTGTGCACAGTATATATATATTGGATTGTTTGCAATAGTTGTGGCTGCAATGTTTGTAGTACCTGTAATAAGTACAATCCCGGCAGCTGTATATCATATAATCCGTATATTATTGAAATGAGGCATAAGATGAACAGACTAAAAAATAATGAGAATTGTAGGCTTCTGTTAAAGATATTGATTATATTTGCGATATCAAGACTGATTATGCTTATCATGGTTCCTGTGTATAATGGAATTATGGGGACACACAGATCATTTCTGTTTCTTATGAACGAGTGGGATGCAAAGAAATATGCCTATATAATCAATCATGGCTATACACACCCTACGGATATTGATCCTCAGGCTAACTGGGCGTTCTTCCCATTATATGTTATAGTGTGTGCAGCATTAAAGGCAGTGACAGGCGGGCTTATTAATACTTATGTTATTGGAATGATAGTATCTAATATATGCATAATTATTGCAGCATTCTTTGCTGTTAAAGGTCTTAAGAAGCAGACTTCTATTAAAGAAGAATATACTATGATTATGCCAGTGCTTTTATTTATGGCACCTTACACCTTCTATTGCAGTTCTGTATATACGGAAGCGATGTTTATAATGTTTATTGTACTTTTTTTCTATTTCCTTTTTGAGAAGAAATACATGGCAGCAGGAATTATGGCAGCATGCTCAAGTGGAACAAGAATTGTAGGCTGTATACTTGTATTTGCACTGGTTGTACAGCTATATATTGACATGGAAGGAACTAAGATAAGCTTTGGCAGGGTTAAGACATTTGTAATGGATATGCTTAAAGCACCTAAGAAGATACTGTCAGTGCTTGTATGCCCGCTCGGTGCATTTGCATATATGACATTTCTTAATTTCTTCTGTGGTGATGCATGGGCATATAAGAATGTCCAGATTGCATGGAGAGAGGATGAGTATTTCCCGATTATAGGCGTGTTGTGGAAGGCATGTACAGGACAGATTGAGCCAAGATATACATATATGGGGTGGTTCTGTATTGCAATACTGATACTTTATGGATATATGTTTTACAGAAAATATTACTCAATGGCAGTGTTCGGAATTATATCACTTCTTGTGCCATTGACATCACATGTTATGAGTACATGCAGATTTACGGTGGGAACATATGTTGTATTTGTCGGTCTGTATGATATACTTTCAAGGTGTAATAAGGTTGCAAGATGGATTCTTATGGCAGTTCTGATTGCCTTAGAAATATATCTTTTGTTCTTATGGTACAATTCAGACTGCTGGCTTATGTAGTATAATGAATGCAATATAAGCATAAAAATATATAAACGGGCATAAGATATAACAATGCATTTTAATGCAGTATAAGGAAGGAAGAGACGAGGAATGTACGACGAGATTGTAGACAGGCTTAACAGGATAAGCCAGTTTGCACCATCTACCGGAGTAGAAAGGGGCAGACGGGTATTACGAAATTGTGGCAATCCAGAGAAAGATTTGAAGATAATACATGTTGCTGGAACGAATGGCAAAGGCTCTACGTGTGCATATATTGCACAGATTCTGCAGAGTAATGGTTACAAAACAGGACTTTTTACGTCGCCTCATCTTGTGGATATCAGAGAGCGTATTAAAATTAATGGACAGATGATATCCAAGAGTGATTTTGAGGAGGCATATAATGCTGTTGAGAACTGCAGAACGCAGGAACTTGCGTATTTTGATTATATGCTTGTTATGGCAATGTACTATTTTAAGAAACAGAACGTTGATTATGTAGTTATGGAAACTGGTCTTGGTGGAAGGATTGATGCAACTAATGCCATTGAGAATCCGGTAATATCAGTAATAACAACGATTTCTCTTGAACATGCTGCAATTCTTGGTGATACTGTAGAGAAGATTGCAGCTGAGAAGGCTGGAATTATTAAGCTGGGAATTCCGGTTGTATGCAGTGGTGTTGTCAAAGAGGCAGCAAGGGTGATAAAGTCCCGTGCAGAAGAGATGGAAAGTGACTGTTGTGTAGTTGATGAGAATACATTTGAACTGGTACAAAATACATATGGTTATATTGATTTTTTAATTCATAATGAGTATTATAAGAATGATTGCTTCCGGTTAAGTACAAATGCGTTGTATCAGATGGAAAATGCAAGCATTGCACTTACGGTATGTGCTAATCTGTGTGACAGGGGGATGATTAAGCTTGACAATAAAGCAGTCAGTATGGCAATGTACGATACACACTGGGCAGGAAGAATGGAGCTGTTAAGAGATAATCTGTATGTTGACGGAGCGCATAATCCGCAAGGGATTCAAAGCTTTGTAGATTCAGTAAACAGTCTTTATGAAAACAGTCGGCTGGATAAGGCAACATTACTTTTTTCAGTAGTAAGTGACAAGAATTATGACAGAATGATTAAGATACTATGCAGCTGTAAGCATTTCAGACAGATATATGTTACAATAACGGGCGGTGTCAGAAAGCTTCCAGCTGATATAATAAAGGAAACATTTGAAGCACATATTAAGGATACACCGGTATATGTATTTGAGAGTGTTGAAGAAGCTATGAAAAAATGGGATAACAGACTGATGTTTGCAACGGGCTCTTTATATTTAGTTGGTGATGTAGTCCGTGCATTGGAAAGAAAGGAAAATAATCATGATTAATTTTGATGAAGAAATACAGAAGTTCCAGCCAAGTCTTGAGGTTGAGGATGCAGAGGATGCTATATACAACAATGATGTTCCAGATATAACAGATTTGATAACACAGATACTTAATGGTAAGAATTCGGATAAGTAGTGAGGGGTGGACATATGAGATGTTTTAAATGTGGAAGCTTCCTTACAGATGGTGATACATGTCCACAATGTGGTGAATACGTAGGAATCTATAAGAAAACAGCAAGAGTATCAGATGCATATTATAATGCAGGACTATATAAAGCAAGAGTGAGAGATTTAACTGGTGCAGTTGAATCTCTTAAGATAAGCCTTATGATTAACAAGTACAATACTAATGCAAGAAATCTGTTAGGTCTTGTTTACTGTGAGATGGGTGATGTAGTTGAGGCTTTAAGCCAGTGGGTCGTAAGTAAGAATTTTACACCTGAAGGCAATATTGCAGGACACTATATTAAGAAGATACAGACTAACCAGAACAGATTTGAGATGATTACAGGTACTATCCGTAAATATAATCTTTCTTTGAAATATGCCAAGGAAGGCAATCTTGATATGGCTGTAATACAGCTCAAGAAGGTAGTTGCCAATAATCCACAGCTTATTAAGGCACATCTTCTGCTTGCACTTATATATATTAAGCAGGACGAGCTTTCAAGAGCAAAAAAGATGCTTAACGCTGTTCTTGCAATAGATAAGAATAATACACTTGCACATATTTATCAGAAAGAGATAGCAGAAAGAAATGCAGCAAAGAAAGCGGAAACATCAGGCTCTTTCCTTCCTAAGAGAAAGGAAAAGGATATTGATAAGAAACCGTTAAGCGGCAACGATGTTATTCTTCCAAGATCGTCATATAAAGAACCAAGTAATGGTGCAATAACAATAATAAATGTATTGGCAGGTGTTGTAATAGGTGCAGCATTAATATGGTTTCTTATTGTTCCGGCAAGGAATAAGGGACTTACACAGGATTATAAGAAAAGTCTTCAGGAGTATAGTGAGCAGTTATCTTCTGGTAATGTGGAACTGAATTCTATGCAGAAAGAACTTGAGGATGTGAAAGCACAGAAAGATGCACTTGAGCAGCAGCTCGGTGTTGTTAGTGGAACAGGTGGAAACAACAAGCTGTTAGTATCAGTAATAGAGGCGGCAAATGATTATATTGCCAATAAGCCTGATGAAGCTGCCAATAAGCTTGTTGATATAGATGTCAGTGCACTTCCGAGTGAGTCAGCCAAGACATTGTATAATACAATAGCTACAGCTACACTTCCGGCAGCAGCACAGAATTTCTATGACACAGGAATGACAGAGTATTATAAGTCCAACTATGAAGTTGCGGCAGAGAATCTTGTCAAAGCATACAAATGTAATAACAGTGCAGATTCAGCTTATTATGCAGCTAAGTCATATGTAGCATTAGCAAAGACTGATGATGCAAAGAAATACTATAAGTATATTGTGGATGATTATTCAACTAGCGGATATTACAAAGAAGCCAGCGATTACGTTAATTCACATTGATGAGGTACTAAAAGATAAGCCCCCGGCAAAGATAATTCTTTGCCGGGGGCTTTGTTGCAGAATTAGTGAAGTGTAAAAGCAGAGAGGAAAGAGGAGATTATTATGTCAAAACAAGTTAATACAGCGGATGAGCAGGATGAAATCCAGCATATGGATTATATATACATGGTTAATGATGACAAGCTTATGATACGAATGAATGCAGAACTTGACCATCATCTGGCAGAAGAAATGCGTCAGGTTATAGATGATGTAATAGATAAGAGAGGCGTAACTCATATAGTATTTGATTTTACTAAAGTGGATTTCATGGACAGTGCAGGAATAGGACTTATTATGGGGCGTTACAAGAAGGTTATGGATAAAGGTGATATAACAATCGTGGGAGTCCGTGAAAGTGTTAAGAGAATACTTCTTATATCAGGACTTCATAAGATAGTTAACATATATGAACTTAAAGGACAGGAGGCATAATTATGATAGAGAATAACAATGTTGAATTATTATTTGAAGCCAGGTCGGAAAATGAAGCATTTGCAAGGGTTGTTGCGGCAGCCTTTGTTACATATTTAGATCCAACAATCGAAGAATTGCAGGACATAAAAACAGCAGTTTCCGAGGCAGTAACTAACGCAATAGTCCACGGCTATGACAATGGTCCGGGAAAGGTGAGAATGAGACTTAAAGGCATACAGAATCAGGTAATAATAGAAGTGCACGATGACGGTCTTGGCATGGAAAATGTTGCAAAAGCAATGGAACCTCTGTATACAACCAAGCCTGAACAGGAACGTTCAGGAATGGGATTTTCGTTCATGGAGGCATTCATGGATGATTTAAGAGTTGCGTCGGCACCGGGCAAAGGAACAACAGTTCTTATGAGAAAGAAAATAGGGGAGTAATTGATAGGATGTGATGCTATGGATCAGACTAAGGATTGTACCAGGGAATTGATCGCTAAAGCACACAATAATGACAAAGAGGCCAGAGAGAAGCTGGTAACAGATAATCTTGGGCTTATATGGAACATAATTAAAAGATTTAAGGGGAGAGGAACAGAACAGGAGGATCTGTTTCAGATAGGCTGTATAGGGCTTATAAAGGCAATTGATAATTTCAATCTGGATATGGATGTTGCATTTTCAACATATGCAGTTCCTATGATAACAGGTGAGATAAGAAGATTCCTGCGGGATGACGGAATGGTAAAGGTCAGCCGTTCCATAAAAGAAAATGCGGTAAAAAGCATGAGAATGGCGGGACAGCTCCGTGATACATTGGGCTGTGAGCCGACAGTAGAACAGATAGCAGCTGCCTGTGAGTTGTCAGTTGAAGACATAACATTGTCAATGTCTGCATCAATGGAGGTTGAATCAATATATAAGACAATCTATCAGGGGGATGGAAGCGAAGTAATGCTTATGGACAAGTTAGAAGATAAGGCAGACATTGGGGAAACCGCATCAAGCAAAGTTGCGCTTGCACAGCTTATGGAAACACTTTCACAGCGTGAAAAAGAACTTATCAGGATGCGTTATTATGATGATTACACACAGATGCAGGTTGCTAAGGAGTTCGGAATATCGCAGGTGCAGGTGTCGCGGATGGAGAAGAAGATTTTAAGTGGCATGCGCAAGCGGCTGTTTGCATGAAGGATTCATTCATATATTAAAGACACAGCGGCATAGTGTTTATGCTGAATGAACACAGTGCTGGGACAGTTTTGTGCATGTCTGGAGTGCGATGGGCGAGGGCAGGCTGTTAAATAAATGAAGCCTTATGAATAAATTTTTGGGCATGTACAATACTAATACTAGCAACGGAGGGTTTGTTATGTCAGAGAAGATTTATTTGAAGATTGACCAGCGCAGGTTTGTTAAGAAGCCTAGGGTCACTATTGGGGATGTGATGACTGTTTATTGTAGTGATAAGGATATGATTGAAAAAATCGGACATATAACGCTTGTGGAGTTTACGCTGGGCAAGTATGACAGGAAGGTGCTTGATGCACTTGATGTTGTGGGCATTATTCAGAAGGAGTATCCGGATGCAGATATTGAATGTCTTGGGGAATGTGATTTCGTTGTTGAGTACAAGAAGCCGGAGAAGGAAGGCACAGTGCATTGGATTAAGGTTGCTGTTATATGTTTTATAACAATGGTTGGAAGCGGATATGGAATTATTGCTTACAACAATGACGTAAGTACGACGGATATATTTGACCGGGTGTACGAACTTCTTGGAGCCTCTGCATATAAGGCAACGAATGCAATGGAGATTGCCTATGCTGTGGGATTGTTTATTGGAATTGTTATATTTTATGACCATTTTGCGGGACAAAAGCTGTCAAAAGCGCCAACACCGCTTGAGGTGGAAATGGATAAATATGACAAAGATGTATTAGAATCTGTTATTGACAGGGAAGGTGGAAAATGATAGCGGTTATTATTCTTATAGGGGCTATGTCGGGAGTGTTTACTGCTGCAGGACTTTTTGCACTTATAACCAGTGTTGGTGTTATTAACAGATATGCTGATGTCAGCGGGACGAGCAGACATGTGTCTCTGTATGAGGAATGTATAATAATCGGTGCGACGGCAGCTAATGCTGTATATGTTCTTGGAATCACGGTTAGAATAGGAATGACGGGCTGTATTATATTCGGGTTGATATCCGGGATATTTATAGGCACATTTTTAATAAGCCTTGCAGAGACAGTTAAAGCATTGCCTATATTTGTTCACAGGGCAAAGGCGGGCACCGGTCTTGGTTTTATTGTGGCGGCGACAGCGGCAGGAAAAGCACTAGGACAGCTTGTATATTACTTATATATGTATTGATTTTGCATTGCAAAAAGGGAGGATTTATGCACGATATTAATTCTGAAAGCGGTACCAAAGCTGATATTGAAAAAAGAAATGAAAGCTATAATGCTTATGTAAAAAATGTTACGCCTAAAGGAAGCTGTGTGGCAAAATGCTTTAAGGCATTCATTGTTGGTGGCTGTATATGTGTTGCAGGACAGATTATTTTAAATGTATGCAAGTGGATGAAAGTGCCTGACACGGATGCAGCATCGTACACAACACTTATACTTGTATTTTTAAGTGTAATTCTTACCGGACTTAATATTTATCCGTCTATAACCACATTTGGCGGAGCAGGAAGTCTTGTTCCAATTACAGGATTTGCAAACAGCGTTGCTGCACCTGCGATTGAGTATAAGAAGGAGGGACGGGTGTTCGGTATTGGCTGCAAGATATTTACGATTGCCGGTCCTGTTATTCTATATGGAATATTTTTTAGCTGGTGTGCAGGACTTATATATCTGGCTTTAAAGCTTATACATGTACTGTGATTCTTGATTAAGAAACATCTGTATGGTAGAATCATAGGAACTGTTTTAAAGAAATGCGCAGGATACGAGGATAATATGGGAACTTTTTTAGAAGATTATTATAATAAATTTAATGAAGAAAAAAGACTGACTTCAAGACACGGACAGATTGAATTCCGTACATCGATTCATTATATACATGAGTGTATTGAAGAATTAAAGAGAGAAGGCAGAGAGAATATAAAGATTATGGATATAGGTGCCGGAACAGGCAGATACAGCGTTGCACTGGCTGAGGAAGGCTTTGATGTAACTGCAGTTGAACTGGTAAAGCACAATCTTGGAATATTGAAATCTAAGAATTCATCAGTTAAGGCTTATCAGGGCAATGCACTTAAGTTAAAGCGTTTCGAGGATGAAACATTTGACATAACCCTGCTGTTCGGGCCGATGTATCATCTGTTCGGACAGGAGGATAAGGTTAAGGCATTAAAGGAGGCGGCCCGTATTACAAGGAAAGGTGGCTTTATTCTTGTCGCTTATGTTATGAACGAGTATGGTGTTATTACATATGCATTTAAGGAAAGACATATTAAGGAGTGTATGGAACAGGGCAGGCTGACAGAGGATTTCCACACGATATCTTCTGAGCAGGATCTGTATGATTATGTGCGACTTGAAGATATTGAAAATGTTAATGAAGCAGCAGGATGTGAACGTGTGAAGATTGTGACACCGGATGGACCGGCTAATTACATAAGACAGTTTGTGAATCAGCTTGACGAGGAGGAATACGAGATGTTTTACAGGTATCATCTTGCAACCTGTGAAAGAGCTGATCTGCTTGGTGCTGCTGCACATACGCTTGACATAATACGAAAATAATACATAATTAATACATTTTTGGACAGACTACTTATAAAGACTAATGGCACATGAGTATGTGCGGAAACGAGGATTATGACTGGGAAACAGAGTCTGTTATTTGACAAAGATGTATATGTGAGATGCACAGCGACAGTGGTTGGAAAGAAAGAGGCTGATGGTCCGCTTGGTGAAATGTTTGATGTGGCAGTAGAAGATGATATGTTTGGCAAGAAAAGCTGGGAAGAGGCTGAGAGCCACATTCAGGAGATGGCGGTTGACAAGCTGCTTATTAAAAGCGGCATGGCTGCGTCAGACATAGATTATATCTATGCCGGAGATCTTCTTGGACAGCTAATAGCAACATCTTTCGGTCTTATGAGATATGAAATACCGATGTTTGGTCTGTACGGAGCATGTTCAACGATGGGCGAGGCATTATCACTTGGTGCAATGTGTGTTAATGCCGGATATGCGCAAAATGTAATTGCCATCGCGTCAAGCCATTTTGCAAGTGCTGAAAAGCAGTTCCGTTATCCGCTCGAGTATGGAAACCAGAGACCAGTTGCATCTACATGGACAGTTACAGGAGCAGGGGCGTATATCGTCGGCGATAAGCCTCTGGATAAGAAAAAATGTGTTCTCATAAAGGGTATTACAACGGGAAAGATTGTTGATTACGGCGTTAAGGATTCAATGAATATGGGAGCATGTATGGCTCCAGCAGCAGCAGAGCTTATAGAAGCTAATTTCAAAGACCTTGATGTTGATAAGGACTATTACGATGCAATATTTACAGGCGACTTAGGAGAGATTGGCAACAGGATATTGTCTGAGCTTCTAAAAGAAAAAGGCATTGATATTGCTGATAAGCTGTATGACTGTGGAATGCTTATATACGAAGGGGAAACTAAGTGTTCAGGAGGAAGCGGCTGTGGCTGCAGTGCAGTTGTTCTTGGAAGCTGTATTATGGACAGACTTATAAGAGGAGAATATAAAAGAGTTCTTTTTGTTCCTACAGGAGCTTTGTTATCTACCGTAAGTTACAATGAAGGAAAAAGTGTGCCGGGCATAGCCCATGGTGTAATTCTTGAAGGAAAGGAGAGTTAAAGCCATGGATTTTGTTAAAGCATTTGTATGTGGGGGGTTAATATGTGTTCTTACACAGATTCTTATGGAAAAGACAAAGCTTATGCCGGGAAGGATAATGGTTATTCTTGTAACAACAGGAGTTGTACTTGGAGCAGTTGGAATATACGAGCCGTTTGTTAAATTTGCAGGAGCGGGAGCAACAGTTCCTCTTACGGGATTTGGCAATGTCTTATGGAAGGGTATGAAGAAAGCAATAGATGAGCAGGGATTTTTAGGATTGTTTACAGGTGGATTTACTTCATGTGCAGTCGGAGTATCAGCAGCACTTATATTTGGATTTATTGCATCACTTATATTTGAACCTAAGATGAAGAAAGAATAAAATAAAAGGATAGTGGTTCGTTCAAATTGAACCACTATCCTTTTTTAATGATTAAGGCCGTTTGTCAGATGAATTAGTTTTACCAGATGTCTCTGTTGAGGCAGCAGTTGTTTCTTTAGAATTGTTCTTGTCGCTGCCTGTTCCGGGTGTAACCTTGGAAGGCTTGGTTGTTGCACTGTGAATAGTGCATAACTTAGATAACTCAGTATCTGTAATTGAGATATCAGCATCCCATGTCTTAAACTCAGAACCGTCTTTATCCTCGCCAAGCTTATCAGCAGAAGATTTCTTTCTCATAATCTTAGTTGTAACACTTGGACAACCGGAAGTAGCAATATCTCCGGATTCATTACATATTGAAACCTTAACATGTGTTGTACAGTATTCAGTAGGAACTGTGTCTTCAGTGAAATATTCTGTTATAACACAGTTTCCTTCAGGGTCCTGGTCACATAAGCCCTCAACAGGAAGAAGCCCTGACTTAGAGCATACAGCCGCCTCTACAATACCAGATGGCTGTTCATAACTTCCAGTTGGAAGATTAAGATTTTCATGAATTGTCTGCATAATTGTACGCCATATAACATTGTGGTTGACAACATTTCCAAGCTCTTTGGAGTTATCATCATAGCCTGCCCATATTACGGCTGTATAATATGGAGTGAAGCCACAGAACCATCTGTCGCTGTCGAACTGTGTTGTACCTGTCTTACCTGCTACAGGCTGGCTTGAAAAGTTAGCTGTACGTGCAGTACCGTCAGTAGCAACAGAGCGTAATCCCTGAATAAGAAGCCAGTCAGAATTCTCATTAAGTACCTTATGCGTTTCAGGTACAGAATTATCGATAATAATGTTGCCTTCTGAATCAAGCACTTTTGTGTAGTAAATAGGCTTTGTGTAAGTTCCTTTATTAGCAATGGCTGCATAAGCGGAACACATGTCAATATTGGAAACACCTCGTGTCATACCGCCAAGTGCAAGTGATTGTACAACGTCGTGTGCACCGTTGATTGCATTTTTAGGAGAAACCAGCGTTGTAATACCGAATTTCTCAAGGTAATTATAACCAACCTGGGGCGTAAGCTTTGAAAGAATCTTAACAGCAGGTACATTCTGTGAAACAGTAAGAGCTTCTCTTAATGTCATCAGACCTCTGTATTCACCTTTTGTAAAGTTAGTAACAAGCTTTGCATCAGTTCCTGAATAATAATAAGGAGCATCATCAATGGCAGATGCCAGAGAATATGTCCCTGTATCAAGGGCGGGACCGTATACAGCAAGTGGCTTAATACTTGAACCCGGCTGTCTTGCAATATCATTAGAAGCACGGTTTAAGCTTCGGTTAAGAGTTTTATCACCGCGTCCGCCAACCATAACTTTAACATGTCCGTTGGTCTGATCCATTACAGTAAATGATATCTGGGGCTGTATTGTAAATGTAAGTGTCTCAGCATATATTTCACCACCCTCTTTAAGGAGCTCCTGCTTATATGCTTCAACATAACTTCTTGCAGCATCTTCATCGGTCATCGTAAGACTGAAGCGGGTATCTCCAAGAGTCTTTGTGTACCAGTTAGCCATTGAATTGTGTGAATAATATGAAAATGATCCATCAGTCTGCTTTATTGTTAAAGCATAATTGATAGAAAAATGTGTATTATCATTGTAGTTGCCAGGATTATTGATAACATCGTCAGCAACCTGCTGCATCATTGTGTCCTGAGTTGAATAAACCCGAAGTCCGCCACGATATATAAGGCTTGTAGCCTGTGCTTCTGTATATCCCTTCTGTGACATAAGGTCAGAAGTAAGCTGATTGATAAGTTCATCAACAAAATATGAATAAGTTGTAGTTGATGTTCCGGCAAGTTCAATCCCTTCAAGTCTTGCATAGACATCATCGGAAACCGCTTCATCATATTCTTCCTGGGATATATATTCCTGCTCTTTCATATTGAGAAGGACCTGACTCTGCCGGTCTTTGTTTCTGTCGGCGTGCCTTATTGGATTAAGACCGGTAGGACTTTTAGTGATGGATGCAATTACAGCACATTCACTGATAGAAAGCTCTGATACATCCTTGTTAAAATATCCTCTGGCAGCAGCCTGTACACCATAATATCCGTTACCAAGGTTAATGGTATTAAGATAATTCTCAAGAATGGCATCTTTAGACATTACTGTCTCAAGCTTTATAGCCAGATATTGTTCCTGAACCTTTCGCTTAATCTTTTCAATTGTAGATTCGTTAAAAGCATTAAAAACATTATTCTTTAGAAGCTGCTGTGTTATTGTACTTGCACCCTGTGACATCTCACCTGATGAAAGTGTAATTGAAGCAGCTCGTAAGATACCTCTCATATCGATACCATTATGCTCATAGAAACGCTCATCTTCTATAGCTATAAATGCATGTTGCAAATCTTTAGGAATCTGGTCAAGTGTTACATATGTCCTGTTAGCTCCGGCAGAAGAAAGTGTCTGTATTTCATTCTCATCTGAATCATATATCTTAGTTGCAAAGCCTTCAGGCGAAACATTAATAGAAGCTATATCAGGAGCATTTTCTATAATTCCCTGAAATGAACCGAATACAAGGCATGAACCTGCTACAACTAATGCTATTATTCCGACCAGAGCCAGCTTTATAAAAAATATACCTAATTTGGTGCCCAGCTTGGTAGTAGCTGAATTAAGCAGTTTTTTCTTTTGTTTTATGCCTTTACCACCATAATTCATATATTGTCCTCCTTAATAAAGTCATGATATTATAACATAAAAAGGTATGACAGGCAATCAATATGGCTGTATAATAACTAATATACATATATGTAAGAAGGAATCAGATAATGAAGAAGATAATATCAGGCGGAACAGGTGAGTTTACAGATAAGAAATCAAGATTTATAGCTAACATTTATCATATAGAAGATGAAGATATGGCAGTGAAAATAATAGAACAGCTCAGAAAGAAATATTGGGATGCACGACATAACTGTTATGCATATGTTTTAGGAGGCAAGAGCGAGATACAGAGATTTTCAGATGATGGTGAGCCGTCAGGTACAGCAGGTAAGCCGATACTGGAGGTGATTACAGGAAATGAAT
>OHUE01000700.1_pt1 | contig 17446 bp, 19 predicted proteins | sample 1579111 | NCBI WGS metagenome assembly OHUE01 (sample SAMEA3879524, study PRJEB24766) | human gut metagenome | biome: human-associated habitat; feature: feces | place: USA | collected 1985/1987 | reverse complement strand
CTCTATCAGCCCCACTTTTAACACTCTCACTACTTGTTAGTATCAGATATGTAACTTGCTCACTCTTTTATTTCCCTAAATTTGATATTTCAAAAATAGGGAAGAGGAAAATGTGTATGTGGAAAGTTACGGAGAAAGTGAATACTATCCGTAACATCTTACATTGTTATCAAACTTTACTCACCTTCTTACAAGTCACCCTGCGCTAATAAATGTGTTAATCAAATCTTAATTTTATGTTAACAAGTCTTTACTACCAAGTCCCTTTTTTGAAGCCATTTCAATGCCGTTGAACACACCCTCTTTTAGCACATTCAAACTCCCCATTAAAATATGTTTTTTGGAACATTTTGGGAACATCATACTTGCCATTATATCCATCATATATTGATTATCAAGCACTTAAACGCAATCTTGTGTTATTCGGAGGAAATTGCCAAGTATGTGCCCATCGTGGTGAAATTGTGCTATGCCATCGCAGGTGTAGTAGCTGTAGTCGGTGCTATCTCGGTGTACATCAGCATGAACAACGAGGAGCAGGACGTCAAGAAGAAGATTATGATGGTCGTTGGCGCATGTATCTTCTTGATTGCAGCAGCCCAGGCATTGCCTCTGTTCTTCGGTATCGGATAATGACACATAATCCGAACAACAGCAAGAAGTGAGATTGTCAAAAAGAGAGTGATAACGCAAAGAAACTATTGTTATGGACGCAGATAAAGAAGAACGCTATGCGGACTTCCCCGTGTTCAAGGGATTGCAAAAATCGCTTGAATTCATGGGATTCCAAGGACGCTATATCTATTGGGCGGCAGGCACAGCAGGTGGAGCCATTGTAGGTTTCATTATCGCTTACTGTTTGTTGGGATTCGTTGTAGGGCTCGTGGTGCTTGTATTTGCCATTTCCACAGGTGCTGCCCTCATTTTCCTCAAACAGCGAAAGGGACTGCATACCAAGAAGAGCGACCAAGGAGTGTATATCTACGCCCATAGCAAGAGCTTCTGATAAGGAAATCAAAAGAAAAACCATCATGAGAGTTGTTGGGTTGATTGCATGTTGAACGAGGTAGGTTCGCTCCGACGGAAGAAAGAGTGAGCCTACCTTTATTTGATTAAAAATGAAACAGTTGATTATAGGTTACAGAAATGGGGCAAACGACATGTATTCTGTCATTATCCCCCAAAGATTCAGAGTATACATATGCGTAGCCGATAGTCCATCTTTGGAAATATCGATTGCAGATGATGAAGACAATGAACTGGTAAGTACATTTCTTCCAATTTCCCAAGAGGACTATCCAATTTTACAAGAATTGAGCTATGAAGATTGGGAGACGCATTTCGATGAGGATTTTACAGACTATATCGTAAGTGACATTTGCAATTATCTGCATACAGGCAGATATTACGATGATGAGGACACGATGTATCGAGCATATTTTGACTTTGACTATTACGAGAAGCATTGGACAGATTATCTGAAATGGGTTATAGACAGACACAGAGAAGAATGTGCAAGAGATAATAATGATCAGTAAACAACAATCAGTAATACCAATAATCAGAAATGATACTATACGTCATCTTGTTTTTCATTGCACTATGTATCGGCATGGCAACATCCGTATATGCCTTCGGTACTGGAGGTAAACGGAAAAAGATATTCGAGGACATCTACTTCTCGGTGGAGGAAGTGGACGGCATAGGTGTGGTGTATACCAAGAACGGTGACTACTCAGCCATACTGCGCATGGAAAATCCAGTGCAGAAATACTCCGCCAACATTGACAGCTACTATGAGTTCACCCAACTCTTCACCGCTATCTGTCAGACCTTAGGCGAAGGTTATGCCATCCACAAGCAAGACGTGTTTACACGCAAACAGTTTAAGGACGAGAGTACTGAAAAACACGAGTTCTTGTCGGAAGCCTACTTTCGCTATTACGAAGGACGTGAATACACAGACAGCAGCACCTATCTGACCATCACCCAAGAAAACAAAAAGAGCAGTCTGTTCTCTTTTGACCATAAGAAGTGGCGCGACTTCATGGTAAAGGTTCGCAAGGTACATGATCAGTTGAAAGATGCAGGAGTGAAGGCATCCTTCCTCGGTAAGCAAGAGACACAAGAATATGTAGACCGCTTCTTTGCCATGAACTTTCGGGACAAGACCGTAAGTATGACAGGCTTCAAGGTAGATGAAGAGACCATCGGCATGGGCGACAGACGTTGCAAAGTGTACAGTCTGGTAGATGTAGACTGCGCCAATCTACCCAGTGTCATCCGTCCATATACCAATATGGAAGTAAACAACACCAGTATGCCAGTAGACCTGCTTTCTGTGGTAGACAACATACCAGGAGTGCAGTCGGTAGTGTACAACCAAATCATCTTCATGCCCAACCAAAAGAAAGAGTTGGCAGTATTGGACAAGAAGAAAAACCGACATGCCTCGATGCCCAACCCAAGCAACCTGATTGCAGTGGAAGACATCAAGCGAGTGCAGGACGTGATAGCGAGAGAAAACAAACAACTCGTCTATACACATTATAATATTATAGTAACTGTGGCACCCAGTGTAGATATTCAAAAGTGTACGAACCATATAGAAAATGCATTCGGGCGCATGGGCATCCACATATCCAAGCGAGCATACAACCAACTGGAACTGTTCGTCAACTCATTCCCTGGCAACTGCTTCGGAATGAGCGAAGACTACGACCGTTTCCTCACTCTATCGGATGCAGCCGTCAGTATGATGTACAAGGAGAAGATAGTACATAGCGAGGACACTCCTTTCAAAGTGTACTATACCGACCGACAAGGAGTACCCGTAGCCATCGACATATCGGGAAAGGAAGGCAAGAACAAGTTGACAGACAACAGCAATTTCTTTGTGCTTGGACCTTCAGGCAGCGGCAAGAGTTTTTATGTCAATTCCATGGTACGCCAAGCCCATGAGCAGAATACCGACATCGTGTTGGTGGACACTGGTAATTCGTATGAAGGGCTGTGTGAATACTTCAACGGCAAGTATATCTCGTATACCGAAGAGCATCCCATCACGATGAATCCTTTCCAAATCAAGAGAGAAGAATGGAACATCGAGAAATTGGGATTCTTGAAAAACCTTGTCATGCTGATTTGGAAAGGCAGTCAAGGTACGGTAACAAAGACAGAAGACAAACTTATAGAGCAAGTCATCAACGAGTATTACGAGGCACACTTTGGAAAAGACAGTATTGGTCGTTTGTGTTTCAACAGCTTCTATGAGTTCAGTACAAGGCGCATACCGGAAATCTGTGATGAGAACGGACTGCGAGGAATCGACTTGGCATCCTACAACTATCTGTTGAAAGAGTTCTACAAAGGAGGCAGTCACGAGTTGACACTCAACGAGAACATGGACAGCAGTCTGTTCGACGAGACCTTCATAGTGTTTGAGATCGACAGTATCAAGGACGACCCGCTACTCTTCCCTCTAGTCACACTTATCATCATGGACGTGTTTCTGCAAAAGATGCGCATCAAGAAAAACCGCAAGATGCTCATCATCGAGGAGGCGTGGAAAGCCATCGCATCGCCCATGATGGCAGAGTACATCAAATATCTGTACAAGACTGCCCGTAAATTCTGGGCCAGTGTTGGTGTGGTGACTCAGGAGATACAAGACATTATCGGCAGTGAAATTGTGAAAGAAGCCATCATCAACAACTCCGACGTGGTGATGTTGCTTGACCAAAGCAAGTTCAGGGAGCGTTTTGATACCATCAAGACGATACTCGGTCTGACGGATGTGGACTGCAAGAAGATTTTTACGATTAACCGACTTGACAACAAGGAAGAACGTGCGTTCTTCCGTGAGGTGTTCATCCGTCGTGGGCAGACCAGTGCCGTGTATGGCGTGGAGGAACCGCATGAGTGCTACATGACCTATACCACGGAGCGAGCTGAGAAGGAAGCATTGAAACTGTACAAACGAAAGTTAGGATGCAATCATCAGCAAGCTATCGAGGCATATTGCAGGGATTGGGATGCAAGTGGCATCAGCAAGTCTTTGGCTTTCGCTCAAAAAGTGAACGAAGCAGGACAAGTGCTGAATATAGGAAACTCTTCTAAGGGTAAGCCTTTCTAAGCCTCCTTATGCCCTTCTGGGGTAATGGTGGTTTGTGAATTAGCAAAACAAAGACGCTGACATGTCAGTGTAATTATAAACAAAACAATAGCAACGAATGAAACGACTTCTAATCATCATGCTGACAATCTGTGTATGGACCAATAAAGTCTGTGCACAGTTTCACAGCATGAACTACGACAAGGAAACAGTGGCAGCAATGGCTACAGCTTTCGGAGCGGAAGCCGTGGCAGAAGGCTATTATAGCGAGCAGGTGGGTGCAATCTTGAAGCACTACAATGCAGCAGAGTTGGCGGCAGCAGGGATTTTCGCCAGTAAGTTTTTGGAACGCAAGGCAATGACCGATTTGGGATTGTGGAACAGCAGTACGGAAAACTACTATTACAAGCGCATCTACAATATGGTGAGTCATAAGATAATGCCAAAGATATGGACAGTCTCGAAGATGATGCTCCACTCTCCTCAGACAGCTTTGTATTGGGGAAGTTATCTGGTAAAGGTATGCGATGACACCAAGAATCTGTGTATGCAGTTTGAAAGTGTCGTCACCAACTCCACTTTGACATTTGCAGACATACAGTTTCTGGAAATCAACAAAGAGATAGCAGCCATACTGAAACTGTCGGACATCGGCAATGTAGACTGGAAAGGAATGCTGAATGATTTGGCGAAAGTACCGGGAAACTTCACGGTGGACAATCTGACGGCAGACATCGACAACCTATACAATATGGGAGTGGGACTTGCCACATCTGGCATGACCAATATCGGTGACGCACTGTTGCAGAAAAGTGCGTTCAAAGAAGTGTTTAATGGCAAGGTGAGCAAGGTCATAGACATATACAATAGCTATAACGACCTGTTTGAGCAATTTGACAAAGATGTGGGCCACACCTTGTTAGGTATGGTAGGCGGCAAAGACAATGTCGCAGGACTGTTCAATATCGCCGACTACAATCTCACGTCGTGGATAACCGACTATATGAGTGAGGCAAATGGACAATACTACACCCAGCGTTGGTATATCTACCGTAGGGACAGTGGATCCGAAAGCCTTGTAGAGTATAATCCTCCGACGGACGACAATAGCATATTGAAAGGCGACCACTGGTATAGGATAAGTACCAAAGACCCCGACTTCTATCCAGACGGAAATCAGAGAGAAGCCATTCTACTAAACTCTGAGAACCATGCCGGATGGTCACGAGCCAAGGTGCAGCAGCTGAACAATCTGAATGACGGATATAACTATAATATAAGCTATAGGTTAAGCAGCTATATCATCAGTAAAAAGAAAAAGCAGAAGCAAAAGGCATTCGCTTATCACATCACGGTTACAAAAAGTTGGAACAGAGAAGAAACTGTCTATGAAGACGTGTTCGACTCCTATTCAATGGACTTAAACACCTTCAAGGCGCAACTGCAAGCACGTCTGTCGGAACTGAACGACAATGAAGAAGGCTACACCTATTATATAGGTAGCGAAACACGCAACTACTATCAGGCAACCGATGCAGCCAAGCTGAAAGGATGCGAGAGTGTAACCATCAGCGTGACATGCTCAGACGGTGTGACCTTGGGACGAGGAACAACGCAATACAAATGCAGCGAATGTGGCAAGTCGCTCAATGCACACAGCAAGGAATGCGCAATGAGGACAACCGTAACGGAAGGCAATTTGGATTTGTCGGAGTTTGACAGAATGCAGCAAGAAGCCGACAGTAAAGTGGCTGTGCTTCAGGTGCAGATAGGGCAGTTGGAGGCAGAAAACAAGGAGTTGCTTCGCAAGATAGCCAATTCCAGTGTAGAAGATGCTGCCGTCTATCGACAACAATACAATGCCAACAAAGACCAGATCGATAAACTGAATGTGGAGTTGGCAACATGGCGACAAAAGCAGCAAGAAATAGCAAAAGCCAAGGAAGAAGCAAGCAAGGATAATGATGTGGCAACCGATGACTACTATCATATTCCAGCCATCATGAACGATTGCAAGACAGCCTACAACCTCACTTGGCAAGACAAAGGAGTATGGAATGGCTACGTGTATACACGTAAGGCAACCGTGCCAAACATCAACGGCATCGTTACCTTCAAAGCAACATTGTCGATAGCGAGAAAGCCCAAGATTGTACTTGGTGTAAAGGTACACCGTGCCATTATGCAGATAGCATGGGACTTGACATCGGAATACACCAATACCAGTGTGGTAGATGTGATGACACTTGACAGAAGCAAGTCAGAGCAAGAAAAAACCGATGAAGTAAACCGCCGAATATCCGAGATAGCAAGGGAATATCCATCGTGCAAAATAACCACCGAATATGCCAAGAGCGACCCGATAGAAGAACAAACCAACAGCGATGTGAAACATCTGTTGTGGTCGAGTGACCGACTGGAGATAGCACGAGAAGTGGACAGCCGTATCACAAAGATTTACGCTGACTTGGTGTCGCTGGAAAAGATGATGCACTATAAGCGGAGCATCATTGATGTGCTAAAAAGTGCATTGCCTGAGATAGACAATAACATGGGACGCAGACAGACCATATTGGAAGAATGCTATGAGCGTTGGATCAATGGAGCCAGAGGCAGAAAGGAGGCAAGTAGATGAGGACGACTTTGATGATAGTAATGCTATTGACACTGCTACCCAATGCAGCAAGAGCCCAATGGGGCTTTGACGTGTCGAGTGTGGAAGCCTATATCAATGACCACAAGAAACAGCGTAGTCTGCTCTTGGCACGAAGTACATTGGAATACAGCAACCAATTACTGCACGACTATAGCCAGAAAGAGACAGGTGAATACAAGACACTGAATGTGGAATTGGACAAATACACCAGGGCGTTTGATGTGATAGACGTGATGTACCAGTCGTTGCGCACCGTGCTGAACGTAAAAAGCACCTACGAGAATGTGAGTGAACGGATTAGCGATTACAAGCGGTTATTGGAAGACTTCAACAGAAAAGTGGTGAAGCGCAAACATATAGCCCTTGCCGACACCATGCTATTATCCATCAATGCCAGAGCCATCAAGCAAATAGCAGCAGATGGAGAACAGCTATACAAGAGTGTGAACGATTTGGTGTTGTATGCTACAGGAGCGGCAACTTGTTCCTCCTCAGACTTGATAATGGTATTGGAAGCCGTCAACAATTCGTTGGACAATATCGAGAGGCATTTGAATAGAGCCTATATTGAGACTTGGCGGTATGTTCAGGTGCGCATGGGATATTGGAAAGAGAAAGTGTATCGGACAAAGACCAAGGCAGAGATATTGGATGATGCGTTTGGACGATGGCGAAAGGCAGGAAAATTGGGTAAAGGAGAATGATTCCTTTTATAGTGGTAAGCCGAGCTAAGCCACTTTAGGCCGACTAAGCCATAAGAAGCCAACAATGTGATTTGAGAGCGAGAAAAGGGAATAATAAAACAACAAACAGTTAGGACGGATGGGACAGACAAAGCAAATAAGAAGAATTACTGCTATTGTTGGAATTGGAGTTTTGGCTACCAATATAGCATACGCACAAGGAGTGACATATAATCACGACCCAGCGAAGAAGAACCAGATAATGGTGATGGAGACTGGAGGAGGTTCGCTGACTCCAGAACTATACTACTGGACATTTCACAAGAACTATAAAAAGTCGGCAGCAAGCAAGAACAAGCTGACCTATCTGTAGCAGGTCTGAACGCCTATAATCAGGTGGCGTATGCTGAGAATATAGACTCTGCGCTGACAAGCAGAGCTGCGATAGAAGCATTGAATGTGGCAGACAGACAAATAGACTTGGCGTGGACAGCCGAAGGCAATAAGATAGAAGCGGCAATGGCAAGGTTCAAACAGAACATAGCCCGTATAATGTTCGTTGGTGGAACAGCCAATGAAAAGCAACGCTGGACAGAGTATTACAACATGTACAACTGCGCCATCAATGCCACAAAGGATGCCTATATGCCCAATGCACAGCGAAAGAAAGAATACCTACGTATCTATGATGATGTGGTAAAGCAGAATGAAACACTGTTGCGCTACCTTGTGCGACTACATAGTGCATCACGCACCAACACCTTGCTTACGGCAACACATGAAAGAACGTTGCATAAAGAAAGCATTGTGAGCGAGGCAAAGAATAGATGGAACGAGGCAGTAAAAAGATAAATTTCTTTTATATGATAAGCCATTCTGGGCCTTTTTGGGAGGACTAAGCCATTAGACAAACGATAAAACAAAATATGACATGGATAATAATATTCAGATTTTCAACAATGAGGAGTTAGGAACGATACGCATTATGGGAACACCGGATGCACCATTGTTCTGCTTGGGTGATGTGTGCAATATGTTGGGATTGAAGTCTTGGCATGTGAAAGAACGGCTTGGAGATAACATCGTTTCAACCGAGGTTATTTCTGATAGTCTTGGAAGACAACGAGTTGTGAACTTTATAACAGAGGATGGACTGTATGATGTAATCCTTGACAGCAGAAAGCCGGAAGCAAAACGATTCCGCAAATGGGTGACATCAGAGGTGTTACCTACCATCCGCAAACATGGGGCGTATATGACCAAAGACACATTGGAGCGAGCCATCTCTGAGCCCGACTTTTTGATACAGTTGGCAACGACGTTGAAAGAGGAAAAGGCGAAGCGGTTGGAAGCGGAACAGCAATGCGAAGCACAGAAACAAATCATCGGAGAAATGGAGAAGAAAGTGAGTTATCTTGACTTGATACTCTCTTCCACCAGTACCATGACCATCACCCAAATAGCGCAGGACTATGGTATGTCAGGACAACGAATGAACAAATTACTGCACGGACTACGCATCCAATACAAGGTTGGTGAACAATGGATATTGTATGCCGAATATAAGGACAAATGCTATGTGAGCAGCGAAACCATCCATTTTATGACCAACGAAGGAGTTCCATGTACCACACTTAACACCAAGTGGACACAGAAAGGACGGCTGTTTCTCTATGACATACTGAAGAAAGAGGGCGTCTTGCCCAAAATGGAATGGGCGAAAAAGGCAGCGAGGGACAAAAACGCCCCAAACGAGACAAGAAATAGCAACGATTTAGAGTAAAACGCATATGGCAGACAACAGTAATATATTATCCGACTTCGGCATCAATCTCCTTGAAGAAGATATAGATGACGTGATATTCCAGACCAACGAGTTCCTGTGTGATGCCACATTCACAGGCTCACAAGGGCCGTTTTGGTGGTTACTGGTGGTTGCCGTTACCAATTCTCCAAAACACGATTTTAGTCGCTGTAAATCAGCCATTTATAAATTCTTGTCTCGTGACACAAAATCAGCGAGGGACAAAAACGGGACAAAACCACGGAAAAATAAAGTCAAGAACACTTCGCCCGAAATATCCCTTGTGGAATACCTCTGTTTCGTTTGCAAAGGTACAAATTTGTCCCTTGAAAAACGAGGGGAAATCCCTATTTCTCTCATTCACAACTCATTTTCCTACCATTGTACCCCAAATGTGGTTATTGCAAACGGTTTTGACCTCAAACAGCATGACTTGCGAAAATCGGGTGTTAAATTTTGTTTTGCACTCTGTTGGACATTTTCAAAAAAGAAAACTGGCAATAGAACCAAAGATTTGCCACCCTTATTGTTCAATCCTTGGTTTGGTGAATGTTTGAACGATAGACATTTGAAGATGCTGAATTTCAAGTGAGTGTCCGACCAATCTACCACATTGCAGCATGGTAAAATAGAACCAAAGAATTGAAAATCAGCACTTTTAATAAACCATAACGGCTGCTTGAATATCATTGGCAACAATATACCTTTGCAGCCGAAATCGATAACGAAATAAACAAAATATCAGATTTATGACAGAAAAGAACGCATTAAAGATGAACCTCGACCATGAACGCAAGATAGTGGAGCTTCAGTCGAGAGTGAGCAAGTTGGAGAACCTTTGCTATATGACAAAGGAAGTGTTGAACCTTGAAGAGGCTTCTGCCTTTCTCGGCATTGCCAAGAGCACGCTCTACAAGATAACGCATCTTAACCAGTTGCCGTACTTCAAGCCTGCTGGCAAGCTCATCTTCTTTGAGAAGAAAGCCTTGCTTGACTGGGTACGAGGAGCAAGAGCCATGTCGGAGGAGGAGATAAGACTGGAGGCTGCAAACCGTCTGAATGAAATGAACAATAGACCATAGCATCATGACGAAAGATGAACTTGTAAACAGTCTGCAAAAACGTGACCCTCTGTTGGCTAATGCGGTCAGCAATATGGTAGACTACATTTCCGACCGCTTTCCTGCTGCTTACCCAAGCAAGGAACAGACGGAAGCAGTCAATACCTATCTTCATTCGGTCTATGCTGACGGTGACGGAACCATGTCTGAAAGAAACTGTGAGCATCGAAGAATTGCATCACAGAAAATTACCATCAATGCCATACAAGTGCTTGACAGTCCCCAACTTGACCGACTGCAACGTGTGCTTGACCATATCGCATACGACAAGGAGTATTATATGCCAGAGAGAGGCTTCGGCATGAGGCGATAGTTTCTCTTTTGAAGGCAGAGAGTTTTTCCGCATAACAGCAAGAAAAGATTCACACAACAAAAATAAACAACGATGAACAGTAATATTTTCAACAGCATTATCCTGAGTAATGAACAAGTAAACTATCTGATGGGTGGCACGGCTGGCATCAATCGCCTTTCATGCCTTTATCAACTCATTCAGATTGTGACACGACAGATTGAAACATCAAATGAGGTTGGGGAATCCACAACCGCATTATGGAAAGTGAACATGTCAGAGGTGGCTCTATCCAAACTATGGAAGTGTGACCGAAAGACCGTCTCCAAGATGCTTGACCACATGAACAAATTGGGCATCCTTTCTTCTGTACAGACAAGACGAGGAAGTGTTCACACATTGCTATGCATTTCTGCATGGATTGTTGACGACAAGAAATATGTCAATCCTCACTATGTTCCCATCAACCAAAGAGACTGTTCCGGCAAGTCTAATACTATGACTTCCACAACCGCATTCCCTAACAAGGAGGATCCACCCATCAAGAATGGCGGTACTTCTCCAACACAACTTGCCAACAGTTCCTTTTCTTCCCTAACTTCTGGAAATGGCGATAATGGCGAGGAGGAAGATGTTCCACCGCCAAGCGTCTCTGACATGGAACTGGAGGCAGAAGCCAGAAGGCAATTCTTCAAAGAACAGATGGAAGCGGAGGATGCCCCACAATTGCTGTTGCTTGGGTAATTTTAGAACCGTTATACAACAAGTCTGTGAACTGGTGCAACCCCAGTGCGTAGCGTGCTTGTGCGTAAACTCTGATAGCAGTGCTATGCAAGAAATACCAATGTCATACAAACGCACTTCGTTTGTCCGTATGCCAATGGACTTCTTGAACGCTCGCAAGCTCGCATTGGGTTGCACACTTTTATAGAAGCAATACTTGGTATGAATAAGAAAATTATAGATAAGGAGGCACCGAAATACACGAGCCGCCTGATAGTAAGGCTGACACCGCAACTCCATAAGGAGATAGCGGAATATGCTGCTCTTTGCGGACTGACCACAAGCGCATACGCACGCAAGCGGTTGGAGGGCAAATATCCCAAACAACGCTTGACTGACAAAGAAATGGAGGCTTTGAACAGCCTATCGGATGCCAGGGGCGATATACAGAAATTGTTCGGCTTTCTCAAAGGACGTCCGCTTACGGAACGTGAGAACATTCTCCGTAGCGAAATCTTTATGAAACGATGGAGAACAAGCGCAGAGGTGATCTTGAACCGCATGATTGAGATAGAGAAATACTTAACACAATAGAACATACGACATATATGATAGCAAAAGCAAAGGTAATAAGTCATGGCGCAAATGCCATACGTTACTCAGTAGATAAGGACAAGGCAGAGATTGTAAAGACCAATCTCTTGCCCGATGATATTTCCCCAACGGCAATGTGGGCGAGAATGCTTGCCTTGCAGAAGAAGTTTGAGGACAAGTTGAACCGTTATCATCCGCTCAAACGGAACATGATACGCATTGAGGTTTCCCCAACCTCGGAGGAAACGCAAGGATGGACGATAGAGGACTGGCAGAGGTTGGCGGATGACTTTATCCGTGAGTTTGATGCGGTTGACCTTTCAGCCAAGTCGAAGCGCAAGAGTGCAAAGGCAACCAATCTCAAAGACAGCCAGTATGTAGTTGCGCTCCATCGTGACAGCAAGAGTGGCATTATGCACCTTCATATTGATGCGAACCGCATAGACATGAGGGGCAACGTGAATGATGCCCATTATATCTATGAGCGAGCGATGGCTGCTGCCGCCAATGTTGGGCAACAGCGTGGATGGAAAGATGTACAAGAGGTAAGCCGCCAAAATAAGGAAGCGATAACCAATGATTGTCTTTCCGTTTTGGCTAAGATGCCGTACTTTGATTGGGGACTATACACAAAATGCCTCATGCAAATGGGATATGATGTCAAACTGCAATCCGACAATAAAAGACAAGTGCGTGGATATGCCATCAAGCGTGGTAACTCCATTTATAAGTCCTCGGAACTTGGCAAAGGTCGTTGTCTGATGCCCTCAAAAATCGAAAGCACTTGGGCAAAACTGCATCATCAAGAATTGGAGAAACCTGTTTCAACTCCAACAAAGAATACCCAACAGACAAAGATTATGACTGTACCCAAACCCATGCCCACTGCTGACAACTCTCCAAAGATACGTCACTTCGACTTTTATACGGACGAGTTTCATCATTACCCTGTTGATATTCCTCAGGATTGTCTGGATGTCATCGACAAGAATATAGCTTTGGATGCCGACAATGTGTTTGCCAAGATTGGCGACGTGCAGAAGACAGCCATTCTTCTCTTTGCTGAGTACATTGATGCTGCCACAACCATTGCCGCCCAGTCTGGCGGTGGCGGAGGTGGTGCTACCTCTGGTTGGGGACATGACAAGGACGAGGATGAACTGTCATGGGCGCATCGCTGCGCTATGATGGCTAATCGCCTGTGCAGACCTCGCAAGAAGCAAGGGTATGGCAGATAACCGAATGTTCAACCAACAGCACTGATATTATGCCAATAGGTAAAAGTAAAATCTCGGATATGGATTTCGGCTCTTTCGAGAATACGATTGACAAGAATATCGAAACGGACAAGGCTTCGGACAAGTTTGACCAACAGTTTCAAGCCTACAAGGATGCTGGCAATAGTTTGACTTTGGCAAAAAGTGGCGTTGAAATGGCTACTGCTTCCATGCATGAAGCAAAAGACAAATTGAGTGAAGCCTCAGATAAAGCGAATACTGTCACCAAAGCTATTGAAGCCTACATCGGCAAAGTAAAAGACATAACTGTCAAAGCAAAGATTGATGATGCCGATATGGAACAGGCAATCAACAACAGGAAGAAACTCATTGAAAACGAGTCCAAACTTCTTGAAGACCACCGAAAGGCGAATAAGGACATCATATTAGACATTTCTATGACATGTCTAATATGATGTCAAGGAATGAAGGTGTGTGGTTGTCAAATGGTTGGGTAAAGACTTTGCTTTGGATATTCTTGCCGTGTTTCCTTTATACTATCATTTCGATTGCCTATTTTGTCGCATCATACATAGACAAATGAAAAAGCGGATGGCTGTTGTATAACCAACTCCATCCGCTATCATTGCTTTTAAATTCCATTTATAATTGTGTCATTCTAATAGAATAACGTGTGCCTGAGTATTGTCCATATCAGGCATTGTCATTCCAACTGGTGCACCAATATAAGTCGGATCTGTAAGGACATAATGTTTTCCATTTAAAGAAATATAATCTCCAGAAACATTGTCTGTAAAACATACAGCACTTGCCAAATGCCCTGGATAAAACACTAAAATAGTTTTCAATCCCAATAAGTCTCTTATTAAACGACTGAATAGTATAGATCTGTCTTCACAGTCACAATAAGGATAATATAAAGTTTCTTCTGCAAAGAAGGCTCTGTCGTGTCCCCACACTTTATCGTCATATTCATAAACAAAGGCAGTTTGAACCCAATTAAGCAATTTGTTTGCTGCCTCTAATTGGCTCAGGCCATTGATTTTTTCCTTTAGTGCAGGATAAAGTTCTTCCTTGACTTTCGCATCCAATGGCGTATTGGCATACATTGCCCATCTCGTCATAAAGTTAGCATTAACTTCTGAAGAGGGGTATGTATTATAGAACTCTATCAAGTTTTTGTTCACTTGAACCTGAACTTGCACATCTGGATATCTCCTCGAAGTCAAAGTTCTTACATCACTTGCATTGTATTCAAACTTTTGATTTTGAGAAATATACAAAGACAAAGGTTTTTCTTTAGGAAATGAAGCGTCACATATCTCCAGCTTGTCTTTGTCACATTCGAATGGATAAAACTTAAGTCCGTCTATATTGAAATATGAAATATCATAAATTCCATGTTCACTTGCATATAATAAATATATGTGTTGCTCGTTTCTTCCTAATCTCATTTTATATCCACTTTGGGCATAAATATAAGAAGTCAGCATTGTCGCTTCATTGGAATTTCCATACATGGCTTTTGAAAATGAAGACAATAAGTTTAGGTATGCCCAATCGCACAAGTTCCTGCCAACTCTTATTGCAAGACAGTCTCTTATGGTATTGTTGAGCACGCCCTCTGCTGACAGTTGTGTCCAGACATTAGATAACTGTTCGTTGTTACAATCTTGGAGAGACAGATTTAGGTTCTTATTAATGCGAATCTGGCATTTTGTTCCACAATATGTAAAGTCAACCGTTCTTTCTTGTGGTTGAGAGTTTTCTTTGATGGGTGCGATAGGCGTAGGTTGTGGATTTGGTGTCGGTGGCGCAACAACGTCCTTGATTGGTATGGGATTGCTCTCAATAGGCTTGTTTTTATCTTCTTCGGGGATTGTGATAGGTGGCACAGTCTCGTCCTTGGGTTTGGGAATGGCAGGTAGAGAATTATATTGCTCCCATGCTTCTTTCAGAAATTTTACATATTGGTCATTTGCTTGTTTACGGAAATCATTAAATTGTTGTTTCGCATGTTCTCTGAAAGTTGCATAAGATTCACGAAAATCTGAATCTTGTGCATAGCATAAAGTAACACCAAATATACATAGGTATAACATACAAATGACTCGATGATTATTCTGCATGATAAATGTTTTTTTATGTAAGCAATCAAATTATTCCAAAATCCATTTCCGCCAATCTCCTAAAAAAGAATTATTTGAAGGAATAACTGTAGGCGACTGTGATTTTTTATTCACAGAAATGGACAAACTCTTGACTTCTTTGGAAATATTGTCAAATAGACTTCCAAGTTCAATCTTTCCATTAGCTTTCTGTAAGTTCTTCAACAAACAATATGTAAACAGACCATGCTGTTGGTCATCATATGACAATGCTGATTCATCTGCTCGGCATGCCGTCATTACTACAAGATTTCCCTGTATTAAGGGTTCTTTAACTTTTATTGCGACACCTCTTGACTTCATAAGCATATTGCCGTCTCGTTTACCTCCACTGAAACAAGCGTCAATAAAAGCGACAGTAGGAATCTTACTTCGACCGAGCTGCTCATATATTTTATTTATGTCCATTCCTGTTTCTGTGTCACGTGCCATTCCGTCTACGGGCAATAGAAACGCTGTTGATTGGTCATCTGCTGGCATTCCATGACCAGCATAATAGAATATAAGTTTGGAATTGTTCTGATTGCCACAAAGTTGCAAAATATGATTCACTTCATATCTCATTTTATTGAGTGTCGCATCTTTCATATAAGTTATATTCTCTTTTGGTATACCCAAAGTTTGGTGGCAATACTTATAAAATGTATTTCCATCATTTTCTACATATTCAACATTCTGCTCATAGTCGTAGTTCTCATTTGCAATTATTAATGCATAAGTGTTAACTGCTGATGTCGCATTTTGTGGTACATTCATATCCACATCAGAATCAAAACTGAAATTCTTAACTATATAATTTTCCCAATCTGAGTAATTAGAATAAGACTTTGCATTATATACCCCTTCATTATAATATTTTTCCAATAAATCACATGAGAATATATCATCTACATTTCGTGATAACCATTTTAGAGCTAATTTTAGATATTTTGAATCCAGGTCTTTTCGATACAATTCATCATAGACATATCCAAGATATCTTTTCGCTCTGCCCTTTGTCGATCCCCAAAAGGTCATATAGTCATCTACATTTTCAACTGCAACAGTAAACCACTTTGCTGCATAAACCAGATTCTTGTCTACACCTTCCTCGCCCGTCATATAGGCACAACCCACTTTATAACAAGAATACAAATCTCCCTTTTCTGCATTTGAACGATATAATTTGAAAGCCTCGTACTTCATATCATCATAATCGTCATAATAAATACCAGCAAGTATTCTTTTAGGACCAATCATGTCTGTTGTTGATTCCCGAATCTTATTTTTCAAGAAATTTACAGCGTCATCTTTGTTCTTTTCTCTAAGAATTATAGCATAATTACCGAGTGCCCATTCTCGAGCATCTCCTGTATTGTCAGAATTGTTTATTGCCATCATATAGTATTTTTTTGCAAAATCATCGTTTGCTGTAATACCAGAGTGGGTGCCATAACGACGGTCGTACAATCTTCCCAAATTAAATTGTCCTTGTGGACTGCCAAAAGAAGAAGCCTTTTCATACCAAATAATTGCATTTCGGAAATCCTTTTTCTGTTCATAGCAGCATCCCAATAGATTTATAGCCCACCTGTCCATTCTTTGAGTATCAGCAGATTTGCCATTCATTTTCTTTGCATAGGGCAAAATCGTAGCTATAACATTATCGTATTTCTGATTATTCATAAGTTCGACTGCCTTATCCGCAATTTCGTTAGGCAATTGTGCAAATGTTTCAATGCAAGACATAAGCACAAATATAAATAACACAAATCGTTTCATATTTTTTAATTTTGAAGTTTGTCTTTTTCTATAATACATTCCATTCCAACGAAAATGAATGACTTTAATTTTTGTAAATCGGAATTATTCAATCTTACACATCCTTCACTACTTCTTGTCCCAATTGATTCAGGCAAACATGTACCATGAATGCCAATACTATTGAACTTTGGAACTTTAAGTCTGAAAAAGTAAGGACCATATGCACCTTTACGTACTCCCTTTCCATCTCTAAAGTGTAAGCGTATCCGCGATGCTAGTATATACACGTCAAAAAAATATCGCTCAAGTT
>OHUE01000697.1_pt1 | contig 17490 bp, 19 predicted proteins | sample 1579111 | NCBI WGS metagenome assembly OHUE01 (sample SAMEA3879524, study PRJEB24766) | human gut metagenome | biome: human-associated habitat; feature: feces | place: USA | collected 1985/1987 | reverse complement strand
GTTTTGACCGAAAAAATACTGTCGGCGTCCGCAAATACAGCCGATGTTTTCCCGACTGAAGCCGTTGTCGCGTGTCAGGGCGTAGAGGGTGCATATTCGAGCCTTGCCTGCGAAAAGCTGTTCCGTTATCCCGATATAATGTTTTTTGACAGCTTTGACGGCGTCTTTTCAGCCGTCCAAAACGGGCTTTGCCGCTACGGCATATTGCCTATCGAAAACAGCACGGCAGGCTCCGTAAATAAGGTTTACGACCTTATGAGCAAAAATAAATTTTATATAGTACGCAGTATACGCCTCAAGGTTGACCACTCGCTGCTTGCAAAAAAAGGAACGTCGCTTACCGATGTAAAAGAGATTTTTTCTCACGAGCAGGCAATCAATCAGTGCTCGGAGTTTTTAAATTCTCTAAGCGGAGTTAAGGTCACCGTTTGTGCCAACACGGCAATGGCTGCCAAAATGGTTGCAGAGAGTAATCGCCGTGATGTTGCGGCTATATCTTCGGCTAACTGTGCAGGGCTGTACGGGCTTTGCCAACTGTCCTCGGATATACAGGATACGGGCAATAATTACACACGTTTTATATGTATCTGCAAAGACCTTGAAGTCTATCCCGGTGCCGATAAAACGAGCCTTATGATGACCCTGCCGCATGAGCCGGGTGCGCTTTACAATATACTTGCGAGATTTTTTGCGTATGATATAAACCTTTTAAAGCTCGAAAGCCGACCCTTAAAGGACAGGGATTTTGAATTTATGTTTTACTTTGACATAGAGTCACCCGTTCACTCAGACGGCTTTTCTCGCGTTATTACCGAGCTGTCGGGAAGTATCGACGATTTTACGTATCTCGGCAGCTATTCCGAAGTGCTGTGATTAAATCCCGTGGGGGAAGTTATTAAGAAAACTAAATAATCTGTTTACAAAATGTTAATCAAAAGTACTTTTTGCCGAAACATTTTGTGTTTATACTAAAGACATCAAATCAAGAGAACGACATAAGCTGTTGATTTGATAAAAAGATTGTCAGATCTTTTTAGACTTTTTCATTACTTTCTCCCCCTTCTTAAAAGCAAAAAACAAACCGTCCGATCTCCCAACGGACGGTTTGTTTTTTTATCTGTTTTTTATAAAAGCTTATTTAACACTTCCGCAAGCTCCGAAACGTTTTGGTAACGCTTTGACATCTGCGCCATGATACATTTGTTAATTACTTTGCCGAGCTTACCTTTCGGTGTGTCAATCGTGGGGTGTACTCCGAGAAGCAGCTCGTTTAAAAGAACTCCCACGGCGTAAATATCGGTAACGGGACCCGATTGGTAAATTCCGAATTGCTCCGGTGCCGCATATCCGGCAGTACCTAAATTTTTGGTGTCCGAGTACTTGCTGTCGTCTGTAAGTCTTGCTATACCGAAGTCTATGATAACCGCTTCGCCCTGCTCGGTTATTATTATGTTTGATGGCTTTATGTCGCGGTGTATTATGCCGAGGGAGTGTATAAACACAAGCCCGTTGCAAATATCGAGCGCGTATTTTACGGCAAGCTCCCGTTTGAGCGTTCCGCCGTTCGCTTCCACGATATGTCCAAGCGTTGCGCCGCTTATGTATTCCTCAAGTACGGTTACGTCCTCATCGTTTGAGCACACTTCGTATATCGTTGCGGTATTTTTATTGAGTTGTCCTCTGAGACGTCGCAGAACGTGATCGTTGCGGTTTTTTTGACTTATCTTAACAATTTGCTTTGCCGAATCATTTTTTTGATACAGATAAACACTCGACTGCACAGAATCCTTAAGTGTGCTTTTTAACGTGTATTCTGTTTTTAGGTATTCGTCTATATAATTGCTTAATTCGCTCACGTTAAATAACTCCGTTTCGGTATCAGTAATTATAGTCGATGTTAACTCCGTGTCGCGTAAAATCGTCAATATCCGATTGTGACATCGGATTGCCTTCCTGCAAATGTATGGCTCTGAGATTAGGCGGACGATATGATTTTTCCGTCATTCCCGCCCACACCGTTGCCCGCGCCGGAACATACAGCTCCTCGATATACGTGTTAAGGTTGAATTGTTTTATGATGTTGTAATAATATCCCTCCGGAATATCCGGCAGGCGGTATGCTTTATCATTCTTGGTTTGCGGATAATATGCAACAGAAACAGCCTTCGGATTGGCGGTTGTGCTTTCCTGTCGGGAGAAAAGCACGTCTCCGTCTGTCCAGTATCTTGTTTCAAACGGCTTTCCGCCTTCCGCGATAACCTTTTTTAAATGGGTATTCGACGGCAAAATATTGAAGTCGAAGTAATGCGACGGGGTAGCATTTATGCGAAGCTCCTCAAGATAAAAGCAGTCATTTATAAAAACATACCACGTCTCGTAAGGGACGGTAAAGGACTTGTCTTTTTTTGCATATGGGTAAAAGTATAAGCCGTCTAAATCAGAGGAATACAATACTCCGTCCTTTGACGTCATATAAGCATATCTGCGGCTTGCGGTGTCGGCTTTTGACGGCTTCGATGTAGTTTCGATTGCCGCAAGCTTCGGGGTTCCTTCAAAAAGATAACACCAGGAATCACTATAGGAGTACAATGAATAGTCGGCTAAATAACGTCCGTATGACAATTCATACGGAAATGTGATTTTTGTAAGATTCGGCAGATTGTAAAAAACGGCCGGAGCGCAATTCGAAGAAGCCGGTAAATAGAATTGACGCTTGGAGAGGTCATCGGCACCTTCAAATGTTATAGTCCTTATTACATCGTTGTTTTTAAACGCACCGCCTGCGATATATGTTACCGGAATGTCATGTATGAATGCGGGCACAAGCACATTTGCGCTGTGTCCCTCGTAGCCGACTATTTTAATGTATGAGCCGTTTGCTGTGGCTATCGTCTCGTATTTCAGCCCCTCCGATGACGGCGGAGAATTATCTGTAATGTCCTCTTCAGTTTTGCTGCTCCCCGTATTGCTGCCGACGGTTCCCGAACCCGTATTTCCGGCCGAATAAACGGAGCCCTCGGCTTTGTCCTGTGCCGCTTCGCCTTTGCTGCCGTTTTCGGCGTATGTATTGTCGGTGCCTTCGGCGTCGTCTTTGTTATGCGTAAAGCTGCCGAAAAGCTTTCCGAAAAAGCCTTTTTCCTCTTGCGGTACTTCAACATATTCGTAAACATTGTCGCCGTTTTCATCGGTGACGGCTTCCCCGTTTTCGTCGGTAACGAGAACCGCCATGGTTTCGGGCTCACCTAAAGCGGCGGTGCGTATTTGTTTTCTTGTGAGTCCGGCAAGAATACCGCACAGCAGAAAGGTGCATGCAAGAACCGCCGCCGCAAATATTTTTCGCCGCGCTTTTTTGTTGACGAGCGGTAAAGCATTTTCCGCTTTAGGCTTGCTTATATGCTTTCTAGTATGCTTGTGTGTCGGCTTTTCATCGTGATTGCCGTTTTTTGCGCCGCAGCTTTCCGGTGATGCCTCTGTGCCGAGTGCCGAGAAACAGTTAAGGCAGAAATTAGCCTCATCAGGCATTTCTTTCTGACAAAACGGACATCTTTTTGCCATTTTTTCCCCGTCCTTTAAAAAATGTTATTTTAAATCTTCTTCTCCCAATGATAGAAGCTTGTCCGAAACCTCGTATATGCTGAGTTTTCGGTTGATGCCGTGGATTATAATACTGTCGCGCTTTATCCGTGGGTAAAGCTGTGATCTTCCGCAAAATTTAAGGGCAGTTTGACACTCGTCAAGCGAAAGACCAAGTGCCAAGGCAAGACGAATTATCTTATCGCGCGACGGAATTTTTCTGCCGTTAATCACATCGTAAAAATACACGTAGCTGAAGTCCGATTTGTTGATAATATCGGTTTTTGTCATTCCCGATTTATTTATCAGTTCTTTCCAAAAATTACTCAAATCGATATTGATGAAAGAGTCTGAATTGCTTTGAATATAGTTTTCTATCGGAACCTTACTGTCGTTTAATTCCTCCATAAGGTCATTTGTATTTTTTTCTGAGGCTTTTACCCCGGATGCCGTCATTTGAAATACCCCTTTCGTGCTGTTTTGCCGCAATAAAAATACTTTTTTAAATACAAAAGTATTTTAAAAAAGTATACAAACCGCAACAAATTGTCTATATATAAGATACTCAAAAAACGGCGGTTTGTCAATAGAAACGGCGATTTATCGCGCTTTTTGGCAGGAATACAAGTCGGAGGCTGCAAAAAGAAATTTTGATTTGCTTCCTCAGTACGTTTTGATGAAGAAAGCATGCTCAACAATTCCTGTTGCTGATTGGCCTTAATTTTCCTGATAACCAACTTACGCAAGTTGTCTAATCGCTCAATATATTGATAGCAAAGATTGATAAAGGCATTGGCCATATTCTCACGCTTTGTTATGGTATTCTCCAATTCGCTGTTTGTGCTTGCGAGTGCCTTATTAACCTTTTTCTGTTGACTATTAATGCTGTATAACTGTTCCGTCAACGCTTTCAGTTTCTGTTCATTTTGTTTCAGTTGTTGGTTCTTCCGCTTCACGTAAACCACATTGGCGATGACCACCCCCAACAGCACAATAATACAAACTAACGCCGACTTATGCCAAACAGCTTGTTGTTCAAGCTTATCGGTGTAGGCTGACAATAGAACATTAAAGTTGTTATATAAATTAACACGTCGTAGGCGGTTATTCATCACGTTGGCATCTTTCAATGCAAGGTTGATATACACTTGTGCTTTATCAATGTTATTTTTGTTTTTGTAAAGCAGCAAGGCCAAATCTTGCAGAGCAAAACTCTCATTGGAAGACGACATCACATCGCTCATAGCAGCAAGAAGCAGATAACGTTCTTGCAGCTCATATTGTTTATGCATGCGATAAGCCTTCGACAACACAAAGGCCGACATTCCATATAAAGGGTTATTGGGCTTTGTTAGACTCATGGCCTTATTAAGACAGGCACTAATATCTTTAAGAGGCCCGTCTGAGAGATAGAGTTGCACACCTTTCAAATGATAATACTGTGCATCTTGCTTCGAATAATAATACAGTGCCTTGGAGATATACTCGTTAAAGAGCTTTTTATAATGCTCACTAAACTCGGAGTTCCCACTATAAGCGTTCAGGCTAAAATAAAGTGCGCATTGGGCACAATTGTAAAGATAATTTTGGTGGGTGTCAGATGGCGGGATATTGAGCTGTTCAAGACACTGTTTGGCCTCAATATAAAAACCTCTGAAAACATACAATCGAGCCTTGAGCATCTGAAACCTATTATAATAAGCCGAAAGGTGGGTCTGCTGTGCCAGGTGTGTTCCTTTTTGAACATACACCATAGCCGAATCGTAAATATAGGGGCTATAGCCATTAACCAACTGTTCATACAAGCGCAACTTTTCCTCAGCGTCGGTTACGTAGGTGGCGCTAAGTTTTACGTTTTGAAGCTCCTTATCTTTAAGAGCATGATAGTCGGCCCGATGGGCAATGACAGAGTCTAACTGTTGATATAGTTTGTTATTATCGGCCTGAGCACAAAAGGCCGAAAAGCAAATGGCAATAAGTATGAATAATAGTCGCATAGCGTGATAGTTTTTTGTTGTTGAGACAATGAATAATAGTGTTACAAAGTTAAAAAATTTCTTCTAATTACGAACCTATTTTAGCCTCTTTTTTCGGGGGGGGGAATTTTAAGATACTACTTTATCATAATTTGAAAGTCGCATAACCTATTTGTTTATAGATAGTTACAGAATACAAACATTATTAGAAACCTACTTCACACCTACGTCACGACATTTTACTTACAATTTATAAATACCTTTGCGCCTCGAAAAAAAGATTGTCGCACAAAACACTACTTGAAAAAGAACATACAGACATCAAACAAAAGAAAGAAAGAAAAAAAGAAGGATAATATAAAAGGATAATATAAAAATAAAGAAAAGCGATATTCAAATAATTTTACGAATCAACTTAATAAAGATGTTTAAAAAGTTATCACAAAAAATTTATTTTATGGCAACTTTCTTGCTCTTTACCTTGCCCATAGGTGCCGCAAACGCCAATGGTGAGGATGTAAGCGAAAAGGTTGTGATGCAGGATACAAATCCTAACGAAGAAAATTATTTTAGCAACCGTAGAGCATTGGTAGGGCCAGGATGTACTATCAACAGCATTGGTGATGGCATTGAAGTGGTTTCAGGAACAGCTAATCTTCAGAATATTTGCAATGAGAATTTGGATGATTATGCTACTATTCCAGCGCTTGTTGGCGCTACTGTAGTAGCAAATCCTATTATTAGTATTAAAGACAATCAGCATTATTATGCTGGTGGTACAGAGGCTGGTTTTGTTGTTTGTGCAAAATCAGATGCGAGCATTCTATCTCTTGATTTAGCACAGTTCTATAAAATACAGTTTCTTAAGGACGGAAAAGCGGTTGGCGACCTCCAAACTATCTCTACTGGCAAGTCTGTCACTGGCCTTGGTTTGTCGCTACTGACAATTCCTGGCTCAGACCAGGTAAACAAATTGTATATGGCTACTGCCCCTGGCAATTTTGATGAAATCAAGCTTGTTCAGTGTGGAGTTGATGCCAAGTTGCTTTCAGCTATAAATATCAAGTATGCTTTTGTAGGCAAGGCTCGTGAGTATACTATTACCAATAATGAGGAGAATGGTATTGCGAAGTATGCTCAGGAACAAAACCGTGGAAGTTTTAAATTGAGTGCAAATACATTGGGTGGTGACCTTATCAATGCTGACCTTACTGACAAATTTACAGTACAAAGTTTGATTGTTTCAGTTCCTGCTAAAGTTACTGCCACTTCGTCTGATAATAAGGAGGCTTTTCCTGCTGGTACAGAAGTGGGTTTCAGATATGGTATGACACAGCTTCTGAATCTAGGTTTAGGCTCTACCATTAGTCTTAATTTTTATAATAAGGAAGGAAAACATATTACAAGTCAAACAATCTCTGGTACAGTTTTAAATCTTGGCCTTGTGGGTTCCAAGAAAAATTCAGAGGTCGTTATGAAGGCTCCTGATGCGTTCTCTACTGTGGAAATATATTTTGGAGGATTAAAAGTTAATTTGGGTGCGATATATGTCAACTACGCCTTTGTGCGCATGGCTCCCGATGCAGCTTCTCACCATTGTCCTATCAATGCCACATCAAGCCGCGATGTATCTGGAAGTGTAAACCAATTCCAGCTGCAGCACAACAAGGACATGGATGTAACATGGACTGTTCAGAGCTATCCAGAGGGTGCCGCTGATGTTGAAGTGGTTGCCACGACAGGCTTGGTAAGCAATTTATCTCTTCCCGGCAAGTATGTTTTCCGTGCGACAGCAGCGGATGGTTGCTATGAAGAGACTACCCTCAACTATGCTCCAAAATATGTTGCGGAGGAACACGGAGTGGATATCCTTGTCAATAAGGAGGGTGAGGAGCCTAAATACGTGTTGAGCGATAAGTTTGGTGGTGGTTTGCTTCAGATATTCGATAAAATGATGAACCGCTCAGCCATACTTACTACTTCTCTCAACGATTTCTCCTATCGTCAGCCAGGCGTTTCATTGGCAGCCAACACAGGTCTCGTTGGTATCAAGACTGCTGATGGCTCTAATTTTGCCGATGGCTTAAATGGCAATACAAGAGCTTTCAATGGCAAGATGAAGGTTGGTTTTGTGGTATCTGCCAAGGCTACCGGACTCGATGCTAATGTGCTTAAACTCTACAACATCAAGCTCTACAATAAAGGCAAGGAAGTGACTGGAGACATAACCACCCACTGGGATGCCATTTCTGCGGGACTTATCGGTAAAGAGGAAACTCGCAAGATGTGTCTGAACGTTGATGTGCCTGCGGGCTGTGTGTTTGATGAGTTTGTACTTTATAACACAGGCGTTCTTTCTGCCGACCTCTCACAGCTCAATATCTACTATGCGTATGTGGCCGATGCTGAGGCAGACAATGCTACTACCAATCCCATTTATGGCGCACAGGTGATATCTACCAATAACACCAATGCCTCCATCGACTTTGCAAACACTCAGATGGTCAATATTGCCAACATTGGCAATGGATACGACGAGTTGAGTAACTTGATTGACGACTCAATGGATACATACTTGACACTTCCGTTGGGAGCAAACTTAGGTGGCGCGAAAATAACTGTCAATATGGGTAAAGTTATAGATAAGGGACAACAGCTTATTATGGTTACCCAGAATCTGGCTTTAGGATTGGGGGCAAGTCTTGGAGAAGGTCTTAAGTTGACCACCTATCTTGATGGTAAAGAGCAAGAGGAACTGACAAACTGGAAAGTGCTTGGCGCTGATGTTATTGGCAGTAAAGGCGACAGCTATGCCGTGCTTAATCCTACCAAGTCGTTCGATCAGGTTCGTATTACACCTATTAAGGTGCTGTCGGCTCTTGAGAATCTTCAGATTAAGGGCTTTGCTCTGCGTACTGACATGAACGACGACGGAACACTCAACGGATACGACGACTTGCTGGTTCTCGATGAGGACAAGACTCTTGACGTGAAGAAGACATACAATAATGCCAAGATGCTGCTGCGCCGCACATTTACAAATACAAAGAGCGCTGATGGCACAAAGGGTTGGAACTCGATTATCTTGCCTGTTGACATGACAGCCGCTCAGGTAAAGGAAGCCTTTGGCGAAGGCACACAGGTAGCTCGGTTTAACGACTTAGACGAAAACTGGATTAAGTTTGAAACGGTTCCTGTAGCGGGCGAAGGTGTAGTGCTCGAAAAGAACACACCTTATATTATATTCCCCACCCAGAAGGCATATAACAACTACGAATATACTACCATCAACGGTGAAACAAAAACCCTCGCTGGCCCTGTATATGTAGCCAACGGCATTAATTATGAAGACCAAACGGCAAACCTGCGGCCCAGCGATAACGGAACATTCAATAGAATGACCTTCTGGGGTTCGTATGATAACAAGACTGAAGTGTCGGCCGACTCATATATGTTTAGCAAGGGCGACCTTGTTCACACCAGCAAGCCACACACCATAAAGGCTTATCGCTGCTGGTTGAAGGAAAACACACCGTCGGGCAAGCTGCTGCAGTTCTCGCTCAACAATAACAACATGGGCAACACTACGGGCATACAGATTGTGGAAGAAGACAAGCAGAACACGAACACAGGCATCTACAACATGAGTGGCATGCGTATGAACACGAACAATGTAAATGAGCTGGCGAAGGGTGTGTACATTGTAAACAACAAGACCGTAGTAGTAACAAAATAAAGACAGAACACTAAGATGAAAAAAACATATATATCGCCTGCCATCACAGTGATAAGCGTGGAAAGTTCAGAACTGATGTCGGTGAGTGGATGGACACCTACTGGCGACCCCAAAGACGGGTTTGACGTCGTTGAAGAAGACGAGACAAACGGTGGCTATTTTAAGGATGATGACTTCTAAATAAGAGACGACTTCTAAATAAGAATGGTAACGCTTTAATCGAGTAGGAGGTAAATACTAATCATAGGTATTTATCTCCTACTTTCGTATTTACCGACCTCTCACACCACCGTACGTGCCGTTCGGCATACGGCGGTTTCTATTTTGGATGCCATTCGAGATACGCCCCCATTAAAGTAGCATACCCTGCCCTACATAGGTACTCATTTGTTATAGCTCTATGCAGTATGTAGCTGTCTGCTATACGCCAATAGCCTTTGCGAGTATTACCCCATTCGTATGCTTTGTATTTATTAATACCGCATCTAATGAGGTTTGCCACTTTTGTCTTGACTTTCTTCCAAGCTTTCCATATACACATACGTATTCTACGCCTTAACCATTCGTCCGTTTCAAGCAAGAGACGTTTCATATTAGCAAGGTGATAATAACCGACCCACCCTTTTATGTATTCTTTCAGCTTTTGCTTTCTCTTGGCATATCCCCATCCGTTGCTGCGACTTGTCAGTTCTTTCAACCTTGATTTCATCTTGACTTTGGACTTTGGATGCACTGTGAGTTGGCATTTGCCTTTCATCACATAAAAGGAGTAACCGAGGTATTTCACTCCGCGCACATACGACACTACGGTCTTTTCCTTGTTGACTTTGAGATATAGAACATTTTCTATAAATCGGGTTATAGACTCCTTCACTCGCATTGCAGCCCTTTTGGTCTTACAGAATATCATTGAGTCATCGGCATAGCGCACAAAGGGGAGTCCTCTGCGTTCGAGTTCCTTGTCCAATTCGTTGAGCATTATGTTACTCAACAACGGACTTAGCGGTCCTCCTTGGGGAGTTCCTTCCTCGCTCGCTTCAAACAAGCCTTTGTTCATTACACCACTTCGGAGATACTTGTGTATAAGGCTGACCACCCTGCCGTCTTTTATCGTACGGCTGAGAATTTCTATGAGTTTGCTATGGCTCACGGTATCGAAGAAGCGTTCAAGGTCAAGGTCTACCACATATATGTAGCCTTCGTTGATTATCCTTTGCGCTCCTCGTAGTGCGTCATGGCATCCTCTTCTCGGACGGAAGCCGTAGCTCGTCTTGGAGAATTGGTTCTCATAGATGGGAGTCAGTACTTGGTTGATGGCTTGTTGCACCAGACGGTCTACTACTGTAGGTATTCCCAACAGGCGCATCTTGCCATTGTCTTTGGGTATTTCTACCCTTTTCACTGGGTTCGGACGGTAAGAACCGTCCATCAAGGAACGGATGAGCAGGTCCTTATTGGTCAAGAGCCATGGGAGCAGCTGCTCGCACGACATCTTGTCGATACCACCACAGCCCTTGTTACTCATCACTGCCTTGTAGGCTCGGCTGAGATTTGAAGGACTGAGGATTTGCTCGAAAAGGTGTTCCTTGTCGAATGGTACTTCCACGATGTTGTCTTCACACATCCACATGAAGGTCTGCACTCCCCCATACCATTCGGTTTCCGACCTATCTCTTTGGGGGCAGCCATTAACTTGGGATAATGTTTTCTGCATTCTTTCCTTCATAAGGTATGTTTCAATTACTATCGTTTAATTGTTAGGTTCAGCCCTTCATGCAACGTTATCGACTGTTGCACTACTATGGCTTCTGCTGACTTCTCACGGCAAGCTTTACTCCGCTTCTTTCGTAAAAAAAACTATTTGAAACGTCCGTGAGACCTCCTCGGATAAGAACATTGTCTTTCCATCTTATAACCACTTCATTTTTTCGCAAGCTCAAGGATACTCCACCGACCGTTCCGAATAGCTATCGGGCTTTGGTTTGTGTAGCAACCTTACCCACGGTCATATGCCTTGTATGAAGTTTCTGTTCGTTAGGTCAGATGTTTGCCGCCGGCTTCTTTCAGATTCCAACTCACGATGGACACCCTTGCCTTTGGCTATGTAATTCCCGCTATTAGGGCTTACTCGGGACTTGCACCCGTTAGACAATGCTCATGCCGAGCATACTATTAATATTGTGCTTCTATATTAATGTAGAATATGCCAAATTACACACGAAAAAGACGGGATGAGAATAATATCTTCTGGAACTTTTGTGCTCTATTATAGAATAAAAGGTGTATCTTATAAATTAATAAAGATTGAGAATCGAGGTATATAATATATATAACTCTCTTCTTATCATCGAGTAGGAGGTAAACACTAATTAGTTAAGTTTAAAATCAGCGGTAGTTGCCAATAATAGGCAACTACCGCAATAGTAAATTTTTTATGAACATCATTGAAAAATATAATCAAGATAAAGAGACAACTATACAGGCTGATATCTCTGAATTTCTACATTTTAATTTTAGCAATTATATAATGCAACAATTAAAATGTAGGAAAGACCCTAATGTTAAGAAACTTCTTTCACTATTTCCATTACAACCTGACACAAGAAAATCAGAAATCAAAAAAATAATAGATAAATTAGAAAACATTTTATCTTATGACTTATTAGATGATATAAAAGATGAATTTCGAGATATTTGGGATGATTATAAATGGGCAAATAGTAAAGATGGAAAAGTAGTTTTGAAAATTGAAGAATGGATTAAGAAAACAAGACTCTGTATTCCTAACGAATTTCCCAATGCTTATATATATTGGAAGACGTTTCGTCAATCCTATTAGTCTGAAAATAGGTGGATATGTACAGGATGAAAATGAAATAAATAAAATTGAAACATACTTCAATAATATGAATCCACCTATTTCTATTCTATATTCTATAAAAGTTTATGTTGAATAATATATTGTATGAAAAGTAAACAACAAGTATTTTTTTAACAAAATCGGATCTTATTAAAATGATGTCTGTTGTAGAAGAAAAAGTTCCTTTAGAATATATACTAATGGGAAGTTTTGAACATAAAACTATCAGAAGAGAAATATCCATATCTAATTTTGAAGACCTAGGTTATACATACTATAGCAATTGGATGTCATTGGATAATAGATATATGGTTATTCCACTTGTAGAATCTTTTAATAGTCAGGTAGGAAACCGAGGTTTCACATCTGCACGTGCCGCACACGACGTAGCTCTAATCAGGGAACTTATCCGTCGTGGTATCGATGTGTCTGTCGTGTACGACGGCAAGGGGATCTCGTTTGCTAAACGAGTAAAACTCAATAATAATAAGTTGGAAATTGCCGGATAAAGTTATCCGCTTAAAATAATAGAAAATCCCATGATACCGTCTGCTCTTGGTGTCATGGGATTTCCCTTTTTCATTGTTGTTTTGGTATTTGTTTTTTAGTATACATCAGCATTATGCAAAGCATAAATGTAAAACATAAAATCTCTTATTGTTTCCAAAAAAAGTGTAGTTTTGCAGCGAGAGATTTTAATAACTTCATTATTGACTAAAAAATTAAGGTGACTATATACGACAATACCCCTAACATAGGGTAGCCGAAAATTTCAGTTTACAAAGTTTAACTATCTCTCAATAACGATTGATACACTGATAGTTGCGTATTTACAAAGGCTAAAATCGCAAGATTTTAGCCTTTTCCTTGCTCAACGCAAAATCTTGCCAAAGTTAATGTAACCAAGCACCAAAATGTTTGGATTATGAAAACGATTAACTTTGGCAATTTCAACTCCGCATTCACACTTATGCAAGTGTTCAATACAGAGAAGAAATGTATCCGTTACCTTGAAAGTAAACTTTGGAAGAATAGTGAGCCAGTATCTCCATACGACCCAACTTCAAAAGTTTACCGAAGGGGTGATGGTATGTATCGTTGTAAGAACACTGGCAAGAACTTCAACATACGGATAGGTACGCTGTTTGAAGGCTCTAAAATCTCTTTGCGTAAGTGGTTTTATGCCGTCTATATGGTAACTTGTCACACGAAAGGTATATCTTCTGTGCAATTATCTAAGGACATTCACGTTACACAGAAAACGGCTTGGTTTATGACGCACCGCATACGTGAAGCCTTCAAGCAAGACTACAAGGAAAAGTTTGATGGTGAGGTTGAACTGGATGAAACATTCGTTGGTGGTAAGAACAAAAACCGCCATTGGAATAAGAAAGCGAAGAAATGCCAAGGCAGAGCATTCGTTGATAAAGTTCCCGTAATGGGCATATTGCAGCGTGGCGGTAAGGTATTCTGTAAAGTGGTAGAAAACACGAGTTACAAGCAGCTAACACCGCCTATTCTGTGTAAAGTTAAACACTCCGCCACGATATACTCTGATGAGTGGCAAGGATATAGACTAATTCCGAAAGTCTATAAGCACCACGTTGTTGACCACGGACATGGTATCTATGTTAGTGGTGGCGCATATACGAACACGATTGAAGCCTTTTGGGGGAATTATTGCAAACGTGCTATCAACGGCATATACAACTGGGTTAGCCGTAAGCACATGCAACGGTATTTTGATGAGTTCTGTTTCCGCTATAATACCCGCAACGTTTCTATAAACGAACGCTTTGCGGAGGCTATTCTGCATTGCAAGAGTAGATTAACGTATAACAAACTCACAGCATAATGATAGATAGAACAAAACTGCCTGACTTTCTTCAAAACATGCCCGAAGAACGGCTGAAAGAGATTATGGAGATTGATAACAATAGTGGTAATTTTAATAAGGCTATGGATAAGATGCTCCATGCAAACAAGAAGAAAGGCAGAAAGAAAGGCAAAAACTAAATCCTGCCTTGCTATTTCGTTATGTTTCTGTGTATTGGATTAACTCTTCATCTTCAGAATATACGGCTCCTACTGCATTAACTCCATAGACTTTTTCAATGGCTGAGTTTAAGCGTTCCATATAAACATCAGCTATAATACTTAACAGTAGATTTTCAAGTGTCATAATTCTAATTCTTTATGTTTGGCGACACAAAGGTACAAAAGAATTATGATAATAAAGAATGCGAGCAATCCGTGAGGACGCTCGCATTTGCTTTTGACCCACTTAAAAGTAGGGGCATGTCGGGTTGTTAAAAATGCGTAAATCTTTACTTTGATTGCTTTGAGCAATATGGTTAGTAATCTTTTAGCAGTTTCTTTTCAATATCACCCTTCCAAAGCAGATTATTATTATCGTCATATATTTCTGCTTTGATATTATGCGTATAAGCATTTTCGTAAAAAATTCCTCCACTCAGAGAAAACCTTTTAACGAGTTCTTCACTCCAAGGAATATCATTTTCATGCTGTAAGCGTTGGTCGAACTCTCCTACAACTTCCTTATTTTCAATAAGACGATATTTTATAGATATGTCCAAACCCTCAATAGGTTTCCCCGAAATGTTCTTTACAGAAATACGTATATGAGGATTTGCGAAATCAGACGTACCATACCACCCTCCCTCTACTGCGGTAAGTTCAATTAGCTTAGAATAATCAACATCGTGCTTTGTCGTTGTTTAGTCTGCGATTGACGTTCCTTTATTGGGATTACTACATCCAAGCATAGATATAGCAAAAATTGTAAATAACAATAATCTCTTCATATCCTCCAAGAAAGAAATTCCAAATCATTTGGTCATGGACAGCCTTTGCTGCGTTCCAACCATACCACGCATTAAGTCCAAGCCAAATAAGGGCAACTACAAGCATGACATAAGAAAGTGTGTCACTTTCTTTGAAGTCTAAATCTTCATCGTATTCAAGTGTTTTTGCACAAGCAAGCGGTATCAAACCTAATAAACCGCAGCAGAAACAAATGAAGAACCAAAGCGCAGAGTTTCGGTTTTTCTTGTTGGCAAGGCTACAACCGCCTATCCCCATAAATAGGGCTATCATAAAAGGTAGTCCCAATGTAAGAAATGTGTTACTCATAATGGCGAATTTTACAAGAGTTCTCCGCAGGCAGCCAGCTTGGAAGATTTACAATGTTTATTGTTAAAGAAAGTGGGCTGCCCTCCGCATTCTCTTGTAGGTATCGCCAAACACCTGAATATACAACACGGATAGGCAGCCCACGTATATGAGCTGCCTATCCGTGTTGTATATTCTTTGTTGAGATTTGGCGATTTCACAAGAAGTAAGACACTTTCTGTTATTCCACAAAAACTTTGTCACCGAAATGACTTTGCAAAGATACGACTTTTTGAGCATAACTTTCCATGTTTCACTGAAAATGTATACCTTTGCAATAAAATTCTGTGATTATGGATGTAGAAAACGGAACATGGGTGCAATTGAAGTCTGATACGAGCAAGGCGTATCTTGTCAGTAGTAGTTCTGCATCTAATGAATTTCTTGATTGCGTTTCTCCGCAAAACGAAAGAAAACTATTGTCAGCTGAAGATATAGAAATTATCACAGATGTTGAACGATTGGCGGATTTAGAACTCACTTACGCATCAACTTCTTCCTAATGGCATCAGACATTCCCTTTATCACAAATCCATAGCGTGGAAAGATAATGTCTGCAATCTCATTAGGCAATCCTCCATATTCTTTCCCATAATGCCAAGGAACTCTCTCATCCATTAAATCCAAACCGTGCGCTTTGGCAATCTCTTTCAGTCGTTCTTCTACAATCTCTAATGTTAGATTTTCTTCCATAGTTGTTACTTATTTATCAATTTACAAAAATATTCCTTAAACTCTCTGCGGTTACGGAACTTGCTCCAATCGAACTCAATGCCAGCTATCTCTTCAAACCGTTTTATGATAGGATAATCTGTGATTTGAGATTTCAAATCCAATTCTTCTTGGGTGAATACCCGTGCTCTCATTTTTAGGCTGTTACGGATAAGTTCAGTAAGATTAGATAGGATTTGCTCTGCACCACTTTTAGCAGCATTCTCGCTGAGTATATCTTTCTCTTTGATAAGATATACACTTAATGGCTTTTCCTGCGTGGAGAATGCTTCCGTAAAGATTGGAGTGTAATTTCGTTCTGCCGTAAAGCTAATGTCTGTAATGTGGTCTTCACTTTCCTTACAGACGATTGTAATCTTTGTATCTGTCATAATTCTAATGTTTTTTACGAAAACTCTGCGAACTTTTCCAACTGGAGTTTATATAAGAAGACAAAGAATGACAGACATGAGACAGCAACTTTACGACTATGGAACACAAAGATTTCCAACGGCTCATAAGAGCCAAGAAAATTCAAGTTAAATTAGGGAAACTCTATCTTTCAACTGACAAGCACGGTCAGCTTCAGTTGAAGATAGAGCAAATTCCCATGATTAAACGATAAAGTTGTTTGTCTCTGTCTGTCGTTCTTATATAATAAGACCTTGTTCCACTCTATGGCATAGAGTTTGTATAAGGACAAAAGGACTGAGACACTGCTCTATACAATGGCTGTTTCAATAATTCACGGCACTTAAAATGCCAATAACAACGATAACTATGACAACAAAGATAATTTATCTGACCGCCATATTCTCTCGTTGGGAATGTAACGCTCTCGGCATATGGGAGTATGTTACATATTACGAGAAACAATAGTCTGATTATACTTACATGTCTCAGTTCTTTATATATGAATAAACTTTGTTCAATTATCCGCCACGAAACGGAATTGAACAAAGTTTACATACTTGGCTACCCTATGTTAGGTATTGTCGTATATAGTCACCAAAATTAATAGGTATTATGAAACAAGAATCAAGCAAGAACTTCGTTGTGCCTTTGGCTTTTGTGGGACTAATGTTCTTTACTTTAGGTTTTGCGCTAGGCATCAACTCTTTCCTTATCCCAGTGCTGAAAGGATCGCTTAATTTGTCTTCTGGAGTGGCTTACCTGCTACTGGCTGCCACATTCATTCCGTTCATCCTCTTCGGTTATCCGGCTTCGCGCACCATTGCGGCTGTAGGCTACAAGCGTACTATGGCAATTTCGTTTGTTATTTTTGCCTTGGCTTTCGTTGTGTTCGTTATGTCGGCTAAGAATGAGAGCTTCATACAGTTTTTGGTAGCTTCGTTTACTAGTGGCATAGCTAATGCCTATCTGCAAGCCTCGGTAAATCCATACATCACAATACTTGGTCCTATTGACAGTGCCGCACGTCG
>OHUE01000680.1_pt1 | contig 17909 bp, 10 predicted proteins | sample 1579111 | NCBI WGS metagenome assembly OHUE01 (sample SAMEA3879524, study PRJEB24766) | human gut metagenome | biome: human-associated habitat; feature: feces | place: USA | collected 1985/1987 | reverse complement strand
TAACACTGACAATTAGATCGTTAGGTTGTTTTTGACTGATTTACGAGCATCCCTATATTATACACCTACGGATATCTCGTCTTCTTCTACTCGATGGCGCTGATGTTCAGCTACGTGATGCTGGTGGCCCTGTCGTTCAGAGAGACACGCCGCTCGCGCCACTCCCTGAGCGACATCTACGTGAAGAAGATATTCGACAACTCGCCCTATACCCCCGGTGTGTCTATCGTGGCTCCCGCCTACAACGAGGAGAACACCATCGTGGACAACGTGAAGTCGCTGCTCTCGCAAGACTGGCCCAAGTTTGAGGTCATCATCGTCAACGACGGTAGCAAGGACCGCACGCTGGAGAAGATGATTGAGGAGTTTGACCTCGTCGAAGTGCCCTATCTCTACAAGCAGCGCATCATCGCCAAACCCTTCAAGCGCATGTTTATCTCCAACCGCAAGGAGTATGAGAAACTGCGCGTGGTGGACAAGGAGAACGGTGGTACCAAGGCAGACCCCGTGAACGCCGGTCTGAACGTAGCCAACTATCCCTACTTCATCAATACCGACGTAGACTGTATCCTCTCCAAGAACGCTATCCGTATGTGCGTGCGCCCTATGGTGGAAGAAAGGAACGTGATAGCCGTATCGGGCGTGATGAACATCTCCAATGCCTGCAAGGTGGTCAACGGCGAGCTCATCAAGTACCGCATACCCTGGTCGCCCATCCCTCTGTTCCAGACACTGGAGTATCTGCGCTCGTTCATGATAGGCAAGATGGGTTGGAGCCACATCAACGCCATGCCCAACGTATCGGGAGGTTACGGTATGTTTGACACCGAGATAGCCATCAACGCCGGCGGCTACTCTGCCGACTCGCTGGCAGAGGACATGGACATGCTTACCCGCATGATAGGCTACTGCTGCGACTTCGACAAGCCCTACCGCGTGATACAGATACCCCAGACCTGCTGCTGGACGGAAGGTCCGTCAAACCTGCGCATGCTGTACCGCCAGCGTGTGAGATGGGGACACGGCCTGATACAGACATTTGCCAAGTATTACCGCATGATGTTCAAGAAGAAGTACCGTCAGCTGGGTCTCATCACGATGCCCTACCTCTTCATCTTCGAATTCATCGCCCCCGTCATCGAGCTGGTAGGTTTCTGCACGTTCCTCTACCTCGCCTTCACGGGCGGCGTCAACTGGGACACAGCCTGGATTATCTTCCTGATGATGTATATCTTCTGCTTCCAGCTCTCGTTTGTCGTTATCTATTACGACTATCTGCAGACCCGCATGCGCGGCTGGAGCTATCTGCGACTCGTGCTCGCTGCCCTGCTCGAGCCCTTCTTCTACCACCCCTTCATCATGCTCTTCTCGCTGCGCGGCTACCTCAAGTTTATCATGGGTAAGCGTATCGTATGGGGCGAGATGCAGCGTAAGGGCTTCAACAATCCCAACAGCGGCAACGCTCAGGGCCAGGCCGACAACAGTCCCGGCCCCGACATCAATATAGCCACCCAAACCACCGAATAAAGAACCAAAACCAAAGTCATGATGATGAAAATACATAAACCACAGATATGCGGCATGGCGCTGACCCTGATGATGGCGGCCTCGGCACTCACGTTCACCCCTGTACAGGTGCAGGCACAGTCGATAGTGAAGACCAAGGACATCCATCTGCCCGACTACTACGACACCACGGTGCGCGCCGCCTTCAAGCGCGGCAACTGGGAGGGCGGCAAACGTCTGCTCGACGAAGGCCTGAAGCGCTACCCCGACGTATCGACGCTCAACGAGCTCGCCGGACGCTACTACTACCACAAGAAGTCCTACGACGACGCCCGCTTCTATCTGGTGCGCGCCCTGCGTGACAACAACGCCAACGTCGAGGCCAAGCAGCTCATCATCAATGTCGAGGAAGAGACACGCAACTACTCGAGCGCCATCTGCTACGTCAACGAGCTGCTCGAGATACACCCCTACTGGAAAGGACTCTGGCGCCGCAAAATCAACCTCTACCGCAAGCAGAAGAACGATGTGGAGGCCGACCGTCTGCTGGAGCGCCTCTGCCATATCTACCCCAACGACGCACAGCTGAAGAAAGACCTGAACTACCGCCTCGAACAGCGCGCCAACGCCGACCGCAAGGCGGGTGACAAGAACGGTGCCATAGAGTCGCTGCGCCAGCTGGTCAACAATGACCCCAAGAAGGAAGAGCACTATCTGATGCTCTGCAACCTGCTCCTGCAGCAGGGCCGCCGCAGCGAAGCCATCGACGTGGCCGACCGCGGCGTGAGCAATCTGCCCGGCAGCTACCGCCTCATCATCAAGAAGGCCGGCATACTGGCCGAAGACAACCGCTATGGCGAGGCGATGGCCTTTGTGGAACGCTGCATGAAGCACAACCACAGCGGCCAGCTCAGCAGCTTCTACGGACAGCTCCAGGCAGACGCCGCCCGCGCTGCCGCCAAGGGCGATCCCTATATCCTCTATGGCAAGGTCTATGAGCGCACCAAGAGCCAGGAGTCGCTCGACTATCTGCTCAACACCGCCATCACCCGCGGCTACTACGACGACGCCCTCACCTATATCGCCGCCGAGCGCAAGCGCAAGGGCGACACCGAAGACCTGCTCTACAAGGCATACATCGTAAACCGCCGCATGGGCAACGCCCAGGTTGCATCGAGCCTGCTCAGCCGCCTCTACCAGCGCAACCCCGCCAACAAGGATGTGGCTGACGAGCTGGCGCGCGAGCGCCTCACCCGTGCCATGGAGATGATGAACAATGGCGATTACGGCGAAGCCCTCCCCCTGCTCGAGTTTGCCGCAGAGCACTCTACCGACAAGGAGGTGCGCGAGGCTGCCTTCAACCGCATGGTGACCTGCAACGTAGAGTTGCGCCGCTATACTGCCGCCGAGCGTGCGCTCGCCGACTATCAGGCGCAGTTCCCCGATGCACCCAACACCATACTCAAGCACGCCGACATCCTCAGCCGCAGCGGACGCACCGAGGCGGCTCTCGAACTGATTGCCAAGAAATGCGAAGAGGAAGACGACGCCCTCACCCGCGCCCAGTATGTCAACGCTTACGAAGAAGCTGCCGTGCCCCACATCAAGCGCCTCATCAGGCTGGGTGCCTATGGCAAAGCCTATACGCAGAGCCTGCGCCTGCTCGAGATATGCCCCCTCTCTGAAGACGGACTGCAATATGCCGTCAACACCTCTGCCCAGCTCAAGCGCTGGAAGGAGCACCGTCGCTGGGTGGCTCTGGGCCGCGAGCGCTACCCCACTGACAACTTCTATGTGGTCAAGCAGGCTGCGCTCTACACCACCGACCGCAAGTACTCCAACTCGCAGGACATCCTGCTGCCCAAGGTGGCAGAGTATATGGGCGACTCGCTGCTGATACGCGCCAACAGTACCAACAGCAGCGACTGGGCCATGGCGCTCCTGGACCGTCATCAGAACGACTCGGCTATGGCCGTCATCAACAAGGCGATAGAGTATGACAGCGAAAACCGTCTGCTGCTCTACACCAAGGGTCTCATCTTCGAGGCTAAGCATGAGTATGACTCGGCTTACGTCTACCAGAAATACTACCGTCCGGGCTACGGCGAGGAGGCTTCGTTCCAGCGCCATCTCGACGGACTCGTGGCACGCGGCTACCGCAATGGACTCAACTTTGAATACCTGCAAGGACGCTATGGAGAGGAAGATGTAATCACGGCTGTGGCTTCGATAGAGTATACACGCAAGCTGGACGATACCGACGCTGTCGGCGTGCGCTTCAACTACGCCGGCCGCGAGGGTGCCGCCAAGGACACCAAGAGCGACGACCAGCAGCCCGGAGGTACGGGCATCCAGCTGGTGGGCGAATGGACACACCAGTTTGACGACCTGTGGTCGGGAACGGCTACGGTGGGCTTGGCCAACAAGTACTTCCCCCAACTCATGGCTAACGCCCGTCTCACCCGCAACTTCGCCCATGACTGGGAAGGCGAGGTGCATGCCGGTTTCCGCCGCATCAACTCCTACGAGAAACGGTTCAGATGGCAGGCTACGGGCGAAGACTCGCCGGCATGGGTCTTCGACCACTGGGACGACACCCACAATCTGCTGCTCAACCTGGGCATCGGCGCCAGCAAGACCATCGACCTCTTCTGGCTCAACGGTCGTCTGGACCTCTACAACATGAAGAGTAAGATGTATGCCAACCTGATGCTGCAGGGCAAGTACTTCATGCTCAACGACGGCAAGTCGTGCATACAGGCACTGGCGAGCATCGGTTCGGCGCCCGAAGCGTCGATGATAGACAACGCGATGCCTGGCACCTTCAGCCGACTCAACACCCAGGTGGGTCTGGGCGGTCAGTACCGCATACACCGCAATGTCACGCTGGGCGTGCTGGGCACCTGGCTCACCTACTACACCCAGACCAACACCCGCACGGGCACCGAAGAGAGCCCCATCGACGGCGTCAATACAAGATACAAAAACCTGTTCAACATAGATGTACAAGTTCTCATCAGCTTCTAAGACAATGGCCACAGCAGTGTGCGCGCTGATGCTCGCCCTGCCTGTCACCCTGCTGGCTGCATGCTCGGGCACAGAGCTCAAGCCCTTCAGCCAGTACAGCGAGTATGCCGTCAAGGCTGCCGACGACGGCGACTCTGGCGACGCCAAATGGGCTGCCTATCTGAAGAGTCACTTCCAGAAACGGGCTACCGACCGCGACTGCATCATCGACGGAAAAGCGCAGGACAACAGTCAGCTGCAGCTGGTGGTCGACCTCGACGGCAGCATGGACAGCGACTACGAGGTGGCTGTGGCTCCGCACGAAATCAGACTCAAGGCGCGCTCTACCGAAGCGATGCTCTGGCTGCAATACCAGTTCATGAGCTCGGCGTCGGCTGATGACGGCCGCTTCCTCTCTGCCGACCTGCCTCCCGCTGTGGTCGACTGCAAGAGCGACACTAAAGGCAGCTTCGCCTTCGAGCATCGCAGCATCTACACCCCTACCAATACCAATGCCGACATGATGCCCATACTGGGTGTGGGCAATGTAGACTTCGACTGGGGACTGTGGGGACACAATCTGCGCAAAGTATTTACCGACGGTATACCTGCCGAAGCGACGGCTATGGTCAATGGCAAGCGCGATGCGGGGCAGTTCTGCTTCTCGTCGGAGGCTCTCTACCGTGCCTATGAGCAGTTTGTGATAGACCAGTATGGCGACGGCAGCGACGGGGTGACCACCCGCTTTGCCGTGGTACCCAACGACAATCGGCAGGTGTGCCAATGCGCCGCATGCAAGGCAAAAGGAAATACGCCGCAGTCGGCTACGCCGGCAGTGACAGCACTCATCGAGCGGCTGGCGCGCCGCTTCCCGCACCAGATGTTCTTCACCTCGGCCTACTCGACCACCCGCACGGCTCCCACGCACCGTCTGCCCAACAACGTGGGCGTGATGGTGAGCGCCATCGACATGCCTATGGCGCCCGAAGCATCGCAGACCAAGGGCCACGAGGGTCTCGAGGCTCATATCAAGGCTTGGCAGAAATGCTGTAGCCGTGTCTATGTGTGGGACTACATGCGCAACTTCGACGACTACCTCACCCCCTACCCCTGTCTACACCACATGCAGAGCAGACTGCGCTTCTACCGCGACCTGGGTGTCAAGGGCGTGTTTCTCAACGGCAGCGGCTACGACTATGCGCCGTTCGACGACGTGCAGACCTATGTGCTGGCACAGCTGCTTATCAATCCCGATGTCGACATCGAGGCTTGCGCCAGCCGCTACTTCGCCTCGGCTTATCCCAAGACGGGTCAGTTGCTCGGCGACTACTATCGCAAGATAGAGCAACAGGCTCAGCGCGCCACTCTACCCTTCTACGGCGGCATCGACGAGGCGCTCGACACTTGGCTCGACGCCCAGCAGTTTGGCGAGTTCTTCTCCACGATGGACCGGGCTTCCAAGCAAGCCGACGAGGCTGAACGCAGCAAACTCAACCATCTGCTCACGGCGCTTGCCTTCACCCGTCTGGAGATTATGCGCAGTCAGCAGCAGGCGCCAAGCCGTCAGCAGATAGACGCGATGACCTCGCTGCTGTCACACCATACCGCCTTCAAGGACATGGCCAACTACCGTGAGAGCGACGGCGACCTCGACGGTTACCTCAAGCAGTGGAAGGAGAGCTACCCATGGCTCGACACGGCCGGCAATCTGCTCCACGGCGCCACTATGGATGCCGAGCCCAAGGCCGACACCCATCTGCTCAGCGACGGCAAGCAGGGATTTGCCACCGACTATCATCTGGGTTGGCTGATCACATCGGCACCGGTACAGCGGTTCTCGGTATCATCGGGTCTGCCATCAGCAGCCGTCTTCCATGTATCGCTGCTCCACGCACCACAATGGCACATCTTCGCGCCGTCATCGATAGAGGTCGTGCAGGGCGGAGCGGTGAAAGGCAAGGCCATCATAACCTCACCAACCGACAGCCGCCGCGTCAGGGTGAGCATCAGCGCTACGGGCTTGCAACCTGGAGTCAAGACCGAGGTCATCATCACGCAGACCGCAGCAGCAGAAGGGCGCAAGACGATGGCTCTCGACGAAATAGAAATAACCAACAGACAATGATGCATATACATTATTATATATATAAGGCGTCACGAGTACTCCTGCCTCTGGTCATAATAGGCATGGCAGCAGTGATGGAGACCGCATGCACAAAGCGCGTGCGGCCCACATACATCACCGTGTCCGACTCCATACGCCACTACTATCCCGTGGTGTCTGGCGAGGTACTCGACCTCACCTACGTGGTACGCAACGAGGGCGACGACCCGTTCCTGATTGACGATATCCAGCCCTCGTGTGGTTGCATCGACGCTCCCAAGGACATCGACGCCATTCCGCCTCATGATTCCATCACCCTCAAGTTCTCCTTCGACACCACGAAGAACATCGGCTACGTCCGCCATAGCATCAGGCTCTTTGGCAACGTGCTCCCCCGCGGCATGGCTGTACTCACCTTTGATGTCAACGTGGTGCCGCCTTCCTTTGACCAACCCGACTACGAGGAAGTTCATTCGCAGCGCCGTGCCAACAATGTCGAGGAACTTGTAGATGGCAAAGCCTCGGAGAAAGGATATTATACCGCTCCCGACGCCTCGCGCGACAGCCGTCAGCACGTGAGGTATCCGTGGCGCGACTGACCCCAACAAGAGAATAATCATCAAAAATATAACAAACAAACATTTACAAACATTTCAAATCATTACAATTATGAAGAGAGTATTATTCATGATTTTCGCCGCAATGACCGTGATGGCATGCAGCGATGACTCCACTCCAGGAGTAGAGCCTGGAGGCGGCAGCCAGGCTAAGACTGAGCCAGCTACCGAAGTGTACATCCAGGGCAGCAAGGTGGCTGCCACCCGCGTAGCTGAGGTCCCGACCAACCGAGCACACTTCTTTATCCGCGTAGACAACCGTATCCCCGGCATCGGTAACTTCGACTCCAAAGAGTACTTCCCCCAGACCGAGACAGGTAAGAGCACCATGGTCGCTGCCAACGAGGGTATCGTCGACGTGTACTACCCCAGCTGGGACAACAGCAGCACGAACCCCTGGTATGTCTTCGACACCAAGGGCGTGGCTACGCTGAAGGCCCTTGACAAACTGCCCACTGTAGAGGACCTCATCAAAGCCGACAAGAGCAAAGGCAAGATCAACTTCAAAGGCGTTGACCTCAAGAAGCTCCACGTACTATGGTATATTGTCAAGTACCAGAACGTAGACTACCAGTGGCATGTCGACGGAGTGCTCACCGACAAGGACGTCAAGGACGTGACCGAAATCCCCGGTATCGGTGAGGACATCAAGAAAGAGAACAAGGACCTCGAGGACAAGAGAGACGAGAGCACCGTGCTCCCTACGGGCAACGGCAATGTGGAGGTAGACATACACCAGCAGGCCCACAAGGACTGGAGTGAAATCAAGACCTCTATCCATGTCCGCGACGAAGCCGCCAAGAAGGTTGTCGTCGAAATCCCTCTCGCCAAGGAGAACGTGGCTGAGCAGGACGACTTCGCCATCCGCACCTGGGACCTGAAGATTGACGCCAAAGTCTATATCAATGGCAACGAGTACGAGTTTGGCACCACAAATCCTGTGAAGGTAACCATTGAGCATCAGGCTACCAAGGTGGTCATTACTGCCGACTGCACAGCCGCTACAGAGTACATCCAGATGCTGCGCAAGGAGTATGGCGACGGCGTGACCGTTGAGGTTCACACCTACGGCAAGGGACTCACCGATGCCCAGCTATGGGAGAAACTCAAGAAGGCCACCGTGCGCGTCGAGCCCAGTGGCTACAAGTTCCTGAAGTACAACGGCGCCACCAGCGCCTACTTCAGCAAGTAGCCGCCAGCCGTCTATACCATCCGAGACGCGATCAAAGACAAACAAATAACTGCCGTTGGCGCCTGCCAGTGTGAGCAGGCAGACGCCGACGACATCTTGATAACCATTACTAACTATTCAAAATCATCGCATCATGAAAAAAGTATTGTTTATGGCCATCGCCGCTCTCGCCATGATTTCCTGCAGCGACGACTCCACTTCCGGACAGGGGACAGGAGGCCAGGGCAGTCAGCCCAAGACCGAACCGGCTACCCAAGTGTACATCCAGGGCAACAAGACCGCTGCCACCCGTGCTGCGGCTGCCAAGGTGAACAAGAAGTTTGCCTATTTCTTCATCCGTTTAGACAACCGCATCGCCGGCGCCGAGGACTGCAAGTCGGACGACTATTTCCCCCAAGACGCTTTCGGCAACACTGTCAGGTTGCCATACAACAAGGGATATATAGACGCCGACTACGCCTACTATTCCAGCAATGACGACTACGACAAATACGTCTACGACAGCAAGGGCAAGGCCACCCTCGACGCCATAGTCGAACAACCGCAGCTCAAGAGCATCATCAAGGCCAACCTGAACCCCAAACTGAAACTCAAGGAAATAGATATCGAAGACCTCTACGTCATCTGGTACATGGTGAAGAAGCAGAAAGATGGCTGGCACGTGGACGGTGTGCTGACCAAGAAGACCAACAAGGACCTCTCGGCTATCCCTGGCGTGGGCGGCGACATCAAGGAGGAGAACAAGGACCTCACCGACAAGAAGGATGACAACACCGTGCCCGCCACCGGCGACGGCAACGTGGAGATAGACATCCACCAGCAAGCCCACAAGGACTGGAGCGAAATCAAGACCTCTATCCATGTGCGCGACGAGGCCGCCAAGAAGGTTATCGTCGAGATTCCTCTCGCCAAGGAGAACGTGGCAGAGCAGGACGACTTCGCCATCCGCACCTGGGATCTGAAGATTGACACCAAGGTCTATATCAAGGGCACCGAGTATGAGTTTGGCACTACCAATCCTGTACAGGTCATCGTAGAGCATCTGGCCGACAAGGTAGTCATCACCGCCGATTGTACCGCCGCCACAGAGTACATCCAGGCGCTGCGCAAGGAGTATGGCGACGGCGTGACCATCGAGGTACACACCTATGGCAAGGGTCTCACCGACGCCCAGGTATGGGAGAAGGTCAAGAAGTCGACCGTGCGAGTCGAGCCCGCCGGCTACAAGCACCTCAAGTACAACGGCGCCACCAGCGCATACTTCGGCAAGTAGACCCACGGCTGATACAAGCAGCCCTACGTCTCAGACTATCAGCCCTATACCTTATAGAATAAGTAGGGCGCTGCCATCCCTGATGGATGACAGCGCCCTAATCTCTATCCGCAATGCCCACATCCGGCATTGCGGATATTGTTTTGATACCGGCTGTAAGCGTCAGGTGTGCAGTTCGTGCCCCAGCCTGCGCCGGCAGAGCCATATCTCTACCGAGTTGATGATGTTCTGCCACAGGATATAACAGCCGGGACCTATCGACGACAGCGGGTTGAGGTAAGTATAGGCTATCCAGATAGCAAAGGCGGTGTTCTTCTGCCCCAGAGCCTGCCCCGACTCGGTGGTGGCACCGAAGTAGTGGCCTATAAATCTGCCCACGGCAAACTGGATGACACAGAGGACAAGCCCCAGCAGCGCGATGATGAGCAGGAAGGTCAGCGTGGTGTCAGCGTGTGCGATGTTCTTGGCCGTGGTGCCCGAGACGATGAGCAGCGAGCCACCCCACATGTAGTACGACAGGTCGTTGATGCTCACCACCCACCGATGCAGCCGCTTCATGCCATGCTTCACGATATACGCCAGCAGCATGGGCAGCACCAGCACCATGCACACCTCGTGCAGGATGGTCAGAAAGGCGGTGAGAAAACTCACATTGGCAGCCTTGTCTATCAGCGGGAAGCATACCGGGATGAGCAGCGCCGTGATGAAGTTGGAGATGAAGGTATAGGTGGTCATCTGCTCCAGTTTGCCGCCCAACTTGGCCGTCACCACCGGAGCGGCAGCAGCCACGGGGGCTATGATGCAGGTGATGATGGCCTCGACGATGATCAGACTGTTGTCTTTGAGCCTGTATTCCACCACCAGCAGCGTGAGCAGCGCCACAAAGAGCACCTGAACCACGCCCACCCACAACATCCACCTCACGGGTATCAGTCGGCGGAAGTCTACCTTGCAGAAGGTGACAAAGAGTATCAAGAACATAAACAGAGGTAGGATGCGGTCGCAGATGGGACCACACACCCGCGCCGCACCGTCGAGGGCTGGCACCAGGGCAAAGACCAGATATATCGCGATGCCCGAGGCGATGGACACAGGTAGTGTCCAGTTGCGCAGAAACCGTAACAGAGACTTCATATCAGCTATCTTCAGAATCCATAATCATCTATCGCAGACAAAAGTACACTTTTTCGCGCTAACAGATGCAGCCACACCACTTTTTCTGTCATTCCTGCGCCCACCATACACTATTTTCCCTGTGCCAGAGCAGAAAGAGCGGCTTTTCCTTTTGCCACTGCGCCTTTTTTAGTACATTTGTAGCATAATACCAATAAACTATAGATATGCGAAACCTTATCGTCTCTTTACTCTTAAGTCTCTGTGCCTCCACGGCATGGGGAGCCAAGGCGTCGTGGATAACGGCTGCCGACGACAGTGTCAACCGCCCCAATACGTGGATAGCCTTCCAGAAGGATGTGGTGATGAAGACCAAGCCGCGGAGCCTCAAGGCACGCATAGCCTGCGACTCCAAGTACTGGCTGTGGGTCAACGGCAACCTCGTGGTCTTCGAAGGCTCGCTCAAGCGTGGTCCCGCTCCCGGCGAGGGCTACTACGACGAGATCGACCTGAGCCGCCACCTCCAGCGAGGTCACAACCGCGTGGCTGTCCTTGTATGTTACTTCGGCCGCTCGGGCTTTTCCCATGAGGACAGCGGCAAGTCAGGCCTCTACATCGACTCCGACAATGCCGAGCTGTGTACCAACGCCAGCTGGATGAGCCGCATCCATCCCGCCTATGCCACAGCCACAGGCGAGGTGCCCAACTCGCGACTCTCCGAGAGCAACATCAGCTACGACGCACGCCATGCCATCGACGGATGGCAGACTGCCGGCGTCTCTGCCAAGTACGGCTTCACTCCCTCGGTCGAGATTGGCTCTTGGGGCGACCGCCCATGGGGCAAGATGACACGCCGTCCGATACCCATGTTCAAGGACTTCGGCGTCAAGGCTGCCCGCTTCGAGCTCCACGAGGGCGCCCGTCGCGATACCGTCATCGCCTTTCTCCCCGGCAACCTGCAGGTGACACCCGTGATAGACCTCACCGCCACCCAAGGCGGCGACACCATAGACATCTGGACCAACCACTCCCACATGGCTGGCGCCTGGAACGTCAGGGCACAGTATGTGACGCGGAAGGGACAGCAGCAGTACGAGTCGCTGGGCTGGATGAACGGCGAGAAGATTATCCTCTATCTCCCCAAGGGCATCAAGGTCAATGATGTGAGCTACCGCCAGACGGGTTATGATACCGAGGTGGTGGGTACTTTCCACTCTGACAACGATTTCTATAACCGTTTCTGGCAGAAAGCACTCAATACGCTCTATGTCAATATGCGCGACACCTATTTTGACTGTCCCGAGCGCGAGCGCGCACAGTGGTGGGGCGACGAGGTGATACTTACCAGCCAGGCTTTCTACACGCTGTCGCTCTCGTCGATAGACCTGATGCGCAAGGGCATGCTCGAACTGGCTGCCTGGCAGACCGATGAGGGAATACTCCACGCCCCTGTGCCCGGTACCTACAAGAGCGAGCTGCCCGGACAGATGTTGGCAGCCGTAGGACTCTATGGTTTCTGGAATTACTATATGAATACGGGCGATTCTGCCACCATCCGCAAGGTCTATCCTGCCGTGCGCCGATACCTTGAGCGCTTCCCGCTCGACTCCACCGGGCTTACAGCAGCCTACAAGGCCACTTGGCTGTGGGGCGACTGGGGCGACAACCGCGACATCAGGCTCATCTTCGCCGGCTGGCACTACATGGCTCTCGACGCGATGGCACGTATGGCCGACATGATGGGCCTCGACGCCGACGCAGCCCAGTATCGCGCCACTATGGAGCAGATCAAGAAGGGTTACAACCACTGTTGGAACGGCTACAGCTACCGTCATCCCCAGTATATGGGCGCTACCGATGACCGCGTACAGGCTCTTGCCGTCATCTCGGGCATCGCCGACGAGTCCAAGTATGGCGAGATATTCAATGTACTCAAGACGCAGGAATACGCCAGCCCCTATATGGAACGCTATGTCATGGAGGCCCTCTTCCAGATGGGCCAGGGCGACTACGCCATGCGCCGCCTGAAGAAGCGCATCGCCCCCATGGTCAACGACAAGGACTACCCCACGCTGTGGGAGTTCTGGGATGCCCGCAAGAGGGGCTTCCGTGGCGGTTCGTCCAACCACGCCTGGAGCGGTGGCGGTCTCACCGTGATAGCCCAGAAGCTCATGGGCGCCGAGACCATCGACCCCTGCTGGCGACGCTTCAAGATAGACCCGCAGTATGTCACCTTCGGCGAGGCGAGCCTCTCCTTCCTCACCCTGAGCGGCACCGTCTCTACCGCCTTCAAGCGCGACAAATCCCAGCTCACCATGTCGGTGGGCGTGCCCGCCAAGACCGAGGCGCTGGTCTACATCCCCTCGACCGCCACTGACCGCATCACCGTCGACGGCCGCGCTCTGCGCACCGACCGCATCGTGACCGACGCCCAGTGGGCCAAGACTGGCAAGACTGCCGTCTGGCTGCGTGCCGGCAACCACGAGATACGCGTAGCCAAGTAACCCGCTGACACCATCCGGCACCACCGCCGGCATAGATACGACAAGGCCGAAGCCCGAGACCCAATGTGTCTCCTGCTTCGGCCTTTTCATTTCTATGCTTGTCGTGTTGACTACATGATTTTGGGTACCTGGGCGAGATACTGCTGCAGTTCCTCGTCAGAGAGCGAGTAGTTCATCAGGTCGCCGTTGAGATAGCTGTCGTACGAGGGCATGTCGATGAGTCCGTGACCACTCAGGTTGAAGAGTATGGTCTTCTGCTCGCCGGCCTCGCGACACTTGAGGGCTTCGCGCACGGTAGCAGCAATGGCATGACAGCTCTCGGGCGCAGGCACGATGCCCTCGGTGCGCGAGAAGAGGATGCCCGCCTGGAAACTCTCCAGCTGCGGGATGTCTACACCGTGCATATAGCCGTCCTTGATGAGCTGCGACACAATCATTCCGGCTCCATGGTAGCGCAGACCGCCCGCATGGATGTTGGCGGGCTTGAAGTCGTGGCCCAGGGTGAACATGGGCAGCAGCGGAGTATATCCTGCCTCGTCGCCGAAGTCGTATTCAAACTTGCCCCTGGTCAGCTTGGGGCAGCTCGATGGCTCGGCAGCGATAAACTCGGTCTTCTTGCCGTCGAGGATGGTATGGCGCATGAAGGGGAAAGCCAGTCCGCCAAAGTTGCTGCCTCCTCCGAAGCAGGCTATCACCATGTCGGGATATTCCTCGGCCATCTCCATCTGCTTTTCTGCCTCAAGTCCTATCACTGTCTGGTGCAGTGAGACATGGTTGAGTACCGAACCGAGCGTGTACTTGCATCCCGGAGTCTGCATGGCCAGCTCTACAGCCTCGGAGATGGCAGAGCCAAGCGAACCGGGATTGAGGGGGTCGCGGGTGATGATGTCCTTGCCGGCACGGGTAGACATCGATGGCGAGCCCTCGACCGTGGCTCCGAAGGTGCGCATCAGTATCGAGCGGTAGGGCTTCTGCTTCATGGTAATCTTGACCTGGTAGACAGCAGCCTCGAGACCAAATATCTTGGCGGCATAGGACAACGCGGCGCCCCACTGGCCTGCTCCGGTCTCGGTGGTGACGTTGGTTACGCCCTCTCGCTTGCAATAATAGCACTGTGCGAGTGCTGAATTGATTTTGTGTGAGCCCAGTGGCGACGCACTTTCATTCTTGAAATAGATGTGGGCAGGCGTGTCAAGCGCCTTTTCCAAGGCATACGCGCGCACCAGAGGTGTGGAACGGTAGTAGGCATAGAGGTCTCTCACCTCGTCGGGGATGTCTATCCATGCGTGCTCGGTATCGAGCTCCTGGCGCGAGCACTCTTCGCTGAATATATGAGCCAGGTCTTCAGGACCTATGGGCTGGTGGGTCTGTGGGTTGAGCGGCGGCAGCGGCTTGGTGGGCATGTCGGCCTGGATGTTGTACCACTTCCGGGGAATCTGGTCTTCCTCGAGCAGAAATCTCTTTTGTTTTTTCATGTCTTATCGTGTTAAGTGATTTGATTTCCGTTTACAAAAGTAGTATTTTCCACGCAAACCGCATTACGTTTTGCCAGTTTTTTACACACCGCGGGCTACATTTTGCCATTCCCCGCCATCGATACGCCATGCATAGCTGTCTCAGCCACTCTCCCCACCATCGCCGTCGGGGCAGAGGCAGCAGGCGCCACGCCGCCGAGGGCGCCAATCATGCCCGAGATGACATCGAGAGTCATTTCGTGGTGCGAAACGACTATTGCACGCTGCGATACAATTAAGGCAAAGCCCGAAATGACTATATCCCACCGCCGAATGAACTTTTCGGCCATCGCGACGCAGATTGCGAGGGATGCGGCGAGGGTGGAGAGGGATGGGATGCGGACGGCGAGGGATGGGGTGCGGGCGGCGAGGAATGGGGTGCGGACAGCAAAGGACGGGGCGACAGCAACGGGGGATGCGATAGCGGCGGCAATGGTAAAAATGGGGGTGAAGATGGCTTCCATCACACGCGCACGCATACATATTTTTAACAAATATGATGCGATTTGTTTTGCAAAATGATTGGTTATGCGTAACTTTGTAGATGATTTTCCCGACAGCGCCTGCTGCCGGACCTCATCAGTATAAGGTGAAGACAACAATAACAAGAAACAATAAAAACAAGCCAAACAGAATGAACAAGCTAAGAACCCTTTGCACAGTATTGCTGTCGGCAGGTATGGCCATGATGGCCCACGCCGGGAGCAAGACCGAACCCGTAGATTATGTAAGCACGTTGGTAGGCACGGCATCGTCCTACGAGATATCTACCGGCAACACCTATCCCGCGATAGCCATGCCTTGGGGCATGAACTTCTGGGTGCCTCAGACCGGAAAGAACGGCGACGGCTGGACCTACACCTACTCAGCCAACAAAATCCGTGGCTTCAAGCAGACCCACCAGCCCAGTCCGTGGATCAATGACTACGGCATGTTCTCGCTGATGCCCGTCACCGGACGCGCCATCTTCGACGAGGAGCAGCGCGCCAGCTGGTTCTCCCACAAGGCCGAGAAGGCACTGCCCTACTACTATCGCGCCTATCTGGCCGACTACGACGTGGTGACAGAGATTACACCCACCGAGCGTGCCGCCAGTTTCCGCTTCACATTCCCCGAGACCGACTCTGCCTTCGTGGTGGTCGACGCCTACCACAACGGCTCTTACGTGAAGATACTGCCCCAGGAGCGCAAGATAGTGGGCTATACCACCTTCAACCACGGCGGTGTGCCCGAGGGCTTCCGCAACTACTTTGTCATCACCTTTGACAAGGACTTCACCTATACCGCCACCGTAGACAAGGGCGTAATCAGCCGCGGCATCGCCGAGACTGCCAACGACCATGCCGGAGCCATCATAGGCTTCAAGACCCGCAAGGGAGAGGTGGTCAACGCCCGCGTGGCATCATCATTCATCAGCGCCGAGCAGGCTGAAGTCAACCTCGGAGAGATTGGCAACCGCTCATTCGACGATGTGTGCAAGGCCGGACGCCAGCGCTGGAACGAGGTGCTGGGTCGCGTCGAGGTCAAAGACCAGAGTCTGGACCACCTGCGCACCTTCTACAGCTGTCTGTACCGCTCGGTACTCTTCCCCCGCGCCTTCTGGGAAGTGGTAGACGGCCAGCCCATGCACTACAGCCCCTACAACGGCAAGGTAGAGAAGGGCTATATGTACACCGACACCGGCTTCTGGGACACCTTCCGTTCGCTCTTCCCGCTGCTCAATCTGCTCTACCCCTCGGAGAACGCCAAGATGCAGGAAGGTCTCGCCAATGCTTACCGCGAGAGCGGCTTCCTGCCCGAATGGGCGTCGCCCGGCCACCGCGGCTGCATGGTGGGCAACAATTCGGCATCGGTAGTGGCCGACGCCATCATCAAGGGAGTGCGCACTGCCGACGCCGAGACGCTGTGGCAGGCTGTGGTACACGGTACCCAGGCGGTTCACCCAGAGATAAGCTCTACCGGCCGTCTCGGACACGAATACTACAACAAGCTGGGCTATGTGCCCTACGATGTAGACATCAAGGAGAATGTGGCCCGTACCCTGGAGTATGCCTACGACGACTGGTGTATCTACCAGATGGGCAAGGCACTGGGCAAGAAGGACAAGGAACTGCGCCCATTCAAGCTGCGCGCCATGAACTACCGCAAGGTATTCGACCCCGAGACCCGTCTGATGCGCGGCAAGTTGAAGAACGGCGAGTTCCAGGCACCCTTCAACCCGCTCAAGTGGGGTGACGCCTTCACCGAAGGCAACAGTTGGCACTACACCTGGAGCGTATTCCACGACCCGCAAGGACTTATCGACCTGATGGGTGGCAACGCCACGTTCAACCAGATGATGGACTCGGTGTTCACCGTACCTCCCGTCTTCGACGACAGCTACTACGGCTTTGTCATCCACGAGATACGCGAGATGCAGGTGATGAACATGGGCAACTACGCCCACGGCAATCAGCCCGCGCAGCACATGATCTACCTCTACGACTACGCCGGGCAACCCCGTAAGGCGCAGTGGTGGGTCCGTGAGGTCATGGATCGCCTCTACTCGGCCAAGCCCGACGGTTACTGCGGCGACGAGGACAACGGACAAACCTCGGCGTGGTACGTATTTTCGGCCTTAGGGTTCTATCCCGTGTGTCCCGGCGCGGACGAATACGCAGTCGGATCGCCGCTGTTCCGCAAGGCCGTCATTCACCTCGAAAACGGCAATACGATCGAGATCGACGCTCCGGAGAACAGCTCCGAGAACCGTTATGTCGGTAAAATGGCTATCGACGGAAAAGTATCGGAAAGGCCGTTCCTTAGCTATTCCACACTTCTGGAAGGTGCGAAGGTGCGCTTCGAGATGGAATCCGAAAAATAGCCTTCCCATGAAGATTCCGAATCCACATGCTGCCTTCATGGCCTTCGCCTGTGCATTGTTTGCAGCATGCTCTCCGCAGCAGCCCTTCATAACCTCACCCGACGGACGCATCGCCGTATCTGTCGAAGCCGATGCAGGGGCGGGCGTGACCTATGCCGTCACGGTCGACGACAAGCCCCTGATACTGCCCTCGGCGATGGGGCTCGCGGCATGCGGA
>OHUE01000629.1_pt1 | contig 18944 bp, 17 predicted proteins | sample 1579111 | NCBI WGS metagenome assembly OHUE01 (sample SAMEA3879524, study PRJEB24766) | human gut metagenome | biome: human-associated habitat; feature: feces | place: USA | collected 1985/1987 | reverse complement strand
GCTGGTGCTGGCCTACACCGAGATGATCGCACGGAAGTAAGAAAGACCGTATCACGCAAAAAAACGCCCCGGCTCCCTCACCGCACGAGGGAGCCGGGGCGCTTTTTGATGCAGAAAAGAGAAGCACCAAAGGGTCCTTTATCTCTTTCCGATATGGTTCACCATATATTTCAGCATTTTCCGGACTTCGGGGTCCCCGAAATGAAAGACCCCAAACAAAGCGACGGATACGGCCTCGCAGAGGATGCCGGAACAAACAAATTTAAGATAGCCATTGGCAATCGGCAGCCTGCTGTTCAGATAAGCGCAGAAGACGATCGAAACCGTCAATGCGACCCCGTCAACGATATTTTTGAGCCAATACTTCAGATAGTCCTCTTTGTCCGCCTGCAAGCACAATTTGAACACGACGTAGCTTCTCCCGAACCAGAACCACATCTGGCTCACGACCGTTCCCAGCAATACGCCTGCCAGTCCTATGGTCTTGGCGCCCAGTATCGATAATGTAATGTTCAATACGGCTGCAATGATCTCGTTGTCTCTGTCTTCTCTGAACAGTCCCGCCGCATTGATAAAATCAACATTTACGCTGTGCACAAAATGAATGTACAGGTCCATTACAAGCAGCACCACCACCGAAGCGGGAAGGATATACTCCGCGCCGACCCACATGGCAATAAAGTCGTTGATCAGAACACAAAAAGGAACAACGATCATCATTGCGATCAGGACACGCATGACTGCATACAGCTTGAATGCGCCCTCTTTGCTTTCCCCCTCGGAGTCGGTCGCCAGAACATTTCCGATCATGGGCGTAATCGGATTCAGAAGACCCGAGATCAAGGTTTTGAGCTGCTGTGAGATCGTTGTATAATTCACCAGATACCCGACTTGGACCGTACTGATGAATGCCGAGATCACAAGGCTGTCGGTCGAGCTATACACATAGGCCGCAATTTTCCCTGCAAAGACATTTTTCACATTGAAAAAAAGCGATCTCAATAACGTGAAATTTATTTTCCCCCTCTTTAAAAATGGATACAGCCTTGCGCAGACCCAATGAACCCAGATGTTTGATACGATCACCTGCATGAGCTTCAGCACAAGATACAGCAGATAATCCTTGAAATACACCATCGCTATGATCTGTAAGATGTTTGCGATAACATTTACGATCATATCAATGATCTTGGAGATGTAGTCTTTCTGATCTGCATAAAGCAGTGATCTCTTATAGGCCAAAAAATAGGTGCACGCTGAGGAAAACGCCTGGATCAGAAAATAGAGATAGATCGCATTCGTTACGGTTATCCCTGTGAGGATATACTTTAAGAACGGCAGAAGGGCCAAGGAAGCCAGAATAAAAAAGGCGCCGATGCAGTCATAAACAAACCGGAAAACATTGACAATGTCATTGATCTGCTGCTCGTCTCGCTGCGCCAGTGGCTTATAGAGGCTGAAAACGATAGCCGTTTGAAATCCCAGTTCTGCAAGGGACAGCGTACTCAGGACAGAGGTAAAGGTGCTGTATACGCCCAAAAGTTCAATGCCGATGTACCGGATGAACAGGCTTCGTGTCAAAAACTGGAAGATCAATGTCATCACTTGACTGACCAATCCGGTCGAGCAGTTTTTCAAGAGCAGTACTTTGCTTTTATTCATCGAAGCCCCTGCTTTCCCCTTGCATTTTCGATCCGGATCCAGTTTTTGGGATAATCCGCCCGGTACATCTTTCCGTTATCCGATAAAGAGTATTGCGGGCATACAGTTACGCTGTTTTCCGATTCGTTCAGATATGCCGGCCAAAAACTGAAGGTGCTGTTCGGAATAATATGATGACGGCATTTTTCCATCATCAGCAGATCCGCTTCCACTTCGTCTGCACCATTTGAAACGATCACAGAATTTTCCACATTTCCGAAATGCGCTTTTACATACTCCGCATCATCGGAAAAGAAGTAGAATCTGCAATCCTCCACTCGTTCTTTTATTTTTTGGATCGCTTCATAATAGTATTCATCGCCGCACAGATCAAATCCCGAGCCTGTGTAGTCTCCCTTTCTGACATGTACGCTCACCGAGTTGCAGGACAGCATCTCTGCCACGAGTTCTTTTTTCCCTTCATCAAGATCCAGCAAAAAATCAAAAACTTTCTTGAGTTCCTCTTTGTTCCAGTCGAAATACTGAAGATTCTGCCAGTGTCCACTCAAGTACCAATCTCTTTTGGGGTCCAGGTTGAAAACTTCCGGATTGAAAATATTAAACTTGTAGCCGTGGATCATGTGCGGCTCATTGCCTGAGCTTGCCAGATTTCCGATTTTAGAATAGATCCTCCGATAAAGCATCCGGAGCGGCTGAAAGCTCAGGCCCTCTCTTCCAAATCCTTTATAATATCTGCATCCCGAATATACTTTCCTGCATTCCTCTTCTGACGCCACGCACTCCTTTATTCCGAAAACTTTATCCAGAATATACCCGGTATGGGATTTGTCCTTTTCATAATGATTTGTATCGATCTTAATGTCGATGTCCTTGTAGATTTTTTTGAGCGAGAGCAGCAGCGCATACTGGTACATCTGGTTTCCCAGTCCGTGCGATATTCTGACAATGATCATTTGGTTCTCCTTTACCCCTTGTTCAAGCGATCTGCATTTTTCATGCATAAGCCGCATATTGCATGATTTTCTGCTTTTCGACAAGTATAACATTTCATCCCGAGAAATACAACTGTTCACCGATGCAGAGCCTTGAGGATCTCAGACAGCGGAGCCGGATAGTCGTGCTCGGGCTTGTAGCCGAAGTAGCGAGCGCTCCAAGTGACGGCCAGCATCAGCAGCACGCACATCAGGATGCCGGGGACCCAGCCAGCCATGAACATACGGCCAATGGAGACCTCGCCGACGGTGCCGTAGATGATCAGGCCCATGCTCGGCGGAATGGTGGCGACAATCAGGCCGGACAGACCGTTGATGGCGGCAGACCAGCCGCGGTCGTAGCCCAGACGGTTCATCTCAGGTCCGAGGATGCGGCACTCCATCGAGGCGTCCGCAACAGCAGAGCCGGAAACTCCGCCCATCAGGGTGGACATCAGGCAGAAGACCTGACCGATGTTGCCGTACATATGACCGGTGCAGGCGTTACTGCCAAACCGGAACAACGCTCTTTTTGCTCTGCACAAAATCCTACATCGTTTGGCGTAAAATTGGCGTATGGCGTAGTTTTCGCTGGAAATTCGTCAAAAGAAAAAGCCTGAAACTTCTCGGTACATCAAGAAGTTTCAGGCTTTGTATTGCTTAAATTGGAAATTTACTGTTCAATCGGCTTCATCGTGGGGACAGGTCAAGGAAGGCTCACAAATGGCTTTATTTTCCTTTATAAGCCTATCCATGCGGCTTCCTTTTTCCTGCTCCCGTACGTCACCCTACGCAACTCTCCACAACTTACCGGCAATTTGGTGTAAAAGTGGTGTAGTAGTTGGTGTAGTGGATTTCAGACCGAAATGCCCAGTTTGCCGTTCAGATTTGCAAAGGAATGGGCTTTGGCTTCCTTGGTGGCTTCTGCGTAAATCTCCATCGTGGTGCTGATGTCCCGGTGTCCCATGATGTCCTGAATGATCTTCAGGTTGGTCTCATTTTCGCACAGCCGGGTGCAGAACGTGTGCCGGAGATTATGGCAGGAGAAAGGCGGCAGCAGCTGCGGCTCCCGTTTTTCCTTTTCGGCCTTTTCCAGCTCGGCTTCGTTGTAGGCCACGCTGATGCGCTTGATGGCACGGTTGACCGTCTGCGGGTTCTGCGGCTGGCCGAAGCGGTTCAGGAATACGAAGTCCGAGATTCCGTCGATTTCGTATTCGCATACCAGTTCCAGCTCCTGCTGGTTGGTGCGTTCCTGCTCCAGTGCCTTCCGCACTTCGGGCAAGATTGGAATTGCCCGCTTGCCTGCGGCAGTCTTGGGTGTGGACATGGTGAAGTAGCAGCCGCCCACCTCGTGGTCATGGTACACCAGGTTGTGCTGGATGGTGATAAACCCACTCTCAAAGTCGATGTCGTTCCAGCACAGGCCAACCGTTTCCGAGATGCGGCATCCGGTGCCCAGCATGAAGGTGAACATCGGAAGCCAGTGCTGGAACTTCGGCGTTTTCTTGATGAAATTCAGAAACGCCTGCTGCTGGGGCAGGGTCAGAGCGTGGCGTTTGGGCGTTTCGTACTGGTGGGCGGCTTTAATGGCCGTCAGGACACCATCCGTGGGATTCACACGAATGTACTCATCGTCCACCGCCACCGCAAAGACCTGATGGAGAACATTCTGGATGGTTTCCAGCGTGTTCAACGCCATCTTGCCATTGCGGACGATGCCATTGTAGTAGCTGCGGATATCCGACTTGCGAATGTCCTTGAGCTTCATCATGCCGATCTCATCCCGGACGAACCGATTGTACATATAAACGTAATTGGCGAAGGTATGCTCTTTCAAGCCCACCTTGTTCTTACGCCACAGTTCAAACAGGTCATTCAGGGTCAGGCTGCACTCCGGGATGCGGATGCCATCTGCCAAGTCGTGCTGGATCTTCTCTTCCTTTTCGCGCAGCCCCTCCAAGGTTGCATCATAGATGGTATGGCGTTTTCCGTTTTTCGCAGTCCAACGGTACATATACAGCCCGTCGCTCTTGCGGTAGACCTCGCCATCTTTCAAAACACGGCCTTTATTATCTTTACGTCTTTGCATATAAACTCTCCTTTTCATTCACAGAATGTTGAAAAGGAGCCTTACGCCATGAGTATACCATGACGCAAGACTCCCTGCAACATCAAACGGTCAATTTTCTACACCGCATCAGATCGAGAATGCCTTGTCCAGATATTCGTCCAGCTTACGGCGTTTGATCAGCCGTTTGGTTCCGTTCCAAAGGACGAACTTGCATTCATCGCTATCGGTCATTGACCGCAGTTTATTGATACCGATCCCAGAGTAAGCCGCCGCTTCCTCCAAGGTCAGATTACTCTTTTGCCAAATCGGAACTTCTTTCACTTGCACCTCCATATCCTTGTAACCGGGTGCCGGGGCAGAAAGTGCCAGCTTTCTGCCCCAAACATTCCCGATGAGGTTCAGATTTCCGAGTGCCCCTCCTGTGTGCGGGGTTGTGCCGCTGGTTTGTTTTGTGCCTGTTCTGCCTGCAAGCGGTTCAGCAGTTGCAGAACGGAATCCCGTGCTTTCTCCTTGACCTGTTCCTTGCCTTTCTGCCGGGCCTCCGGCTTCAGCAGCTTCTCCTGCAAGCGGGCAGCGGTGGTCTGCATGGTCTTGAGAAACTTGTCCAGCACGGTGTCCAACCGATGGGCGGCGTATTCTCTCGTGGTCTGCGGAGCCTTACGTTCCGGGGACAGCACCCACTTCTTCGTGTCCTCGATCATCCGCATATCTTCCTTGCGGGTCTCGGTGCGCACCACGTCGGTCACGACCTCCACCGCCTTGTCATAGGCCGCAGCCGAAACATCTTCCAGCAGGGTCTCCATGTCCGAAACTTTCAGGGTCAGCTTGTCCAGCTTGTTCTGCTGGGCGGCAAGCTGCTCCTTCTGCTTTGCAAGGATGAAATCCTGCTTTTCCAGATATTTGCGGTTTCCGTACTCCGCTTCTTCCTCCAATTCCAGCCCGTGCCGCTTGGCGATTTCAAACAGCATCTTCCGGCAGGCGGCATCAAAGGTGATCTTGCGGTTGTTGCGGCGGCTGAGGGGCTTGTCCGGGTCGGGCAGGTCGAAGCCCAGTGCTTCCAATGCCTTTTCCTGCTGGGGTGCCACCTCGCCGTACTTGTTTTCGCAGTCGAACACATGACGCTCATGGATGTGGGGAGTGCTTTCGTCCAGATGCAGTGCCCAGTCCAACACATGAACATGGTCGCCATACTTGGCTTTGAACTCCTCGATGAACTCTGTGACGACGCTCAGCAAGTCCTCTGCCGAAGCGTGTTCATCCAACGTTCCAAGCTGATAGATGGTTTCTTCCGGGCAGGTCTTGCGGCTGGACAGCAGGTCGGGAATGGAGTGGTTGCGTTCCGTGTGTCGGATCTTTGCGTTACGCTCGTTCTGGTTTTCGATGAAGGCCGTGTAGTGGGTCTCGTAGAATTGCCGTTCCACATCTGAGAAGGTTGTCGCCAGATCATCCGGGTCTTGTGGGTCAAGAGCCGAACGGAAACCGTGGAAGCAGTCCCAGTAGATGTTGCCCTTGGCGCGTTCCGGGTCGATGTGTTCGCTGTTGGCAAGATTGAAACACCGGTCATTGTGCTTGGGGTTATAGGTGCCGTGGCTTCCGGCTCGTCCGTTGTGTCGTGTCAGTTTCAGATAGACATCCCTCCGTTTCAACAGCTTGGTGGGGAGAACGCAGCAGCGGAGCTGCTGGATCTGCCGCCGTTTTGCGCCAGATAATACCCAGTAGGATATGACGCACAGCATCATATCACTGGGGCAAAGGACTGCATCCTCTGCACTCCTGCACCGGGCAAGCTGACAGGCAAAGATTTGCGAATCCCTGCCCGCAGCTCGTCCGGCTTTTTCAGTTGGCCAAATTGACCAACTGATTTTGCCTGTTTCCAAAATGGTAACAGGCAGATAGACGGTCTGATAACGGCCATCCCACCCTGATTCCCATTTTGGGGAATTGGGTAGGAGCTGGTAAGTGCCGTTTCCCGTCACTTACCACTCTTGGCAAACTGTCAACCTGACACTTTGCCAACACCCCCCTATAAAGGAGGACTTTGGCGTTTTGCTGCGTACGTGCGTACGCAGCGAAAGACCGAAAACGCACCATATAGGGGGATCAAAAGCGGGTCATGCCCGCCAGCCATTGGGGGTGAGGTCGGGCTGCACAAGGGCTTCGATACCCACAAAGCCCCGGACCCGCCGCCCGGACGAGTTGACGATGTTGTTGGTGGATTCCAGATTATACCTGCGCTGGTTGGCGATCAGCGCATCGCTGAATCCACGGGACTTGATGGCGTTCAGGCTGTTCTCCTCGCACCACATCTTGTAGACCTCATACAGCTCTTTCGAGCTGGTGCAGGCATCCGCCTTCAGGCGGATGTAGCCCTCGGATTCGAGGAAATCGAACACATTGTTGTTGTCCCGCTTCACCAGTTCCCGGTTGCGCTTGGCACGGTCACTCTCGGTGAACTGGAAGCCATTCTTCACCAGCCGCTGCAAGCCCTCAAATGCCCACAGCAGGATGCCCTCGACCTCTGCCGCCATCTTCTCGGCAATGTCCGGGTCGTCCACACGGGACAGGGGCTTGTCCTTGGTGGTCAGGATGAGCTGACGGCGATAGAAACCGTCCGAGCGGTCATACAATGCCTGCAAATCGCCATTGCTGAACGCCAGCAGGCGGGCGTACATCCAGCCCTGATAGCTCTGCTTGCCCTTGCGCTCCAAGTCCATCTGCCCCTGTGCGGTCACGATGGACTTGACATAGTTGGTCTGGCGCAGGGCTTCCATCCGCATATCGTCGTCCACGCAGAGCAGGGTGTGCTCCAGATCGGCACGGGCAAAGCGGTTCTCCGAAATCTTGCCGATGCTGCCATCTTTCATGTTGCAGCCGAGCAGCCGGGACAGTACCACGCCGATCTGCGACTTGCCCTCGCCGCCGCTGCCTTTGATGACCATCATGCGCTGACCCTTGTTGCTGGGAATCAGGCAGTACCCGATGAACTCCTGCACCGTGGGGATGTCCTCCGGGTAGAGCAGGTCGGACAGAAACCGCAACCAATGGGTAGGCTGTGCAGCTTTCGGGTCATATCTGACCGGGAGCCGGTTGCGGACGATCTCCGGCTTGCCCTCCTGAAAGGTACCGTCCAGATACAGGGTGCCGTTTGCCAGCGCAATGCGGTCGGTGACAGGTGGAAAGTCCTCTACCTGTGCCGCCAGTTTCAGAACGTCCACCACATTGGTGACCTTCTTGGCAAGGTTCGCCCCGACGTATTCACGCATCATCTCGAAGATCTCGCAGCGCAGGGGCATGGGGTCCACCATTCTGCCGTCCGGGGTGAAAAATGCGCCATTCGAGTAAAGTAGCTGGTGGGTGCTCAGAAAATCGTCACAGAACAGGGATTCGTTGAAAAAACCTTTCTTGAACCATGCAGGGGTAAAATTACTCATAGGCATTCCGTCCTTTCTTGGCGTTACGGAAAAACGATGTGATCATTTTGATCACATCGTTTTACTCCGCAACTGGGAAATCAACGTCCTGCCGTTCTCCCTGCATGGCTTTCCTGCCCCCTTCCGGCGGCGTTTTCCGGCTCTCCCACTTGGGGGTCATCGCCGGGTATCCCATGCAGACGGTCATGCGGTTTTCAAGGTTCAACAGGCAAAACGGCAACAAAAAAGCCGTCACAAAACAGACCAGCCCTGCCTTCGCTTTTTCTGGAAGGTCATGCTAGTCGGTTATGTAACGGCTGAAAGCCAAAATGTTCAGCCCCGCAGGGTCTGAACGAATATGTAAAAATATGTTATATTCAATTGTTGGGATAGATTACCACAAAAATCGAGCCGTGTCAACAAAAAGTTTTGAAAACACGTCACTTTCGGCAGTGTGCAAGAAAAAACAATGAAAACTTTGGCAAAAAGAGAGAGGGCTGGACGGTGCCAGCCCTCTTGACAAGGAAAAACACAAGGCTCTTTATTATAATAAAGCTATAAGAACATAATAAAGGCAATTATTTGAAATTTTTGAAAAAACAGAAATCATTTTGATGATATGGGACGTTTTAATAGACAGGAAGGGGGTGAACCGTATCCAGACAGAATTATTGCTGCGGAAAGCGCAGAGCGGAGATACGGGTGCGCTGGACACTCTGATTACAGCGTACTATCCACAAATTCTGAACTATTGCCGTTGGCATACAGCGGACGAGCAGCAGGCGCAGGATGCAGCACAGGAAACCTTTTTGAAAGCGGTGCGCTGGCTGGATTCCTGTGGTGGATTTCAGGGGGCATTCCGTCCCTTTCTGTACAAAATCGCAAAAAACATTTGCATCGATCTGAACCGTACTATGGAGCGGACGGAGGTATCGCTGGAGAGCTTGCCGGGCGAACCCGCCTATCAGGAAAGCGGCTTTGCTGCGGCAGAGGAGAAAGCAAACCTGCGAGCGCTGACGGTCCAGCTGGAGCCGGAACAGCGGGAACTGGTATTGCTGCGGTTCGCACAACAGCTTAAATTGCGGGAGATCGCGCAGATTACAGGTCTGCCCCTGCGCACAGTGCAGTCCCGCCTGCGTGCCGCATTGAAAACCTTGAAAATGCAATTGGAAAAGGAGGACTGGAGATGAATCGAGCCTTTGAAAAAGAACTGTCCAGAGCACTGGCGGCAGAGCCGGACACAGCCGCACCGAAAACGCTGCTGCGCCGCTGCCGGGCGGAACATATCGTAAAACAACGGAGTGATTGGCGTGATTTGCTGCACTGCCAGTTCAAATTGCTGGGCTGGAAGGTCTGGGTGCTGGAAGCAATGGCGGCACTGGCGTTGTACAGTGTGGGTCGGGAACTTGCCCTGTGGGAGAAGGCATGGACATTACGCAATGCACTGTTTGGTCTGAGCACCCTTGCCATGCTGACAGCCCTGCTCGGTCTGCCGTTTTTATACCGGGCAAGTCAATATAAGATGCTTGAACTGGAACAAGCCACATATGCCGGAATCGGTCGTCCACTGGTGATGCGGTTTTTGTTGCTGCTGGCGGGGGAAATGATCCTGCTGGGAGTGCTGGTACTCAATGTGCGGGCAGCCGTGCCATGGAGCATCGGGCAACTGCTGGCGGTGTTGACCGTGCCATTTCTGACTGCAAACAATGAGCTGCTTCTGCTGCTGCGCTGGGTGCGCCCGGAATGGATGATGACCGGGGCTGTACCGCTGTTTGCAGGGCAGCTGTGTTTGCTGCGGTTCGTGCGATTGTCGGAACTGCCGAAAGGTCTGCCGCTGGCGGCGGGCGTACTGGTGCTCTGCATGGTGTTGCAGTGCATCCGGCTTGCCGCCCGGTCAGAATATATTGCAGAAGCTTGAAAGGAACAAGTCATGGAACTGAAAATTCAGAATATTACAAAGCGATACCGGGATAAAACGGCGGTGGATGATGTGTCCATCACTCTCACGCCGGGTGTGTGGGGACTGCTGGGGGCGAATGGTGCAGGCAAAACAACCTTAATGCGGATGCTGGCGGGCATTCTGCGGCCCAGCAGTGGCCGGATTTTGTGCGATGGGGTGGAGATTGGGACGCTTGGTGCGGCCTACCGGGAAAAGCTGGGGTATCTGCCGCAGGAATTCGGGTTTTACCCGGAATTCACGGTGCAGGACTATCTGGAATATATGGCGGCGCTCAAGGGTCTGCCGCGCACAGAGGCTGCCCGGCAGATCGACGCACTGCTGGAGCGGGTAAGCCTCACTGAGGTGCGCCGCAAAAAGATCATAAAGCTTTCCGGCGGTATGAAGCGCCGGGTAGGCATCGCACAGGCACTGCTCAACGACCCGGAAATTTTAATTCTAGATGAGCCCACGGCAGGGCTGGACCCCGGAGAACGGGTGCGCTTCCGCAATCTGCTGTCGGAGTTTGCGCAGGAACGGATCGTTCTCATTTCAACGCATATCGTTTCGGATGTGGAATACATTGCGGCCGAAAATGCCGTGATGAAGGCTGGCAAAATCATTGCACAGGACACCACCGAAGGGCTGGTAAAGCAGATCGAAGCCAAGGTCTGGCAGGGAAATATCCCGATGGAACAGCTTGCACGGTGGGAATACCGGCTGCGGGTAGTGAACCTGCGCAACGAGCCGGACGGAACGGTAACATTGCGGTATCTGGCGGATGCACCGCAGCTGCCGGACAGCGTCCCGGCACAGCCCCGGCTGGAAGATCTGTATCTGTGGCTGTTCCCGGAGGAAATGGAGGAAGCAAAATGAACCTGTATCGTTTGGAATTGAAACGTGTGTGCAAAACCCGTATGACAGCTATTCTGCTGGCCATTGCACTGGTGCTGGCCGTGGTCATGGCATATCTGCCGGTGACCTTTATCGGCTGGACGGAACTGGATGCCAGCGGAAACGAAGTGCGTTACACGGGTCTGAAAGCAATCCGGAAACGGCAGGAGCAGCAGGTATCCGGTACCATCACGCCGGATGTCATGCAGGAAGCACTGGAAGCCTATCAGCGGGTGTACCGGCAGTATGGTGCAAGCTCCATCAACGATATCCCGGACGAGGTATTTTATAAAGAACTTGCCCGATATCGGCCTCTTGTGAACAACGCAAAGGAAGCCTTTGCCGACCCGAAAACCGGCATGGCACCGGGCGTGATGGGGCTGACCGCAGAGGATATGCAGAACTTTTACAGCCAGCTCCCCAAACGGCTGGAATCGGTGATCTGGCTGGAACAAAGCGGAAAGCCCGGCTATGAGCAGGCGCAGGCCATTGCACAGAAAAAGTTCGATGCTGTACAAAAACCGTTCACCTATTCATTTGGGGTCAGTTCAGACGCAATGGATTACCAGACCCTGTTGAGCTTGCTGCTCACCCTGCTGTGCGCGGTGATTGCGGCCCCGGTGTTTGCATCGGATGCACAGACCGGGGCGCAGGACATCCAACTGTGCACAAAAAACGGCGGTCTGCGGCTAGCAGCGGCAAAGCTAGCGGCGGCGTTTAGTATCACAGGGGCAGCGTATCTGCTCTGCGGCGTGGTGTGGATCCTGGTCACGAATGCTCTATTTGGCTGGGAAAGTACCCAAACTTCCGTGCAATGGCTGTTTTCTGTGACCAGCCTGCTGCCGTATACCGTTGGCCAGATGGAGTGGGCCATGCTGGTGGCAAACTTCCTGATCTTCTTTGCGGAGGTGGCCTTTGTGCTGATGGCATCCGTATGGGCCAAGAACAACCTGACCGCTTTGTCTGTGGCGCTGATCAGTGTGGTGGCACCGCTGATTGTTTATATGGTCGTGCCGGGCTCCTTTGGAGAATGGCTGTCCACCCTGATTCCGGCAGGGGGCATTGGGCTTTCCAATGCATTGCTGTATAAAATGATCAGCTTTGATTTTCTCTATGCAGGCGGGCATGCCTTCTTTCAGGCAGATGTACTGCTGGCATCGGCACCGATCAAGATCGTTCTGCTCGTTGGATTGGCAGCATGGGGGTATCTGCGAAAGACCAAGGTGGCTTAAAAGGAAACGCTACTGAAAAAAGTTCATCGGATGCATAGAAAACTGCATCGGATGAACTTTTGTGTCCTAAGCTCCCTGCCATGAATCATAGTTGTTGATGTACATTTGATGCGTGGTCTAACATTCTTTCCACAACTTTCTCGTATTATCTTTCAATAACAAGCACAAAGGCAGGCACACCATGTTTCCATAGTGTACCTGCCTTTTTCGTCTTTACGGGTTCAGTGTACCTACTACACCAATCCGCCTATTCAATTCTTACACCACACCGCTTTGTAAGGCTCCTTTTCGGGAAAACGACCCAAAATTGGTGTAGTTGTGGTGTAGTACCGCAGATATCTCCCGAATTTCATTTGAAAATTCATCATATCTACGTTTTAATTTTGTATTTTACTGCTCAATCGGCTTCATCGTGGGGATGTGGCAAGATTCAGCCCTGTTTTCGTCCAACAGGCTCCAACAACATCCTCAAAACTGGCGAAATTCATCGGGAACAGTCCGTCAAGCTCCAACACTGTCCACGAAAGTTGTACACAGTTTTGTTCACGACCCATTTTTCAAGGGGCTTGACGGAAACTGGGACGGACTTTGTGGCAAGCTGTTGAACGTAACTATCCGTGATGTGCTACATTGCCCAACAGAGGAGAACATCTCGGTTATTCTGCATCCAGACCTTACCTTACGAGCAGTGCGCTCTGCAAAGCGGTCATGGATGCCTTCTTCTTTTCTTGGGTCGCTTCTGCGTACACATCCATTGTAGTGGAAATATCCGCATGACCCATGATTTCCTGAATGACCTTCAGGTTGGTTTCGTTTTCGCAGAAACGGGTGCAGAACGTATGCCGGAGATGGTGGCAGCTGAAGTGAGGCAGAAGAACCGGGTCACGGTTCTCCTCTTCGGCTTTGGCTGCTTCCTCTTTATTATAGTCTGCGCAAATCGAGTGAATCGTCCGATTGATCATGCCCGGCAGATAGACTTTGCCTTCTCCCGTGCAGAATACAAATCCAGAGTAACCATCAATCTCATCGGTGGAAAATCCAATCACCTTTTGATACTGATATTCTTCCAGAAAAGCATCGAACACCTCGTCCAGCATGGGGATGATACGGATACCTGCGCTGGTTTTAGGGGAGTTGACCCGATTGATGCAGGTGCCATCATCCTGCGCACGATAGACCAGATTATGGTTGATATTGATCGTCCGATTCTTGAAATCAATGTCCTGCCACCGCAGACCCAACACCTCGCCAATGCGACAACCAGTACCGAGCATTACAGTAAACAGCGGATACCATCCGCGATACTCTGCGCTGTTGGCGATGTAATTGGTAAATGCCCGCTGTTCGGGAATCGTCAGTGCATGACGCTTTTTCTTTTCCCAGCTGTGACTCTTCTTGATCTCCGTCATAACTCCGTCCGTAGGGTTCAGGCGCAGCAGCCCATCACGGACTGCCATGGTAAAGGCCGGGTGCAGCAGGGTGTTCACGATTTCCATGCTGTTCGGTTTGAAGCCCTTCTCCAAAATCAGAGAATAGTAGAACTTCTTGACATCCGTGTACTTGATTTTGCTGATGCGCATTTTCCCGAAGCTCTCCCGAACGTAGTGATTATACATATATTTATAGTTGGTGCGCGTAGACTGTTTCAGGTCGTACTTCTGAGAAATGTATTCATCGAACAGTTCGTTCAACGTGATGCGTTCTGCACGGTCAGGGTCCAATCCATCTTCGATTGATCTGCGAATCTTTACCTCCTTTTTGCGTAATTCAGCTAAATCCTTTGCATAGACTGCCCGGTGTTCGCCGCGAATCGTAGTATAGCGGAACACATAACGGCCATCTTTGCGCTGGGATTCACCCTTTTTCAAGGCGTACCCACGAGAATCTTTTCTTGTTGCCATTCTTCTCACCTCATTTTCAGATTTGAGGAAAACAGCCATATCCTGATGGACTGCATCAAAGATTATGAAATCAATTTCTGCCGTCCTGCTCCAAGGATACCCGATGTTCTCCGTCTTTGCAAGGATGTCGGACCGATGGGAGACAAAAAAATTCGCCGCATCCGGGAGGAAACGGCGAACCAGTTATGGAATCTTTACTTTTTGACTTTTTCAATCATACACGTGTGCTTCTTTGTGGCCTTATCATAATTGATGCCGACCAACAGCAGATTGCCCTGATAATCCTTCAGCGCATTGCCGTAGTGCTTCTCCTTGATTTGAGCCAATGCACCAGCTGCACTCTTGTCCCATTTCAGTTCGATCACTACCGCTGGTTTATCCAGATGCAGCTTCCGGGGAATCATGCACACATCGGCAAAGCCTTTGCCTGCGGGCAGCTCTCGCACCATCGTGTAATACTCTCGTGCAAAGTAGAACGCCAGATTGATGGTGCAGCTCAACGAATTTTCATCGTTATATTGAAGGATTGACACTTCTTCGTGTGCCTTATCAATTCCGGCTGCAACAGCATCTGCATCCATCGCCCACAGTGCATCCAGCAGTTTGCGTGATGCTTCTACGGAATCCATCACGCCATGCCAGTTCATCGTGCTGATGGCATTGACGTACTCCTGCGAAACTTCCTTGTTGGGAATCATCACGGTTTCGTCTGCGCTGTTATAGGTCAGATACCCCAGATGCACCAGCAGGGTCAGCACATCGTCCTTGCTGGCAAAGGTCGTCATGTCGTTGCTGAACGTACCTGTATTGACTTTTACAGCTTCGCCTGCCAGCATTCGGACAACTGCATCCTGCAAGCCATCCATATCCATCTGGATGTAGATTTTCAGGGCTTCGTAGGTTTCCGTCTGGTTCCAGTAGGTTCCAAACTTGTGCCGCAGCATCGCTTCGACAACCGATTTGGGGCTGTACATAGAGAAATGTTCATCTCCGGCCTGCCGATGAGCAATCAGGTCATAGCCATCGTACCATGCCTTGGCTTCTTCAAAGCTCATCTGATACTTTTCGCACAGCGCAGCCACTTCCTGTTCGGTAAAGCCAAAGTACTCTGCCAGTTCACCGGGGTCGGTCATGGAATACTCGGTGAACATATTCAGCGCAGAATGGGAACCATACTTTTTGATGGGCAGAATGCCCGTCATATAGGCCAGTGCGACATAATCCTTGTCCTTCAGCCATGCCCGCAGGAAGTCCAGATATTTCTTCTGTGCATCCTGATTCTGCTGATATTCCCGGAACAGGCAGTCCCACTCGTCGATCAGAATCACAAAAGATCGCTTTGTTTTTGCGTAAATATCCTTCATGACCTGAATCAGGTTGTTCTCATCCCTGAAACGGACTTCCTGAAAATGGTCGGTCAGATCAAAGACCAGATACTTTTGCAGCATCGTCAGCATTTCATCCATGCTGTGCGTCATGCTGAGAAATTCCTGCATATTGACCTTGAGCACATCATACTGATTCAAATGCTGCTGGTAAGATGCCGCCTTACTGATTTTCAGGGAATGGAACAGCGGTGCGGAATCCTCGCCGCGGTCATAGTATGCCGCCAGCATATCCGCTGCCATCGACTTACCAAAACGCCGGGGACGGCTGACGCAGAGAAACTTCTGCCGCGTGTTCAAAACCGCATTTGTCTTTTCGATCAGTCCTGTCTTGTCCACATAGATCTCCGAGTTCAGACTTTCCTGAAAGCCTTTGCTGCCCGGATTCAGATAACTGCCCATGCGACACCCTCCCATCTCAGCGAATGTTACTATGTTCATTATACTCTAATCTTCCCAGAATCACAAGAACAGGTTGATTTTATGTATGGCTTCCGGCTGCACACCGAAAGCCAAAAATCACATCCGAAAAGTATCCAGATACTCATCGAAGATGTCCAGATTCACCAATACCAAGCGGCGAATCTTGTAGATTGCTCCTGCTTCTTTTGCAATCTGCTCAAATGTATGCAGCCCCATCGAGTAGAGTTCTGCGCCCTCCTGATAGCGGACAAACCGCTTCTTGCCAGACTTGACCATGGGCTCCAGTTCTTTGATCTCGTTTCTCGTATATGCCATATCGCACCTCTTTCAGTTCAGATGTTTTTGTTCAGACGATCAATCAACCGTCCTGCTCCAAGAATATACGGTTGCATCCGTGTTTGCAAGGATGTCAGTCGTATTATTAAATACAGTCTGTATTTATTTTGAAATTATGCCGAATTGCAATTTTTATTGCGAATATTTTCCCGATCCAAGGCCAGACTGCACTTCAAAGCCTTTTCAATTTGTTCCATCTCCCATTCGCTCGTCAGTCCCATAAAATTATTGATGCGCTCTTTGTCAATCGTAAATATCTGCTCCAACAATACGACCGATGGGCGGCTGAATGCCGGATTCTTATCAATGAGAACATGGGTAGGCTGGTTTGGCTTTTTGGAAACCTTTGAGGTCACAGCAGCCACGATCACGGTCGGTGCAAATTTATTTCCTGTATTATTTTGAATTACAATAACAGGACGTTTACCTCCTTGCTCGGAGCCATAATGCGGGTCGAGGTCTGCAAAATAGATTTCGCCACGGCGAAAACCAAAATCTCTCGTCACATAAACGATAGCGGTCAACCCCCTTTTTCTCTATGTAGGCAAAAGCCGCCCTTTCGGACGGCCTTTGCGGTGAGAAGAAAACTGCCTTTGAGCAGAAATATTACTGCTTGATGGGAAGGCTCTTGGAACGGCTGGAGCCGTTATAGACTTTCAGAATCTGGTGCATATACTTCTGATAGTTCGGGCCGCTCATCGCCTGCCCGCTGCGGTAAATCGTCAGGGGACTGGTGCGCTTGAGCTGCTTGATCAGACGAATCGGGTCATACTCGTGGTCGTACAGTGCCACAAAGCGAACAACGCCCTGCAGCACCTCAGAACGGAGCGAGTCGATGTCTCCCTCCCATGCTTCTGCCAGAACACGAAGTGCATCTGTGTAAATGCGTTCGCCGTGCTGCCGATATTCGGCAAATGCGGTAGCGATGCAGGCGATCTTCCACTTGGCGTGACTCTGGTTGAAACTCAGACCAAAGCCGGCGCGCTGGGTAGCACTCAGGAATGCGATGGCTTCCGAATCGCCGCCGTGGATCTTGGCGCGCAGCTTTGCGCCCGCCGTAAGCGGTGCCGAGATTCCGGTCTGCTGTGCAAACAGCAGGGCTTCTTCCTGTTCGGTCAGACCGGAGTATACCTTGCAGAGGATGTCGAGATCACAGTTGTTGTTCCGCAGCTTGCGTGCGGCGATGGTATGCTGACCATCAAAGACGTAGTAGTGACCATTGCGGTAGCTGACCTTGGGCGCATTGGCGATGCGCTCATCAAACTCAGCAGCAATGCGCTTGACCCGGTTGGCGTTGAGATGCCGCTGGTAGTAGCTGCGCGGCACTTCCAGAAACTTGCTGTTGATGACCATTTCGTGATGAACAAGTTTAATCATAGGCAAATTCTCCTTCCAGTTTTACGATATAATCCTTTGCTTTCTGCAAAAGTCCAACGACTTTCTGACGGATTTTTGGGTTTTTGAGAAATTCCGGGTAATTTTCAAAACAGACATCCAGACGATAGATCATCGTATCTGCTGCCGATGCCACTTCGCTGAGCATCCCTTCTGCATCGGCCACCTGTTCAACGGATTCCATCTTATTGGACAAGGCACGGATGGTTTGCAGTTTAGTCAGCGGCTTTTCGGAAGATGGCAACGATTCACGAGATTCTTCAACGACTGCCAACGCATCATCTGTCTTATTAGATGGGCTTATTTCGGTGGTAGCCATTTTTTTAGTTGGATTCTTCTTTTTGGTTTTTGATTTTCTTATATTTTTGAGAGGAGGTTTGGAAATGCAGATTTTCTCCACTAGCGCGGGGCGTTCTTCAGGAGGGGTACGAGCAAGAGCGATAATATCTTTCGCTGTACCCTTTACAGCGCCAGAAAGAATTTTTTGGCGACTTCCGGGTTGAACTTCTTCAGCAACATCTACACCCTTTGCAAATTGTTCGGCTCTCAAAACTGTGTTTTTGCTGATTCCATTTTCAGATGCAATCTGTTGACACTTCCAACCGTTGCTTTGGTGCTTCCCATTTTGGGAAGCACCACTTTGCTCTGCTAAAGTATACTGGTTTCCATGAAAGCTAACCAGTTGCTTTTCGGCTTCATACTGTTTTCCTATCAAATAGCTTTTTTGTTCTGTGTTCAAATTCCGCCGCCCAAGCTGGTTCTTGCAGATCCAGATGATTGCTTCAAATCGGTCTGAAAATTCTTTCTCATGGACGGTGTAGGGAATATCGGGATGCTTCTGAAGAATAGCGTAACGGTTATGACCGTCAACGATCAGCCCATTCCAGACGATGATGGGATTGATAACCTTGCCATCGTTGACAATGTTTTTTTCAAGTTGATCCAGCTCCTCAAAAGTCAGCGGTGGAATCTTGCCCTGAAACTCCGGGTCAACTTTAAGCGCAGATAAGTTCATCATCAAACCGTCCTTTCTTCGTGTAGGTGGCTTTGGGGCTGGTGGGCTGGATGTAATAGTCAAACCCATAGCGGGTCTGGCAGTAGGTGCAAGGCTCCTTAATGGTCTGTTTGGGGTCTGCACGGCGGACACGGATGCCACGGGCGTTCCGAAAGGCATTCAGGCAGCGGGGGCAAAGGGTGGTCAGGGTCGATTCGTCGGTCTCGTGGGTAAAAGTACGGCTCATAATCATTACCTCCGTGTCATCAGAATGAATATTCGATATGGAAAAAGCCCACTGCCTTGATTCAGAAGAATCCCGGTGGTGGGCTTT
>OHUE01000624.1_pt1 | contig 19063 bp, 20 predicted proteins | sample 1579111 | NCBI WGS metagenome assembly OHUE01 (sample SAMEA3879524, study PRJEB24766) | human gut metagenome | biome: human-associated habitat; feature: feces | place: USA | collected 1985/1987 | reverse complement strand
CAGCGCCTGCAGCGCAGGCTCCCTCGAGCCATCGCACGTCCTGACGGCGATGGGGCAGGCACCGGCGCGGGCAGCGACAGCCATCCGCGTGACGCTCGGTCGCTTCACGACGGAAGAGGAGATCGAAGCCTTCAGCCAGGCTCTCTGCCAGGCTGTCCATGATATCCGCAGGCAGGCAGTCTGATGCTTGCCTGTATTTTTGTCAACATAAATTTGTTTTCAGAAAAACAATCATGTATAATGAAATGAGGTGCGATGCGCACATCATTTCAAGGAGGAATATCACGATGTTAGGAGATACACTGCGCGAGGCGCGGGAAAAACAAGGTCTTACCTATAAGGATATTGAGAAGGGCACGAGCATCCGTGCGCTATACATTGAATACATCGAGAAGGGCGAGTACGATGAACTGCCGGGCGATGTCTACACGAAGGGCTTCATCCGCAGCTATGCAAATTTCCTGAAGCTCGACGCGAATGCGCTCGTGCAGGCGTTCACGGCAGAGCGCCACGAGGGTACGGCAACAGCAGCTCCGGCAGCTCCGGCGGCGGCTGGTGGAGCGGCCTGTTCGGCAGCGGCGGCTCGTCCTCGTCCAGCACTGCCTCCAGCGAGAGCAGCAGCGCCTCCTCCGGGAGCACCGGCGGCCTCGGCGACTGGTGGACGTCGTGGCTGGGGTAAGGGAGAGACTATGACAGGTTATATCACAAAAGGCATCGGTGGATTTTATTACGTTAAGACGTCGGAAGGCATCGTGGAGTGCAAGCCCCGGGGCATCTTCCGCAAGCAGAAGATCACCCCCGTGGCAGGGGATGAGGTGACGCTGGAGACCGAGAATGGCGCAGCGGTCATTGCGCAGATCGCGCCACGCAAAAACGTTTTTGTGCGCCCGCCGGTGGCAAATCTGGATGTGCTGTTCCTTGTGGCCAGCACCACCCAGCCTACCCCCAGCACGCTGGTTCTGGATAAGCTTTCGGCCATTGCGGTGGATAAGGGCGTACAGCCGGTGGTGGTGTGTACCAAAAGCGACCTTGCCGAGGCGGATTTTCTGGCAAATGCCTATGCAAAGTCCACCCTGCCGTTTATCCGCATCGACTACGAAAGCGGTGCAGGTCTGGACGAAGTAAAGCAGTGGATCAACGGCAGATTGTGCGCTTTCTGCGGCAACTCCGGTGTGGGTAAATCCACCCTGTTGAACGCATTGCTGCCGGACGCTGCCCGCGAGACCAGCGCCATCAGCCAGAAGTTGGGACGCGGCCGCCACACAACCCGTGAGGTGACCATCTTTGAAGCCTACGGCGGACGCATTGCCGACACGCCGGGCTTTGCCAGCCTGGAGGCGAATCGTGCCGGGTTCATCCCCAAGGAGAATCTGGAGCACGCCTTCCCGGAATTTGGCCCTTATCTGGGACAGTGCCAGTTTACCGGCTGCTCCCACCGCAGCGAAAAAGGCTGTGCTGTGCGGGCTGCGCTGGCAGAGGGCAAACTTTCCCAGACCCGGTACGACAGCTACTGCGCCATGTACGACGAGGTAAAGGATGTCAAGGACTGGCAGCGCCCGAAAGTGTAATACGGAAGGAAGAATGAGATGTCCCGTTGTGTGATCTTTTCCGCCTGCCCGGTGCAGCCGGAACTTAAGCGCTTGCTGCGCAGCGATGATTTTATCATTGCCTGCGATGCGGGCTACCGCAACTGCGAACGGCTGGGCTGCAAGCCGGATATCATTGTAGGCGATTTTGATTCCGCTCCCTGTCCGCAGCAGAATGCGGACGATATCGTCGTTTTACCCCACGTCAAGGACGACACCGATACCGAGTATGCCGCAAAGCTCGCGGCGCAAAAGGGCTTTGACGAGGTGCTTTTGCTGGGCGCACTGGGCGGCAAGCGGGTGGAGCACACCCTTGCAAACCTGTGCACCGGCCTTGGGCTGGAGCAGCGCGGCATCCGTGCCGCCTTGCAGGACGAGCGCTCCCGCATCACCTTTGTGCTGCCGGGCGAGAGCCGCCGCTATCCCAAGGAGGAGTTCTTCTACTTCTCCGCCTTCCCCATGGAGGGACGCGCCGAGGGCGTGTATGAAAAAGGCTCCTTCTATGAGTTAGAGGATGCCGTGCTCACAGCAGGCTATCCGCTGGGCGTGAGCAACGAATATGCCGAAGGATCGGACTGCATCACCATCAGCACACGGCAGGGCGCGCTTGTGGTGGTGGAGACCATCGCAGATTAAACCTCTTCCCGGAACATTTTTGCCCGTCAGACGCTATAATGGGGTAAACATGAGCGAAAGGCGGGGTGGAGATGCAGGTAGTGGTCATTCGCAGCCCGAAAGCGCTGTGCGGCATTCTGCGCAAGCTGTTCGGCATCCGCAAAGAGAACTGAATCCATAAAAGGCCGGTGTGTGGCAAAGCTGCTGCACACCGGCCTTTTACTGCCGGCATACCGCCGCCTGCTGCCGCATACACTCTTACGGAAACGGACAGGGAAAGGAGCACACTGCACATGGAACTGAAGATATTCCGGGATACGCTGCCGCAAGGCGGGGCAGGCTGTACCGTAAAAGCAGAACTTCCGCTGGAGACCGATATCCGCATCTCGGATGACCTGCCGCCGGTGGGTAAGCTGGTCAAGTGCTTTGTCCGCCCGGTTGTTCTGCAGCGGCAGTTGCAACCGGGCAGACTTACCTTAGAGGGCTATCTGCGCTGCACGGTGTTTTACCAGAGCAAAGCAGAAAAAGACCTGTGCCAGACCGAGCAAAAGCTGCCCTTCACCCGGCAGCTGGAACTGCCGGAGCTTACCTTTACGGCATGGACAGCCGTGGTGGAAGGGCAGACAGAGTACCTCAACACCCGCGCGGCAGACCCGCACCGCATCGAGGTGCGGGGCGCCTATGGGCTGGTGGTCACGGTGCACACCCAGTGCAAGACCGAGGTGATCACCGCATTGGCAGATGGCGGCATCGAGCAGCAGCTGCGCACCCTGCAAGGCGTGCGCAGTGTGGCCGTGTTGGATAAGCTTGTTACCTTAGAGGGAGAGCTTGTCTTTGCAAAGCCCCCCGCGGCTGTACTGGATATTACCGGCAACGCCTGTGTGGCAGAGGTAAAGCTGCTTGCCGGTAAAGCTGTTGTCAAGGGGGAACTGCGGGTGCAGTGTGCATGGCGGGCAGAAGGGGACACTGCCCTGCAAAGTCAGGCGGCGGCACTGCCCTTCCAGCAGGTAATAGATTTAGAGGGCATCACCGAGGATTGCCGCTGCCTGTGCGTGGCAGAGCCGGTGGGCTTTACCCTGTCGCAGGCGGAAAGCGCCGCCGCCCAGCTGACGGCGAATGTCATGCTGCACCTGCGGGCATGGCGCAGCTATCAGCTGCAAGTGGCAGTGGATGCTTTTTCCACCCGGTTTGAAACGGAACTCACATTGCAGCCGCTTGTCACAGAACAGCTGCTCTGCACCCTGAACGATACCGCCACCGCCACAGGCTCCGGACCTCTTCCGGATGCAGGGGCGCAGCTGCGGGCCTGTTTTGTGCACTACGGCCCCCAACAGACCGTCCAAAAAGGGGAGGGCTGGATGCTTGCCGCCAAAGCAGTGGTAACTGCCCTTGCAGAGAATACCCTCGGCGAGCTGGAAAGCTACGAAAAAACCTTGGAGGTCGCTGTCCCGCTGCCCATCACGCCACCGGAGGGAACAGCGCTTGCGCCGGAATGCTGGCTGAGTACCGAGAACGTGCAATGCACCTGTGCGGGCGGCACACTGGAAGCTACGATTACTGTCCGGGCAGAGGGCGCGATTTTAGGCTGCACCACCAGCCCGGTCATCGGCAGCATCACCCTTGGCGACCCGCTGCCCGATACCGACCCCGAAATCGCCTTGCGTATCTACTACGCACAGGCCGGAGAGGAGGTGTTTGCAGTGGCCCGGCGGTTCCATGTAGCTCCGGCGCAGATTCTTGCGGCGAATCAGCTGGAGGAGGAACTTGCCTGTCTGCCGCAGGCACAGCGGTTGCTGATCCCGGTCACCTGAGCGTAAGGCTGTAAATAATCGGAAAAACGCACTCCATTCCCGGCGCGGCAGCTCGTACCGTCCGGGAATGGAGTGCGTTTCGTTCGTGTTGCGCAGAGAAACAATGCAAAGAGTTACCGAAAAGGCAGAAAAGAAAATTCGAAAAATAAAACGTATTGCCGCTGTAAAATACGACAAATATACATCTAGTATCTTTCGAAAGAGATTAAAAATCAACATAAGTGCCATGCTGATATCGATTTCATTCCTGAAAAACATCTTAAAAATACGATTCGTATTTTACACTTTGCAGACCATCCATGGATGTGGTATACTGAAGTACAGTCTATAGAACCAGAATGTTTTCTGCCCGGGTCAACCTGCGCTCTGTAAGTCACATTGGGCACAGCAGGCAGAAAACAAAATCATATCGCGGGAGAGTGGAATATTTGGAACTGGGACAGGCAAAAAAGCGTGTGAAAGAACTGCGCGCAATTATTGAGAAAAACAACCGGCTTTACTACGATCAGGATGCGCCGGAGCTGGAGGATTTTGAATACGATGCCCTGACGCGGGAGTTGAAGGAACTGGAAGCACAGTTTCCCCAGCTGATCACAGCAGCATCGCCCACCCAGAAGGTGGGCGGCACCGCCAGCAGCAAACTGCCCAAGGTGACCCATGCCGTCAAGATGGAAAGCCTGCTGGATGCATTTTCCTTTGACGAGCTGCGGGACTTCGACCGCCGCGTCCGCGAGGCCGGAGTAGAGCCGGAGTATGTCGTAGAGATCAAGATCGATGGCCTTTCCTGCAGCTTGGAGTATGAGAATGGACAGCTTGTCCGCGCCTCCACCCGCGGTGACGGCGTGGTGGGCGAGGATGTTACCGCAAACGTGCGTGCCATCCGCAGCATCCCCAAGACCCTTAAAGACGCACCGGAGTTTCTGGAGGTGCGCGGCGAGGTATATATGCCCCACGAGGCCTTTCAGCACCTGTGCGCCGAGCAGGAATTGCAGGGTGCAGCACCCTTTAAAAATCCCCGCAACGCAGCAGCCGGTTCTCTGCGGCAAAAGGACGCCCGCATCACCGGCAGCCGTGGGCTTTCTATCTTTGTGTTCAATGTGCAGCAGATCCGGGGCAAGACCCTGACCAAGCACTCCGAAAGTCTGGATTACCTCAAAAGCCTTGGCCTGCCGGTATCGCCGCGCTACCATGTGGTGCGTGATATCGAGGACGCCATTGCCGAAATCGAGAACATCGGGCAGAACCGCTCCAAGCTGGACTTTGACATGGACGGTGCCGTTATCAAGGTGAACGATTTTGCGCAGCGGGAGCTGATGGGTTCCACCAACAAATTCCCGCGCTGGGCCATCGCCTTCAAATACCCGCCGGAGGTCAAGGAGACCACCCTGCGCAGCATCGAGGTTGCCGTTGGCCGCACCGGCGTGCTTACCCCCACCGCCTGCTTTGACCCGGTGTTTCTGGCAGGCACTACGGTAGCTCGCGCCACCCTCCACAACGAGGACTTCATCCGACAGTTCGGGCTGTGCATCGGGGACACCATTCAGGTGCGCAAGGCAGGCGATATTATCCCGGAGGTCATCGGGGTCACCCATCATGCAGAGGGGGTTGAACCCTACACCATGCCTACGGTCTGCCCCTCCTGCGGTGCGCCGGTAGTGCACTTGGAGGATGAGGCTGCCCTGCGCTGTGTAAACCCGGAGTGTCCGGCACAGGCACTGCGCAATATCATCCATTTTGCCTCCCGGGATGCCATGGACATCGAAGGTCTGGGCGAGGCAGTAGCCACCCAATTGGTGGAAAAGGAACTGGTGCATTCCGCAGCAGATATCTACACGCTGACCCGGGAACAGCTGCTGGAGCTGGACAAATTCAAGGAGAAAAGCGCGGACAATCTGCTGCAAGCTATTACTGCCTCCAAGCAAAACAATCTGGATAAGCTTTTGTTCGGTTTTGGCATCCGCAACATCGGCGATAAGGCGGCCGCGCTGCTGGCAGAACATTTCGGCACACTGCAGGCCATCCGGGAAGCCACCGCTGAGCAGATCAGCGAGATCGACGGCTTTGGCGGCGTGATGGCGCAAAGCGTGGTGGAGTTCTTTGCCAAGGAAGGCACCACCGATCTGGTGCATCGCCTTGCAGATGCCGGGGTCAATATGCAGTGGAAGGGCGAGCCGAATGGAGATAAACTTGCGGGCAAAACGCTGGTGGTCACCGGTACGCTGGAGACCCTCTCCCGCAACGAAGCGGAAGCGCTGATCGTGAAAAACGGTGGCAAAGCCAGCGGCTCTGTCTCCAAAAAAACAGCCTATGTTGTGGCCGGTACGGCGGCAGGCTCCAAGCTGACCAAGGCACAGGCGCTGGGCGTGCCTGTGCTGACCGAGCAGGAATTTCTTGCTATGCTGCAGGATGCTCCGGCAGAACAGGAAACGACTTAAAGCTCCCTTTTAAATGCCGGAATACAAGTAATTTCAAAAGCTTCTGCAACGCTGTTGCAGGGGCTTTTTTGTTTACCCGTTCCCGGTTCCCGGTTCTAATGACGCACAAAGCGCATACAATGCTAGCACAAAGCTTTCGTGGAAGGAGAAACCAAAGTGGACGAGTATTACCAGGCCGTCAGAGCCCTTCCTACTTGGCTTGCAGCGCCGCTGGCACAGCTGCCCGTACAAACGGCAGTGCGCATACAGGAGCTGAGGCTGCGCACTGGCTGTGCGGTCACATTTACTGTACAGGGACGGCAATGCCCTGCTTCGGCACTGCCGGGCTGCCCTCCAAAGCTGGCTGCAATAAGGCTGAATGCGCTGCAAATAGAAGAGATATTTCACACCCTTTGCAATGGCTCGGTGCACACCCACGAAAGGGAGCTTGCTGAGGGCTACCTGACCACTGCTGTCGGCAACCGCGTGGGCGTGGCGGGGCAGTTCGTACAGCGGGAAGGGCAGTGCATCGCTCTGCAAAAGGTCACTTCGCTCAACCTGCGGATCGCACGCAGTTGTGTTATCCCTTTGCCGCCCGCGCTGGACAAGCTGCTGGAACAGCACTTTACCGGGCTGCTGGTGGTGGGAGAGCCCGGCAGCGGCAAGACCACCCTGTTGCGCACTATCGCCCGGACGCTGGCCGAGCGGCAGCGTCTGGTGGCAGTGATAGACGAGCGGGGCGAGCTTTTCCCGCCGGAAGGGCCGCTTCCGCCGCTGGAGCGCATTGGCGGGGTGGATAAAGCCCGCGCCGTCCAGATGGTGCTGCGTACGCTGGCACCACAGGTGATCCTGCTGGACGAGCTGGGCAGTCTGGAGGAAACGATGGCACTGGAGCAGGGCTTTTTCAGCGGGGTGGATTTTATTGCCAGTATCCACGCGCCGGATGCTGCACAGGCACAGTGCCGCCCGCAGGTGCAGGCTTTGTTGCAGCGCGGGATGCTGCGGCAGCTGGTCATCCTTGCCGGGCGGGAGACACCGGGTTGCATCCGGGAAGTGTGCGCCGTATGAGTGGCCTTCTGCACGGGCTTGGCCTGCTTTTGCTCCCACTGTGCGGCTGGCTGGCGGGGGATGCGGTACAGGCTCAGACAAGTCTGCACCTTGCTGCCTTGCAGGGCACCATCGCGTTATTACAGCGCATCCGGCAGGAGATACAGTACCGCCGGGCAGACCTGCAAAGCCTCTGCCGGCAGCTTTGCCGCGAGGGCCTTTTGCCACAAAATCCCGGCGGTACATTGCAGCAGTTGCCTGCACCGTGGCAGCTTTCAGCAGAGGAGCGTGCCTGCTTTGCAGAGTGCTTTAGCGGAATCGGCCGCGCAGAGGCCGCACAGGAATGCGAGCGGCTGGGTTACTATACGGCGCGGTTTGAGGACTATTTACAGCAGGCACGCCGCACAGCACAGCGGCAGGCCGGTTTGCCGCACCGTCTGGGGTTGGCTGGCGGTATGATGCTGGCGCTACTCTTTTGGTAAAAGCTGTACAGAACAAAGGAGAAACGGATGGATATCGAACTTGTGTTCAAAATTGCGGCCATCGGCATCATCGTGGCAGTACTTAATCAGCTGCTCATCCGCTCCGGGCGGGAGGATCAGGCCATGATGACCACATTGGCGGGGCTTGTGGTAGTGCTTTCCATTCTCGTCAAGCAGATCAGCACCCTGTTTGCCACCATCCGGTCTCTGTTCGCGCTATGAGCGCAGCAGTTCCGGTGCTGACTGCGCTGCTGCTGATGGCCTTTGCGGGAGTTCTATTGCAGCGGTATTCCCCGGCATTTGCGTTGCTGCTTTCGCTGGGTGCTGCGGTGTGGCTGCTGCTCCGTCTGGCACAGCCGCTGCGCGGGGTACTGCAAGCAATGGTACAGCTGGGGCAGCGCACCAATGCGCAAGCCTTTTCCTGCCTTTTGCGCAGCGCGGGCATCCTGTTGCTGGCAGATTACGTCCGCACCCTCTGCGAGGAAGCAGGAGCAGATACTCTTGCATGGTGCGCCGGGCTGGCGGGGCGGTGTCTCGTACTGGCAGCAGTATGGCCGCTGCTGGAACAGATATTCCAGACGATCTGGGGGTTGGCAGGATGAAAAAATGCGCCCTTATCATTTGCATGGCAACGCTGGGTTTTCTGTGCAGCAAAACCGCTCTGAAAGCTGCGGCAGCAGAAGCCACACCGTGGCAAACCTATCTCGACAAGGCACCTGTACAGGCCGAGCAGTTTGCGGCAGACCCGCTTGGCACCCTTGTGCGTTTGTTTGCCGCCGAACCGGTGCAATTGCTGCGGGATACGATGCAACAATATGCCGATGTTCTGCTGTTTTTGTCGCTGGCAGCTGGACTTGCATTTCTCTTGCAGGACACTGCCGACAGAGCACTGCTGGAGCTGGCGGCTGCCGGCGGCTGCGGCGTTCTATTGTGGCAGGAGCTGGACAAGCTTGCCGCTGCCCTGTGCACCCGGATGGCCGGGTGGAAAAGTTATCTGCTGGGCTTTTTGCCGGTATACAGCGGCGTGTTGGCAGCTGGCGGTGAATGGAACGCCGGAGCGGCTGCAAACGGCTTTCTGCTCACGGTGCTGTGTTTTATCGCACAGGCGGTCACCCTCTGGCTGCAGCCGCTGCTGCGCAGCTACCTTGCCATCAGCATGGCCTGCGGCATCAGTTCCCGCAAAAGTCTGTTCGAGGGCTGCACTCTGACCGGGCGGCTGCTGCGGCAGGCCATCGGCTGGGCAGGCAAAGCGTTCGCCGCTCTGATGAGCATTCAGCGCGTAGTCACGGTGCAGCTGGATCGTTCAGCCTCCCGTCTGGGACAGCTGCTGACCGGCAGTGTGCCCATTGTAGGGCAGGCGCTGAGCAACGCGGCAGATGCAGTGCTGGCCGGGATGCAGTTGCTCAAAAGCACCCTTGGCATTGCCGCATTGCTCAGCATCGGGGCAGAATTTGCGCCCTTGTATCTCGGGCTGCTGGTGCATCTGCTTTTTCTGTCCTGCTGCGGCTGGCTTGCCGGGATCGGCGGGCTGGAGCATTGCCATAAGCTGCTGCAATGCTTTGCCGAAGCTGTGCGCTGCATGGCGGCTGTTACGGCCTTGTTTTTTATGTTGTTTGTGGTGGGCATCGTGCTGCTGATGCTGACAGGGGGTGGTTAGATGCAGGCATTTCAGCGGGCCGCGGCAGTATTCTGCATAGCGTGCATCGGGGCGGAGCTGGTCAGTTTTTTTGCTGGGCAAAGCTGGGCTGGCCGGTGCATAAAAGCCGCAGCCGGGTTATATATTTTAGCAGTCCTTCTTGCGCAGCTGCCACGGCTGCCAGGCAAGGTTATGACCGCTTTTTCAGGGAATACAGCCCCGGCGGCCACGTCCACTGCACAGCCGGATGCACTGGAAACGGAGATCCTGACCGAGACAGAGACCCGGTTGGCGGAGTACTGTACCGCACAGTGCCGCCAGCAGTTCGGGCTTGATGCCAGCGTGACGGTCACGCTGGAAAAAGCCGGGCAGCAGGTCGTGGTAAAAAAGGTTGTTGCTGCCTTCCCGGCGGGCTGTACCGCCGCCCAAAAGCAGGCAGCGCTCAGCTTTTTGCAGCAGACACTGGGCACCGCTCCCACGGCAGCGGAGGAGAGCACACCGTGAAGAAGAATGAATTGCTTTCCGCTTTACGCTCTTTGCAAAGCAACAAAAACCGCACCGCGCTGGCGGTGACGGTCGGCGTGATGGCAATGCTGCTGCTTTTGCTGTCGGAACTTTTACCCAGCGGCAACACGCAGAAAACCGCGGCATCTACTGTCCGGACTGCTGCCGTCAGCCAGTACCAGACCCAACTGGAGCAGCAGCTGGAAGAGCTTATCAGCCAATTGCAGGGAGCAGGGCGCACCACGGTCATGGTCACCCTGACCACCGGAGAGGAGACTATCTATGCAGTAGATACCCAGACCGGAGATCTGCAACAGCAGGAGACGCACGTTCTTTTACAGGATGGGTCTGCGCTGGCCGAGACTACCTATCTGCCGCAGGTCTGCGGGGTCGCCGTGCTGTGTGAGGGCGGGGGAGATGTCCGGGTTGCAGCCCGCATTACTGAGCTGCTGCATTCGCTGTTGGATCTGCCCACGAACCGCATCTGCGTGGAGCAACGCAAGTGCTGAGCTGCTGCTTTGATCGAGTACCAAAACTATTTACCCAAAAACAAAGGAGGAAGCGTTTTATGAGAGCACTTTCCAGAAACACCCGCAGGGTCACCGCCCTGACACTGGCGGCGGCGCTGGTCATTGCCGTCTACTTAAACTGGCAGTATGCCCGGGCAGACATTACTCCGCAGACAGAGGACGACACCCTCATGGTCTCGGCAGAGCCAGTGGAGGCAGAAGCGGAGACTGCCATCACGGATGCGCTGCCCACAGAGGCAGAGGCCGCCTCCGGTGTCAATAAAAATTATGGCGAAGCACAGCTTGTCAGCGTAGCAAACGACAGCGGCACCCGCTTTTTTGAACAGGCTCGGCTCAAGCGGGAAAAGGCACACGACGAAGCGATGGATACCCTGCAAAAGAGCCTGAAGTCCTCCTCCCTGACAGCAGAGGAGAAAAAGGAGTACGCCGCACAAATGGCGGCAGGACTGGAGGATCTGAACGCAGAAAACGAGATCGAAACGCTGGTGCGCGCCAAGGGCTTTGCGGATTGCCTGTGCTTTTTGCAAGCAGGGCGGGCAGACCTGACTGTGATGACAGCGGGTGAGCCGCTCACGGCGGCGCAGGTGGCACAGATCCGGGATGTGGTGATGAACAAAAGCAGCGTGACCGCCCAGAATATCACGGTGGTGGAGGTAAAGTAAGCACTCTTTATCTATGCGGATATCCCGGCGGCGCAGGCGCAGCTTTTCTTGCAGGCAGAAAGCCGTATGCGCTGCCGGGATGCCATTCTATGCTGATTTCCATCTTCTTTTCCAAACAAGTATTGAAATTACCCCCGCATTGATGGTATAATAACTCTATCAAAAATGAATGCTGCGCGCCTTTATGCACTGTACAAGGGCGCGTTTGAACACAAAAGGCAGGCACGGCAGACCGGTTTCAGGGTTTTGAAACCGCTGCCGGAGCAGCCTTTGGATGGAGGACAGCACAATGGATTTACAGAACATGGATCTTCAGGGCGGCAGCCTTCAGATTTCGACCGAGGTCGTGGGTAAGATTGCCCGCTGCGCCGCACTGGAAGTGGACGGCGTTGCCGAGGTGTCCTGCGGCGTGCAGAATAAAAAGCTGAAAAGCCTGCTGGAATCTGCCAGTATCCAGCCGCCTGTTGTGGTTGAGATGCGGGACGGCACGGCCAGCATCACTCTGCACCTGATGATGCAGTTCGGCGCACGGATTCCCTCTGTGGCTGAAAAAGTACAGGAGAACGTCAAGTCCGCCGTACAGAACATGACCAATGTGACGGTTAGCCGCGTGGATCTGGTCATTGCAGGCCTTGCCGAAGCGCAGTAACAAATTTAGCAAAAAATCATATCAGAAACGATCCTCCTCCCGGCAGGCCCGGCGGGGAGGGTTTGTATTGCGAAAGGAACATTATGGAAAACATTCTGCCCCGTAGAGAAGCCCGCGAAAACGCCTTTTTGCTGGCATTTTCGCAGACCTTTGGTGACATTCCTCTGGCCGAGGCACTGTCCAACCACGCTGAGAACGACGAGGAGCATCCCGTGGACGCCTTCAGCCGTCTGTTGCTGAACGCCTACTACGATCATTCCGCAGAGGTGGATGACGAGATCCGCTCCCATCTGCGCAACTGGACTATGGAGCGTCTGCCCCGCGTCAGCCTGACTGTGCTGCGTCTGGCCGTGGCCGAGATGCTGTTCGGCGGCGAGAACAAGCCCGGCGTTGCCATCAATGAGGCTGTGGAGCTGACCAAGAAGTACGGCGCGGGCGAGGACTACCAATTTGTGAATGGCCTGCTGGGTGCTGTGGCACGCGACCACGGCCTGAGTGATGAAGCCGTCGCGGAGTCGGCTGAACAGTGAGCCGTTATACGCTCGGGGTCGATACAAGCAACTATGCAACCTCTCTGGCAGTTTTTGATACAGCCGGGGAGGTTGTTTGTGCAAAAAAGCGCTTTTTGCCGGTAAAAGCCGGGCAGCTTGGTCTCCGGCAAAGCGATGCACTGTTCCATCACACAGCAGCTCTGCCGGAGATGCTGCAGGAGCTGGCGCAGGAATTCGACCTGACAAAAATAGACGCCGTAGGTGTTTCGCAAAAGCCGCGTCCGGTAGAGGGCAGCTATATGCCCTGTTTTCTGGCTGGTGTCAGTGCGGCGACCGCCTTTGCGGCGGCACGGGATATTCCGCTGATCCACACAACCCATCAGCAAGGTCACGCTGCTGCGGCACTGTATGCCGCAAAGGGCGAGGCACTGTTTTCCCAGAAGGTGCTGCTGTTCCATATCTCCGGCGGCACAACGGATCTTTTACTGTGCGATCAGGTGCGTGCTATCACCACCCTTGGCACCAGTACCGATCTGTACGCTGGTCAGGCGGTGGACCGCGTGGGCGTGCGGCTGGGCTTTGGCTTCCCAGCAGGGGCAGAGGTCTCCCGCCTTGCTGCGCAGTGCGCCGAGGAGATCCGGCCCAAGTCCAGCGTAAAGGGGCTGCAATGCAGCCTTTCCGGGCTGGAAAACCAGTGTAACGCCCTGCTTGCGGCCGGAAAAGCACCGGAATACGTTTGCAAGTACTGCCTGCTCTGCGTGGCAGATACCGTTGTCCGCATGACAAAGGCCGCACAGAAGGAATACCCCGGTCTGCCGGTGGTCTGCGCCGGTGGTGTGATGAGCAGCGATATCATCCGCACATGGGTGCAGCAGCGTTTGCCGCAGGTCTATTTTGTGCCGGGGCAGTATTCAAGTGATAATGCCATCGGCGTATCCATTCTTGCTGCGCGGGAGGCCGGTCTATGGCTGATGTGATCTCGGTCTCAGAGCTGAACCATTATGTCAAAACGCTGCTGGATGTCAACGATGGGTTGTTCGATCTGGCCCTGCGGGGTGAGATCGCAAATTTTGTGCAGAACGCCCGCAGCGGGCACTGCTACTTTTCTCTGCGGGACGATGCCTGCAGCGTAAAGGCGGTGATGTTCCGCACCGATGCCCGCCGTCTGGCATTTCGCCCGGAGGAGGGGATGCGGGTCGTGGTACGCTGCCGCGCTACCCTCTACGAGCGGGACGGTGCGTTTCAGGTCTATGTAAACGAGATGTTTCCGGATGGTCTGGGCGCGGCACAGCTTGCGCTGGAGCAGCTGAAGGCCCGGTTGGAAAAGGAAGGTCTGTTTGACTCGGCACACAAAAAGCCGCTGCCTGCATACCCCGAATGTATTGGTGTCGTCACCAGCAAAACCGGGGCGGCGCTGCAGGATATCCGCAACGTGATCAGCCGCCGCTGGCCGTCCGTTCGGCTGCTGCTGTGCCCGGTAACGGTGCAGGGCTTTGAGGCTGCCCGGCAGATCGCCGCAGCCATCCGCACGCTGGATCAGAGCGGGAAGGTGGACGAGATTATCGTAGCCCGGGGCGGCGGCAGCAGGGAAGACCTGTGGGTGTTCAACGCTGAGGAGATCGCCCGGGCGGCATTTCGCTGCAAAACGCCACTGATCAGTGCCATCGGGCACGAAATCGACTACACCATTCTGGACTTTGTAGCCGACCAGCGTGCTCCCACACCGTCCGCTGCCGCAGAGCTTGCGGTGCCGGATCGGGAGGAACAGCAGCGCATTTTTGAAAATATTGAAGAAAATATTCACAAAAATATACAAAAACGGCTTGCGTTGTGCTATAATGGTCTGGAACAATACAACTTTTTGTTGGAGCAGAGCGCGCCGAGCAAAATCTTACAGCAGTATTCAAACCGTCTGCAACAGATACAGCAGGCTATCCGGACGCAGCAAAAAGCGCGTATGAATGACAAAAGCATGCAGCTTCAACACGCAGCTGCACTGGCTGCATCGCTGGATCCATACCGTGTGCTGGCCCGTGGCTATGCCCTTGTGACCGATACAAAAGGGAAGGTCTGCACCGTGGAGCAGCTGCAGCCGGAGCAGCCCATCTGTGTGCGCAGTCGGCAATATCAGGCACGATGCCGTGTGGAAACGGTGGAGGAGATCAATGAGAGCACCCAAAAGCTTTGAAGAAGGAATGGATCGGCTGAACGCGATCCTTACACAGATGCAGCAGGAGGACACCTCGCTGGCAGATTCCGTCAAGCTGTATGCGGAAGCCGCCTCCCTGATGCAGTACTGCCATGCAACGTTGGAAAAGACGTCGCTGCAGATTGAGGAGATCAGTGCAAAGATCGCCGAGACCGTAGAAGCCCCGCAGGAGCAGGAGGAAGAATAATGGAATATAAGGCGCAATATCAGGAATATCTGCGGCAGGCTACGGCTGCGCTGGATGTTGCCAGCGCTCGTTTTCTGCCCGAGGAATCAGAAGTATGCAGGGCTGCTCGTTACAGCTTGCTGGGCGGTGGAAAGCGCATCCGCGCGATTCTGACGCTCAGTGTCTGCGATATGCTGGGCGGCGAGATGCAGGTTGCCGCACAGTTCGCGGCAGCTGTGGAGATGCTGCATTGCTACTCGTTGATCCATGATGATCTGCCCTGCATGGACAACGATGATCTGCGCCGGGGACGTCCCTCTTGCCATAAGGCCTTCAGCGAGTCCACGGCAATGCTGGCCGGTGACGTGCTGCTGACCGAGGCTTTTGAGGTGATTGCAAACGCCTCCGCTACGCCGCAGATCTGCGTGGCAGCCGCCCGTGCACTGGGCGCGGGTGCAGGCAGCCGCGGCATGGTCTACGGGCAGGAGCTGGATCTGAAATATGAAGCGCTAGCGGCCACCGAGGAGCAGCTGCGCCTCATTCACCGCAACAAGACTGGTGCACTGATCAATGCCGCCGTCCAGATGGGCGCTGCCGCAGCCGGTGCAACACCGCAGCAGTGCGAGATACTGGCCTCCTACGCATACGGGCTGGGGCTGGTGTTCCAGATCGTGGACGATGTGCTGGACGTTACCAGCACCCCGGAACAGCTGGGCAAACCCATCGGCAGTGACAGCGAAAACGGCAAGACCACTTTTGTTACTCTGTATGGGGTAGACGGCGCAATGGTGCTGGCGCAAAAGCTGAACGAGCAGATCTGCAATGATCTGCAGCAGCATTTTGGTGCAAAGGCAGCTTTTTTGCAGCAGCTGGCTCAGCAGCTTCTGGTGCGCAAAAACTAAAGAAAAAGGAATACAGATATGCAGTTTATTCAAAATATCTTATCAGCCAATCAGATCTTGACCGCATCGCTTCTTAGCTGGTTCATTGCACAGGTGCTAAAGACCATCATCAACTTTATTCTGCTGGGTAAGTTCCAGTTAGAGCGGATGTGGGGCGATGGTGGTATGCCCAGCGCACACAGCGCGACCGTCTGCGCCATGGCTATTGTTACCGGACGCAGCGCCGGGGTCGCCTCGCCGATTTTTGCGGTGGCCTGTGTGGTGGCTATCATCACCATGCACGATGCCATGGGCGTCCGGCACGAGACTGGTGAACAGGCAAAGGTGCTGAACCAGATGATTGCCCAGTGGATCGATGTAAGCGAGAAAAACGCTCCCTTTTTGCAGAATATGCACCTGAAGGAAATGGTCGGCCACACGCCGCTGCAGGTCGTGGCGGGCGTACTGCTCGGCTCCCTGGTGGGCTTTCTGTTCCCGGTCGTGTAAAAGGCGGCAGAGACACCCAAAGTACAAACACATAAAGGATGTGTGAATATGGAATCGTTGTTGCTGGATAAGATCGATCAGCCCAGCGATCTTAAAAAGCTGAATGCGCAGCAGGTGGAAAAACTTTGCGCAGAGATACGGCATTTTTTGCTGGAAAATATCTCCAAGACAGGTGGCCATCTGGCCTCTAATCTTGGCACCGTAGAGCTGACCGTGGCGCTGCACCGTGTGCTGGAAACGCCTAAGGATAAGATCGTTTTTGATGTGGGGCATCAGTGCTACACCCACAAACTGCTTACCGGACGCCGGAAACAGTTTGACCATTTGCGGCAGCTGGATGGCATTTCCGGCTTTCCCAATCCTCACGAAAGTGTGCACGATGCCTTTATTGCCGGACATGGCAATACGGCGCTTTCACTCGCTATTGGTATGGCTTGGGCCAAAAAGATCAAGCATGAGCCCGGGCTTGTGGTGGCGGTGATCGGCGATGGCGCTTTTACCGGCGGCATGGTGTATGAGGGGATGAACAATATCGGCGGGCTGGACAACCTGCTTGTGATCTTGAACGATAACAAGATGTCCATCTCTAAAAATGTCGGTGCACTGGCACGGTATCTGACCCATCTGCGCACAACTACGGCGTATTATGATGCCAAGGATAATGTACGCAGTTTTCTGGACGGTGTGCCATTGATTGGTACGCCGATGAAAAAGTCTCTGATCGGCGCAAAAACGCTGGTACGCCGCGCTATGTACCACTCCACCATGTTTGAGGATATGGGCTTTGAATACATCGGCCCGGTGGATGGCCACAACGTGGAGGAGCTGGAACGCACCTTGCGCTCGATCTACCAGCGGCCGGGTCCCCATTTTTTGCATATTGTGACCAAAAAGGGTAAAGGTTATCAGCCGGCAGAGATGAACCCAGGAAACTATCACGGTGTATCTGCTTTTGACCCGGACGGAATGCCGGACCCGGAGGTTGCGCCGAAGGAATCCTTCTCCACTGTTTTCGGCAAACTGCTGGTGCAGGAGGGAACACAAAACCCGAAGCTCTGCGCAATCACCGCTGCCATGAAGTACGGTACCGGACTGCAATTCTTTGCCCATCGTCACCCGCAGCGCTTTTTTGATGTGGGCATGGCGGAGCAGCATGCTGTCACCTTTGCGGCCGGTCTTGCCAGTCAGGGAATGCTGCCGGTGGTGTGCATCTACTCCACCTTCCTGCAGCGCTCCTATGACCAGATCATCCACGATGTCAACCTGTTGAAGGAGAATGTGGTCTTTGCCATCGACCGCGCCGGCTTTGTCCCTGCAGACGGCGAGACCCATCAGGGCATCTATGATGCAGCCTTCCTCAGCCAGATCGGCATCCCGGTCTATGCACCCTCCAATTACGAGGAACTGCAATACTGGCTGCACTATTTGCTGCAGGACACGGTCTCCGGCCCTCGAGCCATCCGCTACCCCCGCGGCGGCGAGAGTGCAAAACTGGCGCAGTATCCCTGCACAAAGCGGGAATACGACTTTTTGTATGAAACGCCCGGGGCAGAGATTCTTCTGGTCAGCTATGCGGACGAACTGGAGGACATATTGGAGGCCGCCAATCAATTGAACGCTGCATCGCAGAATGCAGACGTTCTGAGGCTTGTAAAGCTATACCCCTTTACAGATAAACTTATCGATACTGTGTCGAAATATAAAATCGTACTGTTTGCAGAAGAATGTGTTGCAGCTGGTGGTATTGGTGAACATCTGGCATATGCTTTGCAGCAAAAAGGCTGGAACGGCCGCTTTTTACACTGCGCTGTCCACACGGCCTGCCTGCCGCACGCGACTGTTCCGCAGATCAAGCAGTGCACCGGTCTGGACGCTGCGGATCTTGTGCAGGCAGTCCGGTCTGCCCTCACGAAAGGAGAAAACGAGCTGTGAAAATTCGGTTGGATCAATATCTTGTGCAGAACGGCCTTGTGCAGAGCCGGGAGCGCGCCAAGGCTCTGATCATGGCCGGTGTGGTTTTTGTCAACCAGCAAAAGGTGGACAAGGCCGGCGAGATGATCAAGGAGGACGCTGTGGTCGAGGTTCGCGGCCACGATATCGGCTATGTCAGCCGCGGCGGCTTAAAGCTGGAAAAGGCCATGAAGTGCTTCCCGCTTACCCCCAACGGCAAGGTCTGCATGGACATCGGTGCATCTACCGGCGGCTTTACCGACTGTATGCTGCAAAATGGTGCCGTGAAGGTGTATGCCGTAGATGTTGGCTACGGTCAGCTGGCATGGAGCCTGCGGACGGATGCGCGCGTGGTGAATATGGAGCGCACGAACATCCGCTATGTCACGCCGGAGGATCTTGCAGAGCCCATTGAATTTTTCAGTGTGGATGTTTCCTTTATTTCTCTGACCAAGGTCCTGCTTCCGGTAAGAAATCTTCTGACGGAAGACGGAGAGATCGTCTGTCTGATCAAACCGCAGTTCGAAGCCGGCAGGGAAAAGGTCGGCAAGAAGGGCGTAGTCCGTGATCCGGCAGTCCATCTCGAGGTCATTGAGAAAGTCATGGCTTATGCGATGTCGATCGCGCTGGAGCCGCAGCATCTTTCTTTCTCTCCGATCAAGGGACCAGAGGGAAATATCGAATATCTGCTTCATCTCAGGAAAAGACCGGAAGGCACGATCTGCGAATCCGCACTGGAAGTATCACCGGAGGCGGTGGTGCAGGAAGCGCACGGTCAGCTCGACTGATGACCGGGGAAGGCAGAATTGAGGGATGGATAAATTTTATATCATTACCAACAGTGACAAGGACAAAGACCTTGAATTCACAGGTCAGATCGTAGAATATCTGAAGGCAAATGGCAGGAAGTGCATGGTGCAGCA